>ENA-ORXI01001486-ORXI01001486.1-sediment-metagenome-genome-assembly--contig:-NODE-1486-length-18051-cov-5.235284_pt1 | contig 18051 bp, 14 predicted proteins | sample MGYA00237861_ERZ511468 | MGnify/ENA primary metagenome ERZ511468 (study PRJEB26299, sample SAMN06266213) | sediment metagenome | isolation source: Hudson Canyon methane seep mesocosm | place...
AACAGTTGCAAAAGCTAAATAGACCAAAACATTATGACCACTAATTAATTCTCTATAAATAACACCTAGGATTGGAATATGATCAATAATATCAACGCCAGGAAGTGTAATAGAAAGAAATCTCTCATCTCCTTGAAGGGTTGGAGTTATTCCGCCACTTTTAAACCAAGCTAAAGTCAGAATCATCGTAAGTCCTGAAGCCAAGATATTAATTGCAACGCCACTAACTATTTGATTTCCTTTGAAAGTTATAGAAGCGAGTCCATGAATCATAGCAAAGATACATGAGGCAAATATAGCAAATAATAAACCAATCCATGGAGAGCCAAAGACAGATGCCGCACTAGCAGCGATAAAAGCTGACATTAAAAGTTTGCCTTCAAGACCAATATCAACTACCCCCGAGCGCTCAGCAAATAAGCCAGCCATAGAGGCAAAAATAAGTGGCGTACAGACCCTAAATGATGCGTCTAGTGTTAATATAAGGTTTAATAGTAAGTCATTCATTCTGATGCCTCGATAGGGGCTAAAAAGCGAATTAGAATTGGTCTATATAAGTACTCTAAACCACCACAAAAAAGAATTACGAGGCCTTGCATAACTACTATGATATGACGGGAAACATTTTGCATTTCAAATGCCAAGTCCATTCCACCTTGATAAAGTATGCCAAACAAAAGTGCTGCAATTATTATTCCTATAGGGTGGTTTCGACCCATTAGAGCTACAGCTATCCCGCCAAATCCATAGCCATAATTAAAATCTAACAATAATCTATGCTGAACACCCATAAGTTCATTTATTCCAACCAAGCCCGCTAATGCACCCGAGATACACATTGTTACTACGATAATTTTTTTTGGGTTTATACCACTGTATACAGCAGCATCGTTGCTTTTTCCTGTAGCACGAATAGCAAAACCCCAGCGAGTATGCCAAAGAAAGAACCAAACTAAAGCTGAAAAAATTAAGGCGATAAAGATTGACAAATTCAGTGGCGATTGAGCAATTTTAATTCCCATTCCAGCAAATACTTCATGAACGAAAGGTATCCATGCGGAGTCTGGAAAGTCTTTACTCTGAGGAGACATTTGACCCATCTCTCGAAGAACATGAACCAATAAATAAACCATCAAGGCTGAAGCTAGGAAATTAAACATAATGGTTGTGATAACAATATGACTGCCCCTATAGGCCTGTAAGTATGCTGGAATGATGGCCCACATAGCTCCAAACAGAAGACCACCAAATATACCTAATGGAATAATCAGCCAAGCGCTAAGGGTTGGGTCAATATATAAGGCAACTAGAGCAGTACCAAGACCACCAACATAGGCCTGACCCTCTCCACCAATATTAAATAATCCTGCATGGAATGCAACCGCTACTGCCAAACCAGTAAAAATAAAGTTGGTGGTGTAATATAATGTATATCCAATTCCCTCTTCATAACCAAAAGCTCCATAAATTAGGATTTTAGTTGCCTCAATAGGGTTAACATTAATTAGAATAAATACGATAGCAGTTGCCAAGAAGGCAGTTAAGACATTAAAGAGTGGCAGTAACAAGCCATTAATCCATGATAATCTTCTATCACGAGTCATAATTGAGCCTCATTGGATTTTTCTTGAGAAATTAACGCGTTAGCCATCATCATTCCAAGTGTTGCTTCATCAGCATCTGAGGCGTCAACAGTGCCAGTTATTTCACCATCACACATAACGATTATTCGGTCACTTAGTGACATGATTTCTTCTAATTCGACAGAAATTAAAATAATGGCTTTACCTGCATCTCTCATTTCTATAATTCGTTTCCTTATAAATTCAATAGCGCCAATGTCGACTCCGCGAGTTGGTTGACCAATAATCAAGACCTCTGGGTCACGTTCAAACTCTCTCGCTAAAATTAGTTTTTGCTGATTACCACCTGAAAAATTGGAAGACTTTAAATCTGGATTAGTAGGACGAACATCAAACGCCTCCATTATTGATTCACAGTTAGCTTTAACAGATGATCGTTTTAACCAAATACCTTGGTTAATTTCTTTGTCATTGTGATAACCTAAAAGTGCAGTTTCACTAGCACTGAAATCTGCAATCATTCCCATTCTTTGACGATCTTCAGGGACATGTGCTACGCCTAAATTGCGAAGTTGTTCCGGATTAAGTGTAATCTCAGGAGAAATCGTTTCGCCTAAGATTTTAATACTACCTTTTGATAATGGCAAAATTCCTGCAAGTGCTTTCAAAAGAGTGCCCTGACCATTACCAGTCACCCCAGCAATTCCAAGGATTTCACCAGAACGTGCTTCAAAACTGACTTCTGAAACTCGCTTTAATCCTTGCTCATTATGTATTTCAAGATTATTTGCTACTAAGAGAGGAGGGCCACTTTTGGCTTTAGTTTTGTTAATATTGAGTAAAACTTTTCGACCAATCATTAATTCAGCAAGCTCTTCGGGATTAGTCTCACTTGTTTGCCGATGAGCAACCATTTTTCCAGCACGCATTACGGATACATGATCCGTGATATTCATAATTTCACGTAGCTTATGCGTGATTAAAATAATGGTGACACCTTGCTTCTTAAGTGCTTCAAATATTCGAAACAACTCGTCAGATTCTTGAGGAGTTAATACACCTGTAGGTTCATCAAGTATTAAGACCTTTGCGCCTTTATAGAGTCCTTTTAAAATTTCAACTCGTTGTTGCATACCAACTGAGAGTGATTCAACAGGGACATCTAATTCCACTTCTAAGCCGTACTCTTTAGCTAGTCTTGTTAATTCAATTCGGGCCTTGTCTAGGCTTTCAGTTATTAAAGCTCCACCTTCGCTACCTAGTATGACATTTTCTAGAACGGTAAAATTATCGACCAACATAAAGTGTTGATGAACCATTCCAATACCAGCCTCAATTGATTGTCGTGAGCTGGTGGCTCGAAATTGTTTATTAAAAACTTTAATTTGTCCAGAGTCAGCCTGATAAAAGCCATACAAGATGCTCATTAATGTTGATTTACCTGCGCCATTTTCACCAACGATTCCGTGTATTGTTCCGGTTTTAACGCTAAGGTTGACTTTGTCATTTGCATGAACGGCACCGAAATGCTTATCAACATCAGTTAGCTCAATGGCTATGTTAGATTGATCCATATTGGTAATTCTAAACTAAATGAGGTTTAATTTATCGAGTCCTGAAAATAATACATCCGACCAAAAGGTCGGATGTATTAGGGATAAAACAGTATTACTTAGATTGGACAGGTATTATCGCTCGTATAGTCATGAACTACTATATCACCAGCAATAATGGCATCTCTTGCAGCTTCAACAGCGGCAATCATCTCAGCAGAAACTAAGTCAGCATTGTGCTCATCCATAGCATAACCAACTCCATTTTCAGCAAGACCTAAAACTCTCATTGCGGGATCCCAAGTGCCATTCATAGCAGCCTCATAACTATCATAAGCAGCATCTCCCACTAATTTATACATGGAAGTAAGCATTGTTCCTGGCTGCATGTAGTTTTGGTTATCATCTACACCAATAGCTAGTACGCCCATATCGGCAGCAGTTTGGTATACACCAATTCCAGTTCCACCAGCAGCAGCATATACTACATCTGCGCCAGCTTCAATTTGACTACGTGTGAGCTCGCCACCTTTAGATGGGTTACCGAAAGCAGCAGGAGTAGATCCAGTCATGTTAGCCAAAACTTTCATAGAACTATCTTGATATGCTACACCTTGCTTATAGCCGCACTCAAAGCGACTAATCAGTGGAATATCCATACCACCAACAAAGCCTACAGTGCCAGTTTGTGAATTCATAGCAGCTAATACACCTACTAGGAAAGAACCTTCGTGCTCTTTATAAAGAACAACTTGTACATTTGGTGCCATAACCCAGCCATCAATTAGCGTAAATTTTGTGTCAGGGTATGCCTCAGAAGCAGCAGCAACAGCATTAGACATGCCAAAACCTACAGCAACAATTGGCTCATAGCCACGCTGAGCAAGCTTCTTAAGAGTTTGTTCAACCTGAGCAGCATTAGTTGGCTCAAGTTCAGTAACTGCAATACCAGTATCATTCATAAATCTTGTAGCGCCATTAAAAACTGACTCATTGAAAGATTTATCATTCTTACCTGCAATATCATAAACAACAGCTGGCTTAAAGTCAGCTTGTGCTATTGATGCTGTAAGGACAAAAGCAGTAGCAATTATTGCTAGTCCTGATTTTTTGATCAATCCACTGAAGTGTGAATGTTTCGCGTTTTTCATTTTGTACTCTCCTTAGTTAGTAATCTGAAAATATTATAAATAGTACGAAAACCATCATTAAAAAAAGATAGTTAAAAGAACTTCTATTTTTAACTCAAGTTTTGGTTCTTTAAAGTATATAGAAATTAAATACCCGAGTTGTGAATATTCTATTCTTGAAGATGTCCTTTGTCAAAAATATTTCCATTTATTTCTTTTAATCATTCAATAACTCCTTATTCTATTTAGTAAACAAAATAACATGATACTTCCTGACTAAACAGACAGGTTACTTATTTTTTTTATACTTGTCAACATATTTAGTTATGAATAATTAATAAGGCTCACTTAAGATTGTTTACAATAATTGTTAACAAAATTGACGTCTCCTATTAAAACACTTATACTATAGGTAAAAAATTACAATAATGACAACAACCTTACACACAAATCCTGATAAAGTAGTCGACCTTGTTCTCGAAGCAATTCTTAAAAAGAGACTTAAGCCTGGTGTCAAACTTTCTGAAATTTCTTTGCAAGAAGAGTTTGGTTGTAGTCGTGCGGTTGTTAGGCAGGGTTTTGATAAGCTAGTAGACTCTGGCGTTTTAATTCATAAAAAAAATCAAAGTGTTCGAGTTGCTTATCCAACTAAAAAAGAAACCAAACAAATTTATGAGGCAAGAAAAGCTATAGAAAATGGCGTCATTATGATTCTTGTTGAAAAACATCGAAATAATGAACTAGATCTTTCAACTATTGATTCTTTGGTAATTAAAGAACAGCATCTGCATGAGAATTCAGAGCATGCAAAACTAACCAGACTATCGTGTGACTTTCATTTAACTTTAGCTGAACTATGTGACAATAAGTTTCTTGTAGATAGCCTTAAGCCACTTATACCTTTAAGCGCTCTTGCTGCTTCAGTTTATGCTGATACTGAGTCAAATTTTTGTTCTTTCTCTGAGCACTATGAACTGATAGAAGCAATCAAGAGTAATGACCTTATTAAAGCCTCTAATGCAATCAATACTCATTTAGATCGTTGTGTTGAGTCACTAAATTTTAATTCAAAAGCTATTAAGAATAATAGCTATAGTCACCTATTTAATTAGAGCTCATTATGGACAAAAAAATAATCCAAAGTCTTAATAATTACCCTCGTAATATGACCGGTTATGGGCAAAGCTCAATTCATCCTAATTGGCCTAATAAAGCAAGAATTGCTGTTCAATTCGTTCTGAATTATGAAGAAGGAGGAGAAAATAGTATTTTGCATGGCGATAAAGCTTCAGAAGCCTTTTTATCAGAGATTGTAGGCGCTAAACCTTATGAAGGGGTAAGGCATATGAGTATGGAGTCGATATATGAATATGGATCTAGGGCAGGAGTTTGGAGAATATTACGCCTCTTTAAAGAGTTTGATGTACCCATTACTATTTTTGCCGTAGCTCTTGCTATAGCTCGCAATCGTGAACTTGCTGATTATTTAGTTGATAAAAATTATGATATTTGTGCACACGGCTTTCGTTGGATAGACTACCAATATGTGGATGAAAAGACAGAGCGAGAACATATTAAAGATTGCATTTCCGTTTTGACAGAATGCTTAGGTAAGAGGCCTGTGGGTTGGTATACCGGGAGAAATAGTCCAAATACCAGAAGATTAGTTATGGAGGAGGGTGGCTTTCTCTATGATAGTGATACCTATGACGATGACCTTCCTTATTGGGTTGATGAATTAGAGTCCAATAATAAACATTTGATTATTCCTTATACTTTGGATGTTAATGATATGAGGTTCGCGTCTCCACAAGGTTTTAATTCGGGTGATCAGTTTTTTAATTATTTAAAGGACAGTTTTGATGCACTATATTTGGAAGGGAAGACGCATCCAAAAATGATGTCAGTAGGTATGCATGCTAGAATTCTAGGTCGCCCTGGCAGAATAATGGCGATGAGGAAATTCCTAGAATATGTTAAAACTTTTGATGATGTTTGGTTGTGCACTCGTAGAGAGATAGCTGAGCATTGGTATGAAAATTTTTAAAAGGGAAGAGATTAATGAAATTACCAACAGAGTTGGCTAGGCAGTCTTCGAAAGAGTTTTTAGAGGTCTTTCAAAACTTATATGAGCACTCACCATGGTTTGTTGAGCAATCTTTAGATCAAGTTGCAGCTGATGACAAATATAACAACTTAGAGAAATTTCATCAATTACTGTCTGAAATTATGCTTCATTCAGATAATGATTTACAAGATAATTTGATTGTTGCACACCCAATGTTGGCTGGCAAAAAAGCTCAAAACAATGAGCTTACAGATTTTTCAACTACTGAACAAAAGTCAGCAGGCCTAGGTAACTGCACTGACTCAGAAATCAGGCTCTTTGAAGAGCTTAATAATGAATATTTTTCTAAGTTTAGTTTCCCTTTCATTATGGCAGTTAAAGAAAAAAATAAATCTGATATTATTTCAAGCTTTAAGGAGCGTAAAGAAAACTCAAGGCTTGATGAAAAATCAAATGCATTAAACGAAATTAATAAAATTGCTTGGTTGCGAATAAAGGAAATTTATGGACTATAAAGACAAAATTGATGTCGCTTGCTCTGATCTTGGAAGTAAAGTAATTTATTGTAGTGATGAATTTTTTGCTGATTCTGGGCGTATGCTACAAGCTAGTGAACCGCTATGGATAGAGGGCAAATACGATGAAAATGGCAAATGGATGGATGGATGGGAAAGTAGACGTCGCCGTGATGGAAAAAATGATTTTTGTTTTATAAGACTTGGTTCACCCTCTATTATTAATAACTTTAATATTGATACAAGTCACTTTACTGGAAACTTTGCACCCGCAATTTCAATTTTAGGTTGTTCGGTTCTAGGGGGAACTACTGATGATCGAGTTGTTGATGGATCGGCGGTCTCTGAATGGTTCGACTTACTAGATCAAGAAAAACTTGAGGGTGACTCTCATAACCTTTTTTCATGCAAAACAAATCAGCCAATAACGCATCTAAAAATAACTCTTTACCCAGATGGAGGAATTGCTCGTTTAAGAGCTTATGGACAAGCATGGGCTGACGAAACTAAATATGAAATCACTGGTACTAACGTAATTTCTAAAGAAAGTGGTGCAAGAGCATTGTTTGCTAATGATGAACATTTTGGTTGTCTAAGTAATATTCTCGAAGAGCACACTCCATTAAGTATGGCTGATGGCTGGGAAACAAGACGTCGACGAAAGCCAGGCAATGACTGGGGAGTAATAGCACTATCAAAACCAGCTAAAGTTCATGAAATTATTGTAGATACAAGTTTTTTTAAGGGAAACTTTCCAGATACTTTTTCTATTTCATCAGCTAATATTTCGAACCCTGATGTCGATACTTTGATTGAAGATAGTAAAACATGGTCTAAAATAATTGATAGAAAAAAACTAGGAATGAATAAAATCCATATCTTTAAAAAAGAAGACTTGCTAAATGAGCAAGAGTTTACTCATATTCGAATTGATATTTTCCCAGATGGTGGAATTGCTCGATTAAAACTTCTTGGAGATTTTATATAATTATGAATAAGATAAAACTCACCCCAGAGAAGCTGACTACAGAAAATTTTAGCCAATTTGGTGAAGTAATAAGCATTGAAAATAAAGAATTTATAACTATCAATGATGGCTACGCAAACAAATATGCTGATCTCGCTCAAGTTGATACTCAGGAGGAGAATGGTCAAACAAGTGTTCATATCTTTGTTGCAACAAAAAGGCAGTTTCCACTTCAAATTACAATGCTCGAAAAGCATCCTTTTTTTAGTCAGACTTTCATTCCTAGAGGTAATACCCCATTTATCGTAGTTGTTTCTCCACCAGCTGAGGAGCCAGTAATTGAAAATATAAGGGCCTTCATTAGTAACGGTGAGCAGGGTGTAAACTATTCGAGAGGGGTTTGGCACTTTCCTCTAATTAGTGTCAGAGATGACGCTCAATTTATAGTTATTGATAGGAAGCATGTGATTGATTCTGATGATATAGAACAATGTATCGTGCATCCTATAGAAGATACTAACATTACATTAGAGTTCAGCTTATGATGAAAATATATTTATTTGACTGGATAAGCTTATCGTTAAAGTTGTTCCACGTTGTCGTGGGTATTGCGTGGATTGGGGCTTCTTTTTATTTTAATTGGCTAGAAAATAAGCTTAATCGAGTCGGTAACAGAGATGAAATAGCTGGCCACCTATGGGCAGTCCATGGTGGTGGCTTCTATTACCTAGAAAAATACAAAAAATATCCAGAAAATTTACCAGAACCATTGCATTGGTTTAAGTGGGAAGCTTATTTCACTTGGATATCTGGAATATTGCTATTGTCAGTCATTTATTACTTCAATGCTAGTACCTATTTGTTGAGTTCTGATAGCTCTATGCTGCCTGCTTATGGAGTTGCTTTGAGCCTATTGGGGTTGCTGGTCATTTGGCTTGTATATGACCTCTTGTGTAAAACGAAATTGGTGGATAAGCCGATTATTTTTATAGGGATTTTGTTTCTAATTATTACCCTGAGTGCTTATTTGTACAGCGATATCTTTAATCCTAGAGCAGTCTATATGCAGATTGGTTCGATGATTGGAACTATTATGGTGGCAAATGTTTTTTTTGTTATTATTCCTGTACAAAAAAAATTGGTAGCCGCCTGCATAGATAAAACCCAGGTCAGTAGAGAGTTAGGATTGAAGGGCTATATCCGTTCTCGACACAACAACTATTTCACGCTTCCTGTAGTTTTTACGATGATAAGCATTCACTACCCTGGAGTGTATAGTGGTTCCTATGGTTGGCTAGTGTTGATAGCCATTATGGGTATTTTGGTATTGATACGTCACTATTTCAATTTAAGGGGAGTAGGGCAGGCAACAAATAGTTTGATTGGTCTAATAATATTAGCAATAATAGTGCTGGTTTTTGCCCTGGCACCAAGTCAAAATAAGTCAGAAATTCAGCAAATGGTGAGTATTAGTGAAGTAAAAAGTATCATTGATAAGCGCTGTACTAGTTGTCACTCCGACAACCCAACTGACGATGTCTTTGTTGTCGCGCCGAGTGGCTTTATGTTGAATACAGAAGAACAGATTATTGCCAGCAAGAATCTAATTTATCAACGCACAGTGGCAACTAATTCAATGCCGTTTAATAACAAAACCAATATGACTGAAACTGAAAGAGAGAAATTAAAGATTTGGTTTGAGGGACAGTAATGACCGACTACAAACTATACCGTGGCTCAATCTTTCACTGCATTGAAGATGGAAGCAATGTTAAGCCTGTTTACTTCTTAGATGGTTTAATGGTTGTTCGTGAAGGGAAGATTGTTGAAGTCGGCGAATACTCTGAGCTCTCTGTTAGGTTTAGCTCTGGAGATCCTATAGTTCACTTCAAAGATAGCTTAATTATGCCTGGATTCATTGATTCCCATATCCATTACCCACAATACAAAGTGATTAGTTCATATGGCACAAGCTTGTTGGAATGGTTAAACAAGTACACATTCGTTGAAGAACAGAAGTTTTCTGATATTGACTATGCAGCCAGGGTTGCCGAATTGTTTCTTGATGAGTTGCTAAAAAACGGAACCACAACGGCAATGACATTTTGTACATCACATAAGCAATCCGTCGATGTCTTTTATAGTGCCGCAGAAAAAAGAAATCTGCGCATGATTGCTGGCAAAGTGATGATGGACAGGAATGCCCCGGATGAATTATGTGATGATATTGAGAGTAGCTATGCCGATTCAAAGTCGCTCATTGAAAAGTGGCATAACAAGGGTCGTTTGAGCTATGCGGTGACACCGAGGTTTGCCCCCACATCAACCGAAGGTCAATTAATTCAGGCTGCTAAACTTTTGCAAGAGTACCCTAATACAAAGAGCGCTAAAGGGGTGCTTTTACAAACTCATCTCAATGAGAATAGTGATGAAATAGCTTGGGTTAAAGAGCTCTATCCCCAATCTAAGAACTATTTCGATGTATACGATAATCTCGGACTGTCAGGAACGAATTCAGTATTTGGCCACTGCATTCATAATTCAACTGATGAATATAAACGCATAGCAGAAACCAATTCCAAGATTGCACTTTGCCCGACTTCAAATCTATTTCTGGGGAGTGGTTTGTTTGATTTGGATGAACTAGAACAATATGGCATAAATTTAGCCCTAGCCTCAGACGTTGGTGGTGGAGATAGTTTTTCGATGTTTGATGTTATGAATCAAGCCTATAAAATATGTAGACTAAATGATTACAACCTAGATCCAGTCAAGGCGTTTTATTTGACCACTTTAGCCGCTGCAAAGGTATTAAACTTGAGTGACTGTTTGGGTAATTTTGAATCTAACAAGGAAGCTGATTTTATTGTGCTTGACTTGAATGCCACAGAACTATTAACCCAGAGACTGAAAACAGCTAGTAATATTAATGATTTATTGTTTTGTTTGATGACGCTTGGAGATGATAGACTTGTGAGTAAAGTGTATATTTTAGGTCAATGCGCCTATCAAAAATAAAATGAAAAAGGAGCAAACATGGCAAAACTAACGACACACATATTAGACACAAGTTCAGGCAAACCAGCTAATGGTGTAAAGATTAATTTATATCGAAAAGAGGACCAGAATTCAGTGCTCATTAAAACAGTGCAAACAAATTCTGATGGTCGCTGCGATGAAGCTCTATTATCTGGTCAGGACTTTATAGTGGGTTGTTACGAGCTTGAGTTCGCAGTCGACCAATATTTTAAAGCTAATAGGGTTGATAGCCCCTTTTTAAGAGATGTAGTGGTTCGTTTCTATATAACCGAGGGAAATGAAAACTATCACGTACCTTTATTAATCTCTCCTTATAGTTATTCAACATACAGAGGAAGTTAGTGCATTTTTTATTAAATCAAAACATAACACCAATAGAGCTGGGTGTAATAAATCCAAATACCACTGTATTGCAATGGCTTCGTGATAACAATCTTGTTGGAAGTAAAGAGGGTTGTGCTTCTGGAGACTGTGGAGCTTGTACGGCGGTTATTGGTGAACTGGTTGTCCAAAACAAGAAGCAAGTCATTGAATATAAAAGCATCAATACCTGTATAGCACTAGCGTATAGCTTAGTGGGTAAACATTTGGTCACTATTGAAGGCCTAATGGAAGGAAAAGATCTTCACCCTGTGCAACGAGCGATGGTAGATGAAAGTGGTTCTCAGTGCGGCTTTTGTACACCTGGATTTGTGATGTCTTTGTTTGCCTTATACCACAACGAGAAAAAAGTAAACCTAACTAAAATCAATGACGCCTTGTCTGGTAATTTATGCAGATGTACAGGGTACAAACCAATCATTGCTGCCGCGTTCTCAGCATTCAACGAAAAACCTAAAAAACCTTCGGACTATTACACTCAAAATCGAACCAAAATCAAACAAGCGCTGATCCGGTTAAATGGTCATCAAAATGTCAGTTTAAGTTACACAAATAATGGCAACACTATTCGTTATGATGCGCCAACAAGTTTGCAGGAGTTAGATCAAGTTTTAAACAAACATCCTGCGGCAAAAATAATAGCAGCTGGTACTGACTTGAGTCTTGAGATTACTCAATCATTAAAAGAGTTCAGTCACATCGTTAATGTCTCTTCTGTAAAGGAATTACAAGCAATCAGTGACAGTCATTCAGAACTGGAGATTGGCTCTGCAGTTACTTACCAAGACGCATCTGCAAGTCTATTTAATTACTGGCCAGGGTTGGAAGCGTTTTTGCATCGCTTTGCTTCACTTCCAATCAAAAATTGGGCGACGATTGGTGGCAATATTGCCAACGCCTCACCCATCGGAGACATGCCGCCGGTATTGATTGCACTGGAGGCAGAATTAAAGCTCAGAAAAAATTCAAATGTTCGTTTAGTGAAATTGGAGGATTTTTTTGTTAGTTACAGAAAAACCAAACTCACAAAAGGAGAATTTATTGAAAGTATCGTTATCCCTAAACCTACCGGTAAAGAACAATTAATCACCCACAAAATATCAAAAAGATATGAAGATGATATTTCTGCCGTCTGTATGGCTATCAATATTGCTTTCAGTGGAGATCAACCAAAATCAATTAGGATTGCGCTCGGTGGTATGTCGGGGATACCCCAAAGAGCACATCAACTTGAGAAAGCATTAATAAAACATTGGGATCAAGAAAATCTAACTCAGCAAGCTTATGAGGCACTAAAGAAAGAATTTTCTCCATTTAATGATGTTAGAGCTTCGGCTGAATACCGTTTAAAAGTGTCTGCCAATCTAGTCAAAAAATCAATCCTAATGATCAAGGGAGAAAATGTTGTAGATTTAGCAGAGATGACTCAAGTGAGTTCATATTTGGAGGCTTAGACTACCATCAGTAAAACTAGCAAAAATTTATCAGAGAGTGCAGGCGAAATTATAGGTCGTGCTATAGTTCACGATAGTGCACATATGCATGTCCAAGGAAATGCAACCTATATTGATGACATGCCTGTACCAGAAGAAACCCTCCATGTAGCCTTTGCTTTGAGCGATGTCGCTCATGGCAAGATAAATCATATTGACATAAAAAAAGCCAAACAAGCACCGGGCGTTCATAGTGTTATAGTTGCGCAAGACATTGAGCGCTTAAATATTGGTCCAATAAGACACGACGAACCTTTGCTGGCGAAAGATGAGATTGTTTTTTATGGCCAAGCAATAGCAGCGGTGCTTGCAGATAGCCATGAAAATGCCCGAAAAGCTGCATCACTAATTAAAGCGAATGTGACTCAACTGGAGGCAATTGTAACTATCGAACAGGCAATGTCTAAGAAGAGCTTCCTCGATGAACCTCTTGAAATAATTACCGGTGATGCTGAGGCTGCTATAAATACGGCAAAAAATAACTTATCAGGAAGTCTATCCATCGGCGGTCAAGAACATTATTACTTGGAAGGTCAGGTCGCTCTAGCTATTCCAACTGAAGACAACGAAATGGTTGTTTATTCTTCGACCCAAAATCCAACCGAAGTCCAACATCTAGTGGCACATGTACTAAATGTCCCCCACAACGCAATAGAGGTTATTACTCGAAGGATGGGTGGAGGTTTCGGCGGCAAGGAAACAGATTCGTCTCAATTGGCTTGTATTTGTGCCATATTTGCACAACAAACCCTTCTACCAGTTAAATCCAGATTATCAAGAAGAGATGACATTCTGATGACCGGAAAACGTCACGATTTTGTAGTCAACTATGAGGTTGGCTACAATGACAATGGCCAGATTGAAGGCGTCAAGATCGATCTTGCAGCTCGTTGCGGATATTCACTTGATTTATCAAAGGCTATCGTTTCTCGCGCTTTGTTTCATGCAGACAACACCTATTACTTGTCAAATGCAACATTTCGTGGATTTTTATGCAAAACTAACACTGCCTCAAATACAGCTTTTAGAGGCTTTGGTGGTCCCCAAGGTATGCTCGCAATTGAAAATATTATTGAAGAGATTGCTAACAATTTAGGGATGGACTCTTTAGTCGTAAGACAGGCTAACTTTTATCAGCAAAAAACAAATAACGTGACCCCATATGCACAAGTTATTGAAGACAATATAATCAATGAGCTAACTAGTGAGTTGGTTGACGAAACTAGCTATCATAAGCGCCGAAAAGAGGTGCAAAAATTCAATCAAAAAAACAAATACCTTAAAAAAGGTTTAGCGCTTTCTCCTGTTAAATTTGGGATTTCTTTTACTACACAGCTATTGAACCAGGCTGGAGCCTTAGTCCATGTTTATAAAGATGGCAGTATCTATCTAAACCATGGTGGCACAGAAATGGGTCAGGGTCTATTTATAAAAGTAGCACAGGTAGTTGCTAACGAATTTGGTGTCAATTTAGATCAGGTCAAAGTTTCGGCAACGAGCACTTCAAAAGTTCCAAACACATCACCGACAGCGGCTTCTTCTGGTTCCGATTTAAATGGTATGGCAGCTAAAGAGGCATGTATAAGAATCAAAAGAAATCTATGTACTTTTGCAGTTCAGCATTTTGGTGTAGATGCAGATACTGTAAAGTTTGAAGACTCCAATGTTAGCTTAGGCGACAAAAAAATTCCCTTCAAAGAGTTTATATCTTTGGCATTTCTGAATCGAGTTGAGTTATTCAGTAATGGCTTTTACAAAACGCCAAAAATCTATTACGATGAGGCTAAAAAACAGGGCCGACCTTTCTATTATTATTCATATGGGGCTTGTCTTAGCGAGGTTATTGTTGATTGCCTGACAGGAGAATACAAGTTGCTTGCTGTCGATATTTTGCATGATGTAGGGGCTTCCTTAAATCCTGCAATCGACATGGGTCAAATAGTTGGCGGTTTTATTCAAGGTATGGGATGGCTATGCTCTGAAGAATTGATGTGGGATGATTCTGGAGTCCTACTAACAACTGGAGCGTCAACCTATAAAATTCCAGCGATCGGCGATACCCCAGAGCATTTCAATGTCAAAATTAAACCCAACATCTCTAACCATGAAAACACTATTCATAAATCCAAAGCCGTAGGCGAACCACCACTTATGCTTGCTTTATCTGTTTGGCTAGCAATCAAAAATGCCATCTACAATGATGATAACGACAACAAAACTGGTCTAGATGCCCCTGCTAGTTTTGAAAAAGTTTTCTTTAATCTTAATAAAAAATTTAACTAATCAATCATGACCTGGTTAAGTTCTTTTAAAAAAGCCATTGCCCTAAATAATGGTTGCGTATTGTTAACAGTGATAGAAACAAAAGGGTCCACACCTTGTAGTGTGGGAGACAAGATTGTCTACTCTAATAAGCAATTGACATTCGGTAGTATAGGTGGCGGTAATCTAGAGTTTCAGGCTTTGACGCTCGCTCAAGATTTATTGGACAAAGACAGCAATTCCACTCATTTGGAAAAATATCCACTAGGAGCCACACTTGGGCAATGTTGCGGTGGCTATGTGAAGGTGATGTTTGAAAGCTTCGTAAATAATAGCAGCAAACTCAAGAAAAAAAACTCATGGCTTGAAACTGTTTCCGATTTAATTGAAAAGCAACAAGACTTTGTTGTAGCAACAATAATTGATAATCAAACTGACAAACACAATTCTGGAAAAAAATTTGTCTACACAGCCAATCAAGACAGCTCTCCTTCTAGTGATAGTGATTTGACTAGCAAGATTAGTGCTGGAGCTTACAATTTATTATCGACAAACGATAGCCCGACTATAGCTCAATATCAGAACAATTCAGAATCTTTAATTGAAGTCTGCTATGAGAAGGTGAATAACACTGAACTTCAATCTGTAGCGATTTTTGGTGCAGGTCATATCTCAAGGGCATTGATGCCAATATTGACAAAACTACCCATTAGGATTTATTGGATTGATGATAGAGCTGAGCAGTTTGAGCAATACCAAGGAGACACTAGTCAGATTAACATTATTTGTGATGATTTCATAAGTGGATTGGCAGATCTACCAGAAGAAACATATTGCTTGGTAATTACTTATAGCCACAAAATGGATTTTGATATTTGTGAGAAGATTATCTCTCGAAATAGTTTCACTTATTTAGGTATGATTGGTTCAAGAATTAAGGGCAACAAATTTAGAGATCGATTATTACAAAAAGGCTATCCTAAAGAGACTGTTGACAAATTTATTTGCCCTATAGGCGCAAAACAAAAATTCTTAAAATCTCCCACCGCAATTGCAGTCACTATTGCTATGGATTTGTTAAATTTTCTTGAAGATAAGAAACAATCGATGGCACTATGAAATATCAATTAGAAATTCAAAACATCACAAAATCGTATGGAAATTTAAAGGCCAATGATGAGATTTCGCTGAATATCAAGCCCGCAAGTATTCATGCTTTGTTGGGTGAAAATGGTGCGGGTAAATCGACCCTAGTCAAAGTCATCTATGGGTCTTTACAGCCTGACAGCGGTCAGATGCAGTGGTGTGGTGAAGGATACAGTCCAAAGAGTCCCTTTGATGCGAGAGAGCAGGGGATAGCGATGGTATTTCAACATTTTTCGTTGTTTGATTCCTTAACTGTTGCTGAAAACATCATACTCGGCCTTGACGATATTGGTCTGGATACTGATTTCACTGAACAAATTACCAAATATTCGAAGCAATATGGTCTAGATATTAATCCACAACAGGTGGTTGGTGATCTGTCAGTTGGAGCTCGCCAAAGAGTTGAAATTATTCGTTGCTTGATGCAGAATCCAAAACTGTTAATTATGGACGAGCCAACCTCAGTTTTGACACCACAGGAGGTAACTGATTTATTTATTACACTCCGAAAACTAGCAGAGGATGGTTGTGCCATTTTGTATATTTCTCATAAGCTAGAAGAGGTCCGTCAAATCTGCACCCAGGCAACTATCTTACGTGGCGGCAAGTTGGTGCAAAATTGCAACCCTCAGGATCACAACAAGCAGGAGCTTGCTGAGATGATGATTGGTAAAAAATTGATTCAATTAGCAAGAAGTAATATAACGACAGGACAAGATATTTTCTCAATCAATAATTTAAGTCGAAAAAGTGAAGACATATTTGGTGTAGATTTGCATGACATTTCTTTGACCATTAAGAAGGGCAGTATTGTTGGAATAGCAGGCGTTGCCGGTAATGGACAGGATGAATTAATGGAGCTATTGATTGGTGAAGTTGAAGCACCTGCAGAAAGTTTAGTCTTCAAAGATGAAGATATTGGTCGACTGAATTCACATCAAAGAAGGCAGTTGTCAATGTTTTTTATTCCTGAAGAGCGCCTAGGTCATGGTGCTGTGCCAGATATGGGGCTGCATGAAAATATGCTACTGAGTCGACCGCAACAAAGTGAAATGACGAATTACGGGGTCATTAATTGGCAGAATGTTGAGAAACTCACACAACAAGTTATCGATGATTTTAAAGTACAAACCCAGTCCAGCAAAATGCTGGCTAAATCACTCTCAGGTGGAAATTTGCAAAAGTTTATGGTCGGTAGAGAGTTAATTCAAAATCCTGAATTGTTAATTGTTTCCCAACCAACCTGGGGTGTCGATGCGGGCTCTGAAAACAACATTCACCAGTCATTAATCGCATTGGCTGATCAAGGCTCAGCGATACTGATTATTTCTCAGGATTTGGATGAGATACTCACTTTATGTGAGCAAATTCATGTTCTCTCAGAAGGTAGTCTGTCAGCTGCTGTTGATATGGAGAAAAATGGCTTAGAAAAAATCTCACATTTAATGGTTGGGAGTGAGAAACAATGATCAGACTCATACCGCGAGCCCAACCCTCTAAAGCAATGATTTTCTTGTCGCCATTATTGGCGCTTACATTGACGGCTGTGACGGCATTTTTTATTTTTGCTTTTATATTGACTGATATCGAAGTATCCAGTGTTTTTTACACACTATTCGTGGAGCCTTTGATTGATACATACTACATTTCTGAATTGCTAGTGAAGGCAGCACCACTGATTATGATAGCGCTTGGGCTTTCGATTGGCTTTAGAGCTGGTGTGTGGAATATTGGTGCTGAAGGCCAGTATGTTATTGGCGGAATTACCGGCGGAGCTGTTGGCCTATATTTTTACAATGTTGAGGGATTCTGGTTGATACCTTTAATGTCCGTAGCTGCAATCTTAGGGGGTATGTTCTATGCCGGTATTGCTGCATTTCTAAAGACCAAATATCAAGTCAATGAAATCTTAGT
>ENA-ORXI01001489-ORXI01001489.1-sediment-metagenome-genome-assembly--contig:-NODE-1489-length-18046-cov-14.871779_pt1 | contig 18046 bp, 19 predicted proteins | sample MGYA00237861_ERZ511468 | MGnify/ENA primary metagenome ERZ511468 (study PRJEB26299, sample SAMN06266213) | sediment metagenome | isolation source: Hudson Canyon methane seep mesocosm | place...
CGTTGGGTGGATTTATATGCGACTGATAAAACGGCAAAACAGCATGTATTAGAGTTAGTGGATGCGTTTAAGAAAAGTCTAGCTTAAATTGAGCGGGTAAGAAGTATGAAATATATTATTAGTCTGTGCTTGTTACTGCATTTTAATTTAGCCGCTGCACGATCAAATGTGGTGTGTAATGAAGTATCGGGACAGGCATTAAATATTGAAGAACTTGAGTTAGTGGATTTAGTGGAGGTGCCTATTTTTTTAAGTGCCTCACAAAAAGCACAATGTACCCGAGATACCGCTAATATTATCACCACGATTACAGGCAAAGAATTATTGGAGCGTGGCTCGCGTGATTTAGTGGATGCCTTAGAATTAGTACCAGGTTTTAGTTTTGGTGGCATTATGACCAATACCATTGGTGTCGGGGTACGGGGGATTTCGGACGAAGGAAAAGTCTCGGTGATGGTTAATGGCATGATGCTGACGGGGCAGCGTTTTGGTACCACTATGTTTGGACATCATTTTCCTATTGAGCAAATTGATCGTATTGAAATTATTCGTGGGCCAAGCTCAATTTTGCATGGTAATTTCTCTGAATTGGCAATGGTTAATATTATTACTAAAAAAGGCTATCAATTACAAGGAGGTGTTATTGGCGGTGATTATGGGCGTTTTTCACGCGGTGAAGCGGCTCATAATAGTTTTGTCACCATGGGCAATAAGTGGGACGACTTAGATATTAGTTTTTATGGTAAATACAGTGAAGCCTATCGCAGTGATCGTTTTTATACTGATGCTCATGGTGGGCAGTTTGATATGGCGGATAACAATAGTACAGAAGCTATTTTTGGTCATTTCCAATTAGGCTATAAAGGCTTTAATTTACAAGTACTCGTTGATGAATATAAAGTAGACAGTGGAGATGGGTTTGCAGATACCATGACCTTACCCAGTTATAGGATTCGCAATCAATTTAGCACTTATGATTTAAATATAGGCTATCAACATGCATTAAACGATAAATTTAATATTGCAACAAGCTTTGATTTTTCACGGCAAACACCTTGGAAACGCAGTAATCTTTACACTGATGGTCAAACCAGTTTTGTCGATGAAGATGTCTCAGTTGAACATTATACCTTTGATTTAAAAGCAACCTATTCAAGTGATGCAGGGCATTATTGGGTGATTGGTAATAGCTTTCAGTTTCAAAATTATCAACATGAAGTGTCAAATTATAGCGGGGAATTGCCTTTATTTGGGGATTACACTGTCTATGGCGAAGGGGTTTATAAAACCCGTTGGGCAAATATATTAGCGGGCTTGCGTTTTGATTGGTACACCGAATATGGTGTGAATGCTGCCCCTCGCATTGGATTGACCAAACAAATTGATAAATGGCATTATAAATTGCTTTATAGTCATGCCTTTCATACGCCAACAGGGGGAAATTATCAGATGAATGAGGAGTACAATCAAACCAATAGTCTTGGGCGGACTCAGTCACAAATTAAACCTGAAAAAGCCTATACCTATGAATTTGAATTAGGCTATCAATTTCATCGTGGTTTCGATATCACCGCTAACGTATTTTATACCGAAATCCAAGATTATTTTTTATATACATTTGATGAAAATTTTGATGATTTCTATATTAATTCTGATATTTTATCCACATGGGGTATTGAGGCGGTTTTAAATTATCAACAGGCTAATTGGGGTAAGTTTCAATTTAACTATTCCTTTTATCAAGCGGTTAAAGATACCAGTTATGATTTTAAAGCCATTAATAGTGATGGCGAGTTAGTGAGTCCTCAAGCGAATTTAGGCTATCCTAATCATAAATTTAGTTTAAACCATCATATTGCCATCACAGATTCCTTATCTTTTAATCACACGGTACTTTTTTCCAGTGAGCGTTATGGTTATAACGGTAGTCGCTTAGAGCGGCATAAGCCTATTTGGGTCTATAACACCTATCTACGTTATCAAAATGCTGTATGGGATGGCTTGGATGTGGGCTTAGGGTTGTATGATGTGTTTAACTCGCAATATCAATATGTACAAACCTTTAATGGTTCGCACCCAGTATTACCCGGGAATACCCGTGAAGTGCGTTTAAAGTTATCGTATCAGTTTTGAATGATGACGGCATAGACTAAAATTTAGCATTAAGAGTAATCATTAGTTTTATATGAAAAAAATCCTGCTCGTCTGCTTGTTGTTACAAGCACCTTTAAGTTTTGCCTCTAAGTATTTAGCGTGTGAACAAGAAGACTCTAAACAGATAGAATTAGAAAATTTTGAATTAGAAGATTTAATCGAAGTGCCTTTGTTTTTAACTGCGTCACAAAAAGGCGAATGTACGCATACTGCGGCAAGTATTGTAAGTGTGATTACAGGGGAAGAATTATTAAATATGGGGGCTCGTGATTTAATTGATGCGATGGAATTAATACCAGGGTTTAATTTTGGCGGCATCATGAGTAATGTCGTGGGTTTAGGGATTCGGGGCATACAAACAGATGAAGGTAAGCTGTCTGTATTATTAGATGGCGTTATTTTAACGGAACAACGTTTTGGTATTACTGGTTTTGGCAGTCATTTTCCCGTTGACCATATTGATAGAATTGAAATTATTCGTGGTTCAGGCTCTATTTTACATGGAAATTTTGCTGAATTAGGCGTGATTAATATCATTACTAAAAAAGGTCATCAAATTAATGGTGGCGTGATTGGCACAAGTTATGGGCGTTTTTCTCGTGGTGAAGCCAGTAAAAATACCTTTTTAAGTGTTGGTAAGCAATGGGATGATTTAGAAATTAGTTTTTATGGTAAATATAATGATAGTCATCGTAGTGACCGTTATTATGTGGATGCACAAGGCAATAGTTTTGATATGACTGAGCATAATAAATTAGAGTCATTATTGGGTAGCTTGCAGGTACGTTATAAAAACTTTCATTTACAGTTTATTGCTGATGAATATGGTGTTGATAGTGCGGATGGTTTTGCGGATCAAATAACCTTGGTTAAAGATAATACGTTACATAACCAATTCAGCACTTATGCGTTACAGTTAGGTTATGCTCATAACGTGAACGATAAAATTAAAATTGATGCGAGTTTTAATTTTTCACATCAAGCCCCTTGGAAGCGCTCTAAACTTTATACTGATGAACGTGAAGATGCAGTTAAAGAATTTATTGAGGTGGAGCATTATACGTTCGATTTGAAAAGTACTTTTTCATCAGATGATGGTCATTATTTAGTCATCGGTAATAGTTTTCAATTTCAGAATACGCAACATAAGGTATCTAATTTTACGGGTGAATTGCCTTTATTCGGTGATTATACGCTGTACGGAGAAGCGGTTTATAAAACAGCTTGGGTTAATATTTTAGGTGGCTTACGCTTTGATTGGTATACCGAGTATGGTGTGAATGTATCGCCACGCATAGGCTTAACTAAACAAATTGATAAATTTCATTATAAAGTTTTATATAGCGAGGCGTTTCATACGCCGACAGGTGGAAATTATCAGTTGAATGCGGATTATAATCAGAATAATAGCTTGGGTGTGGTAATTGAACAAGCTGTTCCCGAAAAAACACATACGTATGAAATTGAGTTAGGCTATCAGTTTCAGCGTAACTTAGATATGTCGGTTAATGTTTTTTATACTGAAATTCAGAATTATTTTTTATATAGTTTTGATGAAAATTTTGATGATTTTTATGATAATGCCGGTGAATTATCGACATGGGGATTGGAGGCGGTTCTAAATTACCAGCATGCTCTCTGGGGAAAGCTTAAATTTAATTATTCGTTTTATCAATCATTATCAGATGTGACCACAGATTTTAAAGCATTAGATAGTGAGGGTAATGTTATTCATGCTGAAAGTAATATTGGCTTTCCCACGCATAAATTAACCGCAAATCATAATTTTAAAATTACAGATTCATTGTCGTTCAATCATACGGTTATTTTTTCCAGTGAGCGTTATGGTTATAACGGCTCTAAGCTAGAGCGTCATAAACCAATATGGATTTATAATACCTATTTGCGTTATCAAAATGCAATATGGGAAGGCTTGGAAGTGGGTTTAGGCTTGTATGATGTGTTTAATGGGCAATATCAATATGTCCAATCGTTTAATGGCTCTCATCCAGCATTACCCGGGAATACACGTGAAGTGCGTTTAAAGTTATCGTATCAGTTTTGATATATGATAAATCAGGCTGAAATTTTAGCGGTAATTCATACTTTATCAGCCAATAATGCAGATATAGAGGTTGTTTGGTTATATGGCTCAAGAGCCAGAAATGAAGCTCAGGGACACAGTGATTTTGATTTGGCGATTGCGTTTAAAAATTTTAAGCTATCTGCAATTGAAAAATTTTTAAGACCAAATGAATTAGCACTTGATTGGTCAATGAGTTTGGATTTGCCTGAAAAAATAGTAAGTATTGTTGATATTAATCAATCGCCTGTCTATTTGAATTATACGATTATTGAAGAGGGCATTGTTATTTATCAAAACCAAACGGCTCGCCTTTATAAAGAGCAAAATAGAATATCTAGTCAATATGAATATCAGAATTACGTGAAGTTTAACGATGCCAGCGATGATTAATAAATTCCACTGCTTCCTGAATATTTAAATCCCGTGTTCCGCCACCGGTACGCAGATAAAATTTAGGGGCTTTTGCTTGATTAAAAAACACGGGGCGCGGAGAGGGTAGAATAATAAGGCGGCAAACATGTTGTTCTTCAATGACATGGAATAAGATTTTAATAAATTGACATAAATCTGCACCTAGATGGCTGGAAATAGCGGTAACGATAGCCTGTTCAAAGCCGTCTTGGTCATGGCGGTTTAAAGATTGATAATCTTTGTCTAAACCAATAATTTCCCCATTATCGGCAACACCAATGAGCAAAGTGCCGCCTATGGCACTGTTTAAATAACCCGCTAATGTTTTTAAGATAACTGTTTCCAGTTGTTTGTTGACGCGCTGTTGCTCTACATCCCAACGAAATGAAGATTTGAATTCTAATAAATCACTTTCACCTTGTGCAATAAGGTTTGGCAGGTTAACCGATAATTCATTGCTTAAACGGTCAATGTTTTGTAAGCGTCGATGCAGCATTTCATAGCTGAAAACAATAATTAAGCCGAAAACACCGCCTATTTGAGAAAATAACAGATTTTTTTCAGGTGTTTGGGCGGTTAATGAGAGTTTGAGTTGGCTGAAACTATATTGCAATGCTGTGGTCAGTTGGGCGTGAATTTCTCCTTCAATATCATAAAAAAAGATGAAATCGTAAATCGGTTTAAAAATCAGCAATCCCGTTAAGCTGCCAATTAATAAGGCTGAAAGGTAAAGTTTAAAACGTTGCTGCCACACTGTCATCAGCAATAACAAAAAGCGCTTCATAGCGTTTGTTACTCCATTGGATGCTTGGCAGCTCGCCATGCACTCATATGCCCTTCTAAATAGACAATTTTTTCAAAACCCGCTAAATAATAAGCAAATTTAGCTACGCCTGCACGCGGGCCATGCTCACAATATAAAATGATAGTTTTTTTATCGGCGTTATCTAAAATATCAGTGGTAAACGATTGCCAAAAAGGAATATTAATCGCGGTGGGGACATGACCTGCTTGATATTCTGCTTGAGAGCGTACATCGATAATTAATGGGGCAGGTGTTGCGTTTAATAATGAACGTAATGCATTGGCTTGAATATGTGACTCATGATTGCTGCAGCCAATTAATAGCAAGGGCAATAGTAAGATGAAAGATAATTTGTTTAGCATTTAGCCTCCGGTGCTACTCATATGGCGCATAATAATGGGTTGCTCATGTAAATTAAACTCGTGTTTTTCAGGTTTAATGCTCATGGCATCAATAATCGCTTGTTTTAAGGTGTCAGTATCATTGATATGGGTACGCATTATGGTTTTTAAATCTACAGAGTGCTCATTACCTAAACAAAGTAATAAACGACCTTCTACGGTGAGGCGGACGCGATTACAGGTGCTACAAAAATTATGGCTATGCGGTGAAATAAAACCCACTTTACTGTTAGTACCACCAAGATGATAATAATCAGAAGGCCCTGCGGTGGTGCTACTTAAATGCTCAAGTTGGAAATGCTGCTCTAAATCCTGTTTAATATTATCGCTCGAATAATAAGCTTCAGCTCGATTATGTTCGTCAATAATGCCTAAGGGCATTTCTTCGATAAAACTAATATCAATACCTGAATCAATGGCAAAGTTGACTAAATCTACCACTTCATTATCATTGCGATTTTTTAAAATAACCGCATTAAGTTTAATTTGTTTGAAACCAGTTTTAATTGCGGTATGAATACCTTGTAAAACCGTGTCTAACTCACCCGTACGAGTGAGTTGTTTAAACTTAGCGGCTTCTAGGGTATCAAGGCTAATATTTAAGCGTGAGACATTCGCGGCTTTTAGAGCATCGGCATACTGAGTAAGGTGAGAGCCATTGGTGGTAATGACTAGCTCCTCTAACTGCGGTAGATGACCGATTTTAGCTAATAAACTGAGAATATCGCGGCGTATTAACGGTTCACCGCCGGTGATACGAATTTTCTTTACGCCTAATTCGCTGAAACACTGAGCTAAGGTGTAAATTTCTTCGAGACTTAAAATCTGTTCACGGGGTAAAAATTGCATGTCTTCCGACATGCAGTAGACGCAGCGAAAATCACAGCGGTCGGTAACCGAAATACGCAAGTAATCAACCACACGACCAAAGCGGTCAATAAGTTGTGGTGCGGAATTAGTAGCCAAAATTATAATAAATGTTCAATAGTGGCACGTTCTTCTTTGAGTTCTTGTTCTGTTGCTTGCATTTTTTTGCGGCTGAAATCACTAATTTCTAAACCTTGCACGATATTAACTTCGCCTTGTGGCGAAACGGTCACAGGGAAGGAATAAAATAGCCCTTTTTCGATGCCATAACTGCCATCAGAAAAAATACCCATACTAATCCATTGACTCCAGTCATTGATTTCGGTGCCAACAATCCATGAACGCATTTGGCAAATTGCAGCACTGGCAGCGGAGGCGGCACTGGAAAAACCATTACGGGCTTCTATGACTTGTCCACCACGATGCTGAACAGTGGGGATAAAGGTATTAATAATCCAATCTTCATCGACTAACGATAAGGCACTTTTACCTTCGACGGTGGCATGATTCAAATCAGGGTATTGGGTTTCAGAATGATTACCCCAGACAATCATATTTTTCACATCTTCGGAACGAACATGACATTTTTCAGCCAGTTGTCCGATACCGCGATTATGGTCTAACATGCTCATGGCTGAAAAGCATTTGGGGTCTAAATCGGGTGCATTACGTTGGGTGATTAAGGCGTTGGTGTTTGCCGGATTCCCCGTAATTAACACTTTAACACTGCGTTTAGCCACTTCATTAAGGGCTTTACCTTGTTCAGAAAATATTTTGGCATTACTTTCTAATAAATCTTTACGTTTCATCCCTGCACCACGCGGTTTTGCACCGACTAAGAACACATAATCCACATTATCGAAGGCAACTTTAGGGTCGTCAGTGGTGATAATGGTTTGCAGTAAAGGGTAAGCACAGTCATTGATTTCCATAATCACGGCTTCAAGGCGTGGCAACGCTGGGGTGACTTCAAGTAATCGTAAAATAACAGGCTGGTCAAAACCAAAGGCTTCTCCCGATGCTAAACGAAATAGTAGGGAATAACTAATTTGTCCTGCTGCCCCTGTTACAGCTATCTCTACAGGTTTTTTCATCTTTGTTTTCATGTATTGTTTTAGGTCTTTAGGCTCAGTATGAGACTTTATAGCGGTAGATTGGTGCAGAATATGACAAATCAGGCTTAATTTTTTTAGTAGGGTATAATAACGCGATTTTATACTCGTATAAACGCATAATTTTACAAAACATTTAGATAGGCTCATGAAGAAACTGTTATTCCAATTTGATACTGATATTTACCCTTCTGTTTTTGATACGGTGGTCGCCTATGATGGCGGTGCTGATCACGTTATTGGCATGGCTGGGGTGAATCCTGATAATGTGCGTGCGTTGGTGGAAGGGACTATTTTTACACGCCCCCCGAAAGAGAAAAAAAATACGGCTATTTTTATTGGTGGCAGTGATATGCAGGCAGGTCAGGCTTTATTAAAAGCCGTGCAGTCTTATTTTTTTGCAGGCTTTAAAGTGTCAGTGATGCTGGATAGCAATGGCAGTAATACTACGGCAGCGGCGGCAGTAGCTAAATTAGCAAAAAGTGGCTCATTGGTGGGTAAAAAAGCGATGGTGCTGGCGGGAACAGGCCCTGTTGGGCAACGTGCGGCTGTTATGATGGCACAAGAGGGTGCAGACGTGACAATTGTTTCACGGCGATTAGACGCAGCAGAGCAAGCCTGTGAGGCAATGAAAACCCAGTTTGGTGTAGCGTTAAACGCAGCCTCAGCACTAGATAATGATGCGCGTGGTGAATTGATTCAAGATGCTCAGATTGTCTTAGCGACAGGAGCCGCAGGTATTCCTTTATTAAGTGCTGAACATTGGCAAGCGAATACGCAGTTAGAGATGTTAGCCGATGCCAATGCCACACCGCCATTAGGCATTGGTGGTTTAGATATGATGGATAAAGGGGTTGAGCGTCACGGTAAAATTTTATGGGGTGCGATTGGATTTGGTACACTTAAATTAGCTTTGCATCGTGCCTGTGTAGCACAGTTGTTTGAGGATAATAAGCAGCTATTGGATGCTGAGGTTATTTTTAAATTAGCAAAAGAAATGGCTTAGACGTTAGAGTCGTGATGAATAAAATAATTAATACGATTAAGTTAGGAGAATAAGATCATGTTTACAAAATCTATGAGCATTGAAGGCTTTGATGATGAGCTTTTTGCAGCAATTACCGATGAACATCAACGTCAAGAAGACCATATTGAGTTAATTGCATCTGAAAACTACACCAGCCCACGAGTGATGGAAGCTCAAGGTTCACAGTTAACCAATAAATATGCGGAAGGTTATCCAGAAAAACGTTATTACGGTGGCTGTGAATTTGTGGATAGAGCAGAGCAGTTAGCCATTGATAGAGCAAAACAGCTATTTGATGCTGATTATGCCAATGTGCAACCGCATTCAGGCTCACAGGCGAATATGGCGGTGTTTATGGCACTGATTAAGCCGGGCGATACCATCTTGGGGCTGAGTTTAGCGGATGGCGGACATTTAACGCATGGAGCAAAACCTAATTTTTCAGGTAAAATTTATAATGCGATTCAATATGGCTTGCATCCTGAAACCGGCGAAATTGATTATGATGAAGTCGAGCGTCTTGCTGTAGAGCATAAACCGAAAGTATTAGTCGCTGGTTTTTCTGCCTATTCTCGTATTTGGGACTGGCAGCGTTTTCGTGACATTGCGGATAAAGTCGGTGCTTATTTATTTGTCGATATGGCTCATGTTGCCGGTTTAGTGGCGGCAGGTGTTTATCCTAATCCTGTGCCGATTGCCGATGTGGTCACCAGTACCACCCATAAATCATTGCGAGGCCCGCGTGGTGGCTTAATTTTATGTAAAAGTAATCCTGACCTCGAGAAAAAATTAAATTCTAATATTTTTCCAGGTATTCAGGGTGGCCCTTTAATGCATGTGATTGCGGCTAAAGCAGTTGCCTTTAAAGAAGCTTTACAGCCTGAATTTAAAGACTATCAAGTGCAAGTGATTAAAAATGCGCAAGCAATGGCGACGGTTTTTATTGAACGGGGTTTTGATGTGGTATCAGGCGGGACAGATAATCATTTGATGCTGGTGTCTTTAATTCCAAAAGGGATTACGGGAAAAGCAGCTGATGCGGGTTTAAGTAAGGCGTATATTACCGTCAATAAAAATGCGGTACCGAATGACCCTGAATCACCGTTTGTGACCAGTGGTATTCGTGTAGGGACACCTGCACCGACAACGCGTGGTTTTAAAGAAACTGAAATGGTTGAAATCGCCCATTTGATGTGTGATGTAATGGATAATTTAGACGATGATACAGTGATTATGGCAGTGCGTGAAAAAGTAAAAGCACTGTGTGGACGTTTTCCTGTTTATCGTTAAATTAAGAGTTTGATGTAGGATGGGTAGAGCAGAGTCGTTTATTGTGAAACCCATCATGTTAATCGTGCGTCAGACTATATTTTTAAATCTTTAACGCGTCCCAAACACCACAATATTTTTACCATGAGCAGAAATCAGTTCTTTTTGTTCCATTTCTTTTAGAATACGCCCCACCATTTCCCGTGAACAGCCGACAATACGACTAATTTCTTGGCGGGTAATATGAATTTGCATACCATCAGGGTGCGTAATCGCATCAGGTTCTTTGCATAAGTCGAGTAAGGCATGAGCAATACGCCCTTCAACGGCTAAAAAGGCTAAATCACAGTATTTACGATTGGTGGTTAAAAGCCGTTCGGCGAGTTGTTCGCCAAAAAAACTCAGTAGTTCTACGGCGTGTGCTTGTAATTCTGTGTTTAAGGCTTGATGTAAGCGTTCATAGCCAATTTCTGCAAGCTGACATTCACCTCGTGTTTTGACGGTGACTTGTCGGATTTCTGAGCCTTTAAAAATACCAATCTCACCGATAAAATCATTTTTATTTAAGTAAGCCAGAATGAGTTCACGACCTTCCTCATCTTCGGCAACAATACTCACAGAGCCTTTGATAATATAATGCAAACAATCGCCTTTATCACCTGGGCGGATAATCGTGGTTTTAGCAGGATAGTGGCGAAGATGGCAAAGACCTAATAAAGCGTCAATGGCTTGCGTACGTTCTTCAGAAAAAGGCGTGTTGATAGATAGCATCGGTGTATGTTGGCAAGAGGTAGGGTAAAAAAAAGAGTTGGTCGATAAGCCGGGTTCTGTCGTGGACAATCATTCATCTACGCCATAAGTCACCTTATGGCTCTAGCGTTCTACCCAGAAGCTGTACGAGCAGCACATATACTTCTCTATTTGAACTTGCTCCAAGCAGGGTTTACCTAGCCGCTTCTGTTGCCAGTCACGCGGTGCGCTCTTACCGCACCATTTCACCCTTACCGAAATTATAAATAATTAAGGCGGTTTATTTTCTGCTGCACTTTCCGTAGGCTCACGCCCCCCAGTGATTACCTGGTACTTCGCTCTATGGAGCCCGGACTTTCCTCTGTATGGTGTGTTACCACATCATAAAGCGACTGCCTGACCAACTCTGGCTGCTATTATAGCGGTGATTTGTATAATAGGGTAAGTAAATTAATGAAGGGGGGTTAAAAAATGAATTTTTGGGAAACAAAAACGCTGGCAGAAATGAATACCGAAGAGTGGGAATCATTATGTGACGGTTGTGCAAAATGTTGTTTAAATAAATTAGAAGATGAAGACACGGAGGAAATCTTTTTTACCAGTGTGGTCTGTGATTTAATTGATTTAGAACGCTGTCAATGTACGCAGTATTCTAAACGGACTACGTTAGTGCCTGAGTGTATTGATTTAAAACAGCATGATTTTAAGCATTATACGTGGCTGCCGGCGACCTGTGCGTATCGATTATTAAGTGATGGCGAGCGTTTGCCTGATTGGCATCCGCTAATATCCGGTACGCATGAATCAGTCAAAGAAGCGGGGGTATCGATTAGTAGTTTTGCTATTAAAGAATCTCAGGTCGATGATTTGGAAGATCACATTATTGAGTGGTTACTGTAATAACGGTTCTTTGGCTAGGATTTGCTTAAGAAAAGGGAGCGTCAGTTTACGTTTAGCAATCAAGGTTTCACGTTCTAACGCGGTGAGTAATTTCCATAAGGTAGGTAAATCAGCGGCATAATGTTTAGTCAGAAAATTAGAGACTTTCGTCGAAATTTCAATGCCGAGGTGTTTTGCTTTACAGCTAAACGCGGCAATACGTTCTTCATCAGAGAGTGGCTGCAATTCGAGTGATAAGCCCCAATTTAAACGCGTTTTCAAATCAGGTAGGCTGATAGGTAATTCATGCGGGGAACAATGTGCAGAGAGAATTAAGCGATGGTTATTTTGGCGATGGTCATTATATAAATTAAATAAGGCCATTTCCCAAGCAGGGTGTCCCGCACAATAATCGACATTATCAATACATATAAGGTCGTATTCCTCTAAGCCTTCGAGTACTTTGGGGTTAATCAGATTATTTTTATATAGCCGCAAATAGAAGGCTTTACGTTGATATTGATGAGCGTGTTGGCAACAGGCTTGTAATAAATGGGATTTACCACTGCCTTGACTGCCCCATAAATAGAACTGTGGCTCGTGATTATTACCGATAGCTATTTCCATGAGCGATTGAATCACTTGGCTATTACACGCAGTATAAAAACTATTAAAGGATAATTCAGCGTTAAGATCGAATAATAACGGTGCTTGTTGCATGATTAGGATTTTTCTAAACGAGCAGAGTAGCGAACAAACAGACTCGCCCCAAAAAACAGTAATAAACTAAAGATAAGTTCTAATAAGGGCAGTAAAGGTTCATCGCGGACATAGCTTTCAGTGCTACCGTGAATAAAATAGCCCATACTGATATACGCCATCCATGAGCAACTTTTTAAATTACCTTTAATAAAGCCACGTAGCACAATGAGTAATGGGCTAACGGTGGTGAGTAAGACGAAGGCAATGGGTAATTTCTCAGGGGGCAGTAAAATAGTATTCCATAGCATCAGTAAGCCAAATAAACCGACATAACCGATGAGTGCTATATTGTAATAATGATGAACTTTCATGAGGTTTTGAGTTTTAATGCGGTAGTCGCTAAACGAACACCTAAAGCAAAACACAGTGTTTTTTCTTCTTTACTGAGGGTGTTGCGGTCATGTGCGAGATGACTTGCACCGTAGGGCGTGCCGCCGGTTTTGGTTTCGTTTAACGCGGGCTCGCTGCTGGGAATACCCAGTAATATCATGCCGTGATGTAATAGCGGTATCATCATAGATAATAAGGTGCTTTCTTGGCCGCCATGTAAACTGCCTGCCGAGGTAAATACTGCGGCGGGTTTGTCGGTTAATGAGCCGTTAAACCATGCGGCGGTGCTATTATCAATAAAATATTTAAGTGGAGCTGCCATATTGCCAAAATAACTTGGGCTACCTAAGGCCAAGCCATCACATTGCTTTAAATCATCAAGACTGGCATAAAGCGAACCTGATGCTGGAATACTTTCCGCAGTTTGTTCGCAAATACTGGATATTTCAGGCACGGTACGCAGTAAGGCGCTGCTATTATCAATGGATTCAACACCGCGTGCAATGTGCTGTGCCATCAGTTTGGTGGCGCCATGCTGACTATAATATAAAACTAAAATTTGGCTCATAAGGCGGTTCGGTTTTTTTGTAAAGGCTGATAGTTTAGTTTAACAAAGCAGAGTTCTAGTTTTAAAATTATGTAGGCTGAAGCCTACGCCCCAACTTATAAAATAGCTAAAATATTATCAATAGGACGTCCTATAGCCGCTTTACCATTGGCTAATACAACAGGGCGTTCAATGAGTTTAGGATTATTCACCATCGCAAGAATAAGCTGTTCACGGCTTAAATCAGGGTTTGCTAAATTTAGTGTCGTATATTCAGTTTCTTGTGTGCGCATAAATTCACGCGGCTGTACATCTAGCAGGGTTAAAATTTGTTCGAGTTGTTGTGTGCTCGGCGGATTTTTCAAGTATTCAATTAGCTCAAAATCAAGGCCTTTGTCTTGTAATAATTGCAGGCTTAAACGCGATTTAGAGCAGTTAGGATTATGATATAAGGTGATTGACATAGGCATACGTTACGATAAGGTAGTTAAAAGAAAAAACTAAAAATAAAGTCTGAATATTTTAGCATTTTTAAGGGCTAATACCTGTTTCTATCCTCTTATCAGGGCGATTAATTTGTACGTGCGTAGGGTAAGCAAAGCTGAGATTATTTTTATCGAGTATTTGGGCTATTTTAAATAACACATCTTCTTTAACCCCTAACCATTCAACCCAATTCACGGTTTTTGAAAAACAATACACTAATATATCAATCGAAAAATCATTATAACGATCTAAAAAAACTAGCTGGGTGGCTTTGATGCCTTGTAAATCTTCTTGCGATAAAAACGAGCGTTGTGGATGTTTCCGGCGGGTTTGTAATATAGGATGTTTTTCAGTCGGGTTAGCAATATCAGGATGTTGAGCGAGCATGGCTTTTATATCCGTAAGAGCGGCTTGAACATCATGCATATTGCTTTCATAGGTAATACCGATATGCATTTTAATACGCCGTCCCACAGTTCGTCGATTCCAATTTAAAACGCTGGCAGTGGAGACTAATGAGTTAGGCATATTAATCAGGGCATTATCAAACGTACGGATGGTAGTGCTGCGTAGCCCAATTTCAATCACCGTCCCTTCAACCGCTTCAACTTGTATCCAATCGCCCATTTTGAAAATACGGTCAATCATAATATTTAAGCCACCAAAAAAATTGGCGAGACTATCTTTGGCTGCCATCGCAAACGCTAACCCGCCAATGCCAAAGGTAGATAAAATAGCGGTAATATTAATACCAAAATGGCTTAAAATTAAAGTCAGTGCGGTGAGGGTAGCAATCGCTTTCAAGCCCTTAATAGATAAGAGCATTAATTCTTTGCTATAGGATTTTTTGCGGCGATCACTTTGGTTGGTTTGAGCGGCAATCACGCTATCAATTAAATTAAAACTCAGATACAGGTATAGCAGCGTATAGATGCTATAAATAATATGGTCTAGCGAGGGTTTAATGGGGGTTTTATACAGTAAAGCGTTTAAAGCAAGGTCAATGCCGCAAAACAGCACTAAATATAACAAAGGTTTGCGTACCGCTATAAACACAAACTCAACATCTTCCACTTTATCGTCATTTAAAATAAAGCGTTCGATTAAACAATTACTGCCTTTAGAAATCAGCGGAAATAAAATTAAAGTGACGATTAAAATAATTAATGAAAGTGTGATACCGCCTATATCAATGCGTAATGGTGAAATAACATAGTTTACGCCTTTAAATTGCGGTAAATTATTCACATAACTAATCGCAGATTTTAACGAAAATTTTTGTAAAAAATAGGTAGTAATAATGTCTTTAGAATGCCCCAGCGTATAGTCTAAAAAATCTAAATAGACGGCTTGAATTTTTTCTAAATCAACATAGTTTGTTGCAATTTGTTGGTAGAGTTTGTGCTGACCGGTTAAAGGAATTTCTTGTTGGTTAATCGTTTGTTTTAAGGCTTTAAGACGGCGTTTAACTTCAGTTTCTACAGCGGTTTTGCTTTGATAATGCCGCATTGAATTAACAAGATAGACAACAAAATGGCCTATTTCTCGTTGCGTCATAATAAAGTCAACCGCAAATTCATCACGTTGTAAGGCGGCAAGATTACCGCGTGAACGATTAAGCTGAATTTTAGATTTAAGTAGTTCTAATTCATCTTCTTTAAGGCTATTGATATCATAATCAATAAAGGAATGCTGAATAAAGCTTAATAAAAACTTAAATTCAGCATTTTTTTCCTGGATTAATAAGCGTAGTGATTCATCATTGTTATTTTCTTTTATAATCTGATTAATGTCGGCTATTTTATGCAAAGACTCTGAAATTGTTTTATATTTTTTGTCTTCTGCAGCAACAATTGGTAACGATAAAGCCATGAAAAAAAACAGACTTAAAAACAGAGCATAACGCTTTAGTATCATCATAGTTTAACGCTTGAAAGGCTATTATTCAGTAGGTGTTTCAGGCTGATTGCTGGCTAAAATTTCTCTTAGATAGCGAAATAATAACCGAGCCGATTTAGGCGGTTTATTCTGTGCGAGTTCTTTTTGGCTATTGCGAATAAGTTGGCGTAATTGCTGAATATCAGCACTCGGATAGTCAGCGATAAAATCGGTTAAGGCTTGTTTGCTGTTTTCGGATAATAATTTATCTCGCCAGCTTTCTAATTGGTGTAATTCACGGTTTGAATGCACACTTTGCGTTTTAAGTTTATTGAGTTGTTCTTGAATCGGCTCAATATCCACTTGACGCATCAGGCCATTAATAAATTTAAGTTGGCGTTTACGGGCGCTTTTTACCGGCATTTTAGTCGCTTCAATAATGGCGACTAAAATCTCGTCAGGTAAGCCTAAATTATTAATGTGAGTCGGCGAAAGTTGCGTAATTTCCTCGCATAATGCTTGTAAAACCGCAATATCGCGTTTTAGTTGGGTTTTATTGGGGCGAATTGCCCATGTTTCTTCAAAATCTTCATCGGGTGCTTCTGTTATAAAAGTTGCCATTGCGTTAAACCATTGAAATTAAAAAAATTACAAAACCAATAACCGCTGCCATTGGTATTAAAAAACCTGCCCAATCTTTCGGGGCATCTTTACTGCGTTGTAAGGCTGCTTTGCTGGGACGTAGCCAAAATACAATCCCTAAGACCATGATGGCTAAAATAATATTTTCCCAAAGAGAAAGTTCCATTGTTGTTCCTGTTTTCTTACCCTAAATATTTAGGGCGGTGATTATGTATTTTGAATGCTGATGAGTTTAAAAAGTAATTTAGATTGTGTAATAACAGTATCTATTGCATAATATTTTTTCCCAGACTTAACAAGCCTTAACATCATATCTTGGTCTGCACAAATTTTATAGGAAGTATCATACCCTCCTAATTCATCATATACTTTTTTACATATAAAACATGTAGGATGCTGAATAAGTCCTGTCCCTTCAAATATAAACTTATAATTATTTCGTCTGACCATATATTCTTCCCCTTCTTTTATAAGTCGAATATATCCATAGAATATATCAACATCTTCTTTTTTTGAAATTGCATCACAAATAACCTCAATTGTACCTGGTTCATACCAATCATCACTATTTAATAACCCAATAAATTTACCTTGTGCAAGTTCAATACCTTTATTCATTGCATCATAAATACCATTATCAGGTGCACTGTTCCATTTTATTTCACTAGAAAACAAATGCTCATATTCTTTTATAATATCTATAGTACTATCATTAGACCCTCCATCAATGATTATATATTCAAAATCTTGACGCGTCTGATTTAGTAAACTTTCAATGGTTCTTCTTATTGTCTTTTCACTATTAAAACATACTGTTACTACTGTTACTATAAAGGGTTCTTTTAGTTGTTTTTGTTCGATTTTAATATTAATTTCTTACCTTCCTTTATTTTCCAAAAAATTACTTTAATCGTTGCAATAATTATATCTAAAAAGTACTTTCTATTTAGAACCAATAACTGCACCATTTTAGTAAGATTTGTAATTGTGGGGTTCTTAATTGCTTTTATCACGCCAGATTTACCAATATTAATTCTGTGCTTTTTGTAAGGAAGAGATTTACCAAATGCTTTTTGAGAAAAATGATTAACGCTGATTAACATTTGGCACATTTCTACACCCATATCTTTATTTGCATGACGAGCATTCCAGCTATCACCAAAAGACGTAATAAGCCTATAAACACTCATCGTTTGTTCAAAGCAAAACACCTTACCTGTTAATAACAATAGTGCGGATAATTTAAGATCTCCATTAGACTGGCATTTATTAAATTCAGATAATATTTTTTCTGGTAATGTTAGCCATATATTCCTATAAAGAAGGGATGCTGTTTGTCCAATAGATATTTTATTTTCAGTATCCTGTGGAGTATGAGTATATGAGTTATGTATTTTTAAACTACTATCTTTCCAAGCATCTCTTTCTTTATTATATTCATCAATAATTAATACATCATGATAAGTGGCAATATAATCTTTATTTTCCTCCAAAAAACCAACCTGTTTCTGAAGCTTTAAAGCATCTGTCCAATAATCATCACCCTCACAAAGAGCTATATACTCCCCTCGGGCTATTTTATACAATTGAGACATTGGTTTAACACCTTTAGAAAAAGTATTCTCTTTTTCATAGACAGG
>ENA-ORXI01001490-ORXI01001490.1-sediment-metagenome-genome-assembly--contig:-NODE-1490-length-18040-cov-7.472638_pt1 | contig 18040 bp, 21 predicted proteins | sample MGYA00237861_ERZ511468 | MGnify/ENA primary metagenome ERZ511468 (study PRJEB26299, sample SAMN06266213) | sediment metagenome | isolation source: Hudson Canyon methane seep mesocosm | place...
TCGAATGCTTCATTTAATGCCTGAAAACGCTCACGAGCTTCTTCTGGATCAATTGCATTAACATCTTCTTCGTCTTCATCGTCGTCACTATCGTCAGCTCCCGCTTCACCCTTTTTTGCAAGAGCGGCGGCGGCGGCGGCCTGAAGAGCTAAAACAATCTCTTCTGGCAAAATGAAACCTTTAATGAGTTCATTAAGACGCATTTCTCCAGCTTCAACAGCTTGGTATTGTGCAAGAAATGAATTAATACATGCTGGATACGATGACAGCATAGTCAGGCTTTCGCGCAAACCAGCTTCAATACGTTTGGCAATGACAATCTCGCCTTCACGAGTCAGTAACTCAACAGAGCCCATTTCACGCATGTACATACGCACAGGGTCGGTTGTGCGACCAAATTCACCATCAGAACTGGATAAAACAGCCGCTGCTTCTTCAGCAGATACATCATCATTACTTGAAGCTGCTTCAGCTAAGCGCTCCATTTCATCGGTATCCATGCCATCTTCATGCACCATGATGCCGAGATCGCTAAACATACCCACGATATCTTCAATCTGATCAGCGTCTACTAAATCTTCTGGAAGGTGATCATTAATTTCACCGTAAGTAAGATAGCCACGCTCTTTACCGAGAGTGATTAGCGCTTTGATGCGTGATTGTTGATCTTTCATTAGACCCCTTTAATTCGTCGATGATGCTTTTTGCGTTAACTATAAATTATAACAAAAACATCTACTTCTAACACTATTTTTTATGTGGAAATCGTCTAGTTAAACGATTTTACTTCTTCTTTTTCTGCATCGGTCAATTGACTAAAAGGTTTGTTAGTTAGATAACTTTGCCTTTCTTCCGTTGCCTGCTTTTGCAATTGACGTATTATTCCGGTCAATTCATGCTGTAGCTCTTCCGCCGACAAACTCAATGTCTGCAGTGCTAAACGCTGTAGATGAGCACTATTTTTGTCATCTCGCCAGCGCTCTAATATTGCTGCTGTATTCAGATGGGGGTGCTCATGCAAAAGTTCAAGTAGTCGAACCAAAACTTCTACTCCCGGCACATCTAAAGCCTCGAGATTCTGATAGTCACCCGCTTCTTTATGTAATTCAGGATGTTGCAATAGTATTGTTATTGCTGTTCTGATAGGCGAGTTAACAGCTGATGATTGTTTTGTAGGACGTTTGGCTTTCTTAGCAGCAGGTTTATCTAAATGTTTGTTCAGCGTCGCTAAATTAGTTTTAGCAATCTCAGCTAAACGCTGCTCTAACATGTCGCGATAAACACCTTGAGGGATATGTCGCAAATAAGGTTTGGTTGTTTCAACTAAGCGCGCACGACCATCCATGGAGCTAATGTCCACCCGGCTTTCTAAGGTTGCAAAAAAATAATCCGAATAACTTTGTGCTTGATCAACTCGTTGATTAAATTTTTCAGCACCTTCTTGTTTTACTAGGCTGTCTGGATCTTCACCATCTGGCAGAAACATAAATTTAAGCTCATGATTGCCACCCAACATCGGCATGGCGTTCTCGGCAGCCCGCCAAGCAGCTTCTCGCCCAGCACGATCGCCATCAAAGCAAAAAATAATTTCTGGGGCGCTGCGTAATAATTGTCGTAAATGATCAGAGGTTGTCGCCGTGCCTAAGGTTGCAACAGCGTTTAAAATGCCTTGTTCTGCTAAGGCGATCACATCCATATAACCTTCAACAATCACGATGCGGGTTAATTTACGATTGGCTTTTTTTGCCTGATACAAACCATAAAGTTCGCTGCCTTTATGGAAAACTGTCGTTTCAGGTGAGTTTAAATATTTGGGTGTGCTGTCATCTAATACTCGACCACCAAAACCAATTACTCGTCCACGCCTATCGCGAATCGGAAACATGATTCGGTTACGAAATCGGTCATAAGTTCGACCCTTATCGTTACTGCTGAGTAGCCCAGCTTCTTCTAATTGAGCTTTGGCTTGTGCTGAAGCACCAAATGTACGTAATACATTATCCCAACCATCGGGTGCCATACCGACATTAAAGTGCTCTATCGTTTGCTTAGATAAACCGCGATTTTTAAGGTAGTCAACAAAAATAGCACGCTGAGGATGGGTCTGTAGTTGATGAACATAATATTGGCTAACCTTATCCAATAACTCATATAAATTTTGTTTCGCTGGGGTATTTGAAATTGCGTGTGATGTCGGTACGGTCATGCCAGCATGATCAGCAAGCTCCTGAACAGATTCAGGAAAACTCATTTGATCGTATTCCATCAAAAAACCGATGGCGGTGCCGTGTGCGCCACAACCGAAACAATGATAAAACTGTTTTTCGGGGCTTACTGTAAACGAAGCTGTTTTTTCATTATGGAAGGGGCAGCAGGCACTTAGATTTTTGCCAGCTTTTTTTAATGGCACTCTGCTATCAACAATATCGACAATATCGATACGTGTCAGTAGATCATCAATAAATTGTGGGGGGATCTGGCCAGCCATAATTAATGATTATGGCCGAGCTTATAAAGAAATGTAACCGTGTCTGGAGAGAAGACTTGGCTCACGGGTGCTTAGGCAGTAAGTGCAGCCTTAACAAGGCCACTCACGGCGCCCATGTCAGCACGGCCCTGAACTTTTGGTCGCAAGATATTCATCACTGCGCCCATATCACGTGCACTACTTGCACCTGATTCAGTAATAGCAGCTTTAATTTCAGCCGCTACTTCTTCATCCGATAAAGCTGAAGGCATGAACTCTGCAATAATTGCCAGCTCTGCAATTTCAATAACAGCTAAGTCATCTCGACCTGCATCTTGAAATTGCGTTAACGAATCACGACGCTGCTTACACATTTTTGTCAGCACGGTAATAATTTCGTCATCGCTTAAATCGATGCGCTTATCAACTTCTATTTGTTTAATTGCCGCAGTTATTTGTCGTAAAGTTGCGAGGCGCTCTTTCTCTTTTGCGCGCATTGCATCTTTCACACTATCTTGAATAGTGACCTTTAACGGACTCGCTTCTGCTGGCATCTTCGTATCTCTTAGTAAAGACGGATACGGCTTGCGTTTTCACGCGATAATTTTTTCTGATGACGCTTAACCGCTGCTGCTGCTGCGCGTTTACGTACTGTTGTTGGCTTTTCGTAAGCTTCTCTAGCGCGAGCTTCTGTTACTGTTCCTGCTTTTTCACAAGCACGTTTGAAGCGTCGTAATGCGATATCAAATGGTTCGTTTTCTTTTACGCGTACTGCTGGCATTTGTTGATCCTAAAAATTATTTTCGATGGAAAAGCAGGCAATTGTACGAAATATCTACAAAAAAGAAAATAGATGATTCAACTTTAATTTGAAAAAGGCATAATACCTCCCCAATATTACTAGTTGGAAACACCATAATGCTGGTCTTAGGAATTGAATCTTCCTGTGATGAAACAGGTATCGCGCTCTATGATACAGACAAGGGTTTGTTGGCGCATACTTTGTATAGCCAAATCGAATTGCATGCACAATACGGCGGTGTTGTGCCTGAGCTCGCCTCCCGTGATCATATTCGCAAAACCTTGCCTCTTATTGAGCAGGTTTTAGAACAGGCGCATTTACAGCGAACAAATATCGACGCAGTAGCTTATACCGCCGGTCCAGGTTTAGTAGGTGCTTTATTGGTTGGTACCGCTATTGGTCGCAGTCTTGCGTGGGCCTTAAATGTTCCTGCTATTGCCATCAATCATATGGAAGGTCATCTATTATCGCCTCTTTTAGAAGACAGTCCGCCAGCCTTTCCTTTTGTTTCATTATTAGTTTCTGGTGGTCATACTTTATTGATCGAAGTAATCGGCGTAGGTCAATATCAGTTATTAGGTGAATCTATTGATGATGCCGTTGGTGAGGCTTTTGATAAAACAGCAAAAATGCTTGGCTTGGCTTATCCCGGCGGTCCTGTACTTGCCGCACTGGCTGAAAAAGGCACACCGGATAAATATAAATTCCCTAGACCAATGACTAATCGCCCTGGTTTAGACTTTAGTTTTAGTGGTTTAAAAACCTTTGCGATGAATACATGGCGCGATAGCGATCAAACCGAACAAGACAAGGCCGATATCGCACTTGCCTTCCAAACAGCGGCCATTGAAACCTTGGCTATTAAATGTAAACGGGCACTTAAACAAACAAATCAGCAAACTTTAGTGGTTGCTGGTGGTGTTAGCGCTAATAAAGCATTAAGAGCACGACTTTCGGCCATGCCTAACATTAACGTTTATTATCCTCGCCCGGAATTTTGCAGTGATAACGGTGCCATGATTGCCTTTGCTGGTGCCATGCGTGCACCGCATCTTAAACAAGACTCCTCAAAACCAGTTTTCTCCGCTAGACCTCGTTGGCCCTTGGATGAACTTAATCCACCCTAATAGCTTTTTACCACATCAAATCATCGGGGATCTGATAATCCGCATATGGATCGTTTTCTTCCAATGCAGGGTCAGATTCTGATGCAATACGAACAACAAGCTCTGGCACTCTTTTTTGAATTCTTTCTGCGATTTTGTCTGGAATCAAAAACGTTACCTTAGTCAAAACAACAATCGCTAATTGGCCTAAGGTTAGCTGTTTTTGCTGTTCATTTAGGACATAAATTTTTTTAACTTTGTTGGCATACGTAAAGTTATAAGCAATATCCGCATCAGCCGGAATATCAACTTTATGTTGCTCGACTATCTGACGTACCTCTGCAAGTAATGCCTTTTTTTCTCGTTCAGCATCACGTTGTTTGTTTAACTCTAAATCACGCTGCTGTTTTAGACGCTGTGCATCATTTAATTGCTGTTGTTTCGACTGTTGCTCTGACTCAACTTTCTGGCCTGATTTTTCAGCTTGCCTAATTTTATTAGTATTTTTACGTTTCTGATGTTGAGATTTTTTTGCTTTTTTCTTATCTATAACACCAATATTGAGTAATTGATCTTGTAATGAGCCTGCCATTGTAATCTCGTTAGTTAGTTATTTAGACTGGCTTTCTTCGCCAGAAATCAGCCGTTGAATATTGCTTGCATGCCGTAACAACAACATAACGGCCATGATTAAAACAATCCATCGCGCATTAATGCTCTCGAGCAACCACAAGCTATAAACAGGGGTCATGGCCGCTGCCGTAATCGCAGATAAAGAAGAAATACGGCTTATGGCAAAGATCACAATCCAAGTTAGCAATGCTGCACCAGCCATCAACGGTGATAATGCAAGAAAACCACCTAAAGCTGTAGCAACACCTTTGCCGCCTTTGAAATCAAAAAATACCGGATATAAGTGGCCAAAGAAGGCGAAAAAGGCCGTTGCCGCCATCAATGTTTGGTCTAAACCTAACAAACAAGCAATAACCACCGGCAACACGCCTTTAATCACGTCAATGATTAATACCGTCGCCGCTAATTTTTTGCCACCAAAACGTAAAACATTAGTGGCTCCTGGGTTACCTGAACCTTGAGAGCGTGGATCTGGCAAGCCTGCTAATTTACACAACACTATCGCACTCGATAAAGAGCCGATTAGATATGCGCAGATCAGAACAATCAACGGTAAAGCGAACGTTTCAAGCATGATATTATGCAGCCTTAGTTTGTTTTTCTCGCCATTATAGGGCGGTTAGCAGTAATTTCCATCACCAAACACAAGAAATCATGGATAAAATTTTTCTTAACGATCTTAAAATCGACACCATTATCGGCATTTATGACTGGGAACGTGAAACATTACAAACCCTTAGTTTCGATCTTGAAATGGACTGGGACATTCGAAAAGCGGCAAGCAGCGATCACATTGATGACACGTTAGACTACGGCGCCATCGCTCAAACTATCGTTTCGTTTGTCGAAAAAAGCAGTTATCAATTGATCGAAACATTAGCTGAAGATTTATGTGCTTTGTTGCTAAAAGACTTCCCTATCCCAAAAATAAAACTCACTTTAAGCAAACCTGTCGCTTTGCATGGTCAAAATACGGCCAAAATTGTTATTGAACGTAGCCAAGCTAAATGACAGCAATGCACGCCGGTTATTTAGTGGGTATCGGTAGCAATATCGAACCCGATGACAATATTTCGAAAATAATTGATTTAATACTCAATTATTTCCCTAGCCTGCATCTCAGTCGTGTACTGCGAATTCCGCCTATCGGAATGAATAGTCATCGTGATTTTCTCAACATGGTGATTTTTATCGAAACTGATATGGTCGAAAAAGATCTTAAAACTATCTGTAATAACATCGAACAAAAATTAGGCAGAGATCGCAACGATCCTAGTAGAAAAATAAAAGATCGCTCTGCCGATCTGGATATTTTAACGGCGGCAAATTTTCCACAAGACAAAATACGAGCCGCATCTGAGATTACCGATGAATACTTCCTGTATCCATTAATTGATGAACTTACGGCCTATTTATCTGATGCTGAAGCTCATCCACAGCAATTAGGAGTAACGATAAATGTTGATGATCTATCGTTTGGACAGACGGCGACCACCATCCACCGGAATACTCGCTCCAGTAATGAACGGGTTAGTTAATAAGGATTTTATTGCTAAATACACTGGCTCAGCCCCACCTTCTTTTGCCAATAAGGTCTCATCTAACATTTGCTGACGTACCTCGTCTGAATGTTTTTCGGTAAACAGTACTGGTCCAGGAGCAATTGAATTCACCTTGATTTTAGGTGCATATTTCTTTGCTGATACTTTGGTCAAATTATCTAAACCTGCTTTCGTCGCGCCATAAATATCAAAGCGAGTAGTAGGATTTTCAACATTAATATCGGTGATATGAATAATATCAGCCGGTGCCTCGCCTTCACCTTTCATCAAGGTCTGTAAACTCTGATTAATCAGATAAGGCGCTTTCATATGCACATTAAAAAACTGCTCAAATTGTGCCGCAGCATCAACTATAGATTCGGAGGTCGCTTCAAACGATGACGCATTGTGAATAATGGCCCTGAAACTACGACAATACTTCTGTAGCTCGGTCACAAACTGCATAATTTGATCGGTATCGGCAAAATCAGCCTGTAGCGTTGTTATTCCCAACTGCTCTAAAATTCGGATATCATCTGTGTAGGTTCGATAATGTGCAATAACAGCATAACCATCATCAAACAGGCGTTTAGCGATATGAAAACCAACTCGGCGACCAGCGCCGGTTATTAATACTGCATTTTCTAACACATGACTTCCTTTAAATGACAACAACAAACAAATTACCGCTTCCTGACAATATCGCAAAACAACATAGCGATAAATTGGTGGCTAAAATTAAACAATCAATTCGTGCGGCTGGTGGAAAAATCAGCTTTGCCGACTATATGAACTTATGTCTTTATGCTCCCGGTTTAGGATATTACAGTGCCGGCAGCCATAAAATAGGCATTGGCGGTGATTTTACCACTGCTCCTGAAGTTTCTCCGCTCTTTTCACGATGTTTAGCCCATCATATAAAAGACGTACTAATACAGCTACCACATGGCGACATTCTTGAATTTGGTGCTGGTAGTGGCAAAATGGCCATTGATATCTTGCTTGAATTACAACAAATCAACAGCCTTCCTGAACACTACTTTATAATTGAAGCGAGCGCTGACTTACGCCAAAAGCAGCAGCATACAATAAAAAACTCCATTCCTAAGCTTGCTGATCGTATTCACTGGTTAGACCAAATACCCTCAGAATTTAATGGTGTGATTGTAGCCAATGAAGTTTGTGATGCAATGCCGGTGCATCTATTACAGTTCGCAGGCAATGAGATTAAAGAACGTTATGTCCAGGTAAACTCCGATGATACTTTTGATTGGTGCGAAGATGATTTGTCTTCTGCAGAACTACTTATTCAAGCAAAAAACATTCAGAACTTAATTGCCGACCAAGATTATGTAACCGAGGTAAACCTACAAGCGAAAGCGTGGTTAAACAGCGTTGCTGAGTCTCTGGAGCAAGGTGCAATGTTTATTATCGACTATGGGCATCCTGAAAGCAGTTATTACCACCTAGATCGCGATAACGGTACATTAATGTGTTATTACCAACACCATGGCCATGACGATGTTTTTTTTCTGCCTGGTCTACAAGATATTACTGCCCATGTGAATTTCAGTGTCTTAGCACAAGCGGCTTATGACAAAGGTCTTGATGTTGCCGGTTTCCAAACACAAGCTGATTTTTTGATTGCAGGCGGCATTATTGATCTAGCCTCCGTCAATCCAGGTGATGAATTAACGTTATTAAAGCAATCTGCAGAAATTAAACGTCTTACCCTGCCCAGTGAAATGGGGGAAACCTTCAAAGTTTTAAGTCTGACTCAAAATCTTGACCAATTATTGCCTCGCATTCAATTACGAGATCAGCGCCGTAAATTATAAAAACCAATAAAAAAGGGAACCGAAGTTCCCTTTTTTATCAGTCATCAGAAGTTTATTCAGAATTTTCTTTCAAATCTTCTATTTCTTTTTTCAAGCGATCAATTTCATCGCTCATATCAAAGAGAATTCCTTTAAGATTACCGACATCTTCACGCAAATTACCGGTTTCTTGCTTGCTACGTGCAACATCTTCCAGTAACTCAGGGCTAACGCGGCCATCATCGCCACCTCCTCGTTCTTTAGCTATTGCTAATACTGTCGCTATATCAATGATGATCCAATCAGAACGCTCTTCCCCTGTTTCCGGGTCTAAGTAGTGTGCCTGGCCTTCATCTAAGGCAATTGGAACACCGGGGTTCGAATTAAACTTGCGAGACCCAGGCAGTAAAGGATGTAACCGTCTATCGATAGGCTGATTAGTGCCAGGATTTTTATCACGATATACTTCGTGTACTTTACCAAAGACAATATTTAAACGTCCGCCACTCATAAATAAACGACCAGTAGTCGTTTTGCGTTCTCTTGCTATTGAGCCTTTATGTAAGCCAATGCTAACAAAAGTGATATCTTCATCTGGGCCCGCCTGAGATAAACCATTTGGTAGTGTTGCACTTAACACTTGAAGTTCGGCTGGTGAAAAAACAGGGAATTGCGATTCCTTCAATAAAACTCTATCGCTTACGTATAAAGAGGATAAAACTGTTCGCAGCTGTTCACTGGTAATCGATTCTGGATGCTCATTTGCGATACCCGGCTTCTCACGATCAACAATTTTTACATACTGTAATCCTGCTTCCCAAAGCGTACGCCCTTCTTGACCCTGGATTATATCCTCATCAGTTTGTGGCTTATCTCGTGTTAATGTGCCACAACCCGTGAGGCTCATAGACATAACTAGGCTGACGACTATTATGCTGCCCAAATTAACCATGCGACGCATAGCACTTTCCTCTTTTTTATTTTCTGTCATTAAACTGGGAGGCTATTTTCAGCCTTTTGTTCCCTACATAGTAACGCCTGCACACTTTCGCGCGGCTCGCCACCTTCAAATAAAATTTTGTATACCTGCTCAACAATCGGCATTTCAACACCTAACTGCTTGGCTCGCTGTAATACTTCTCGTGCGGCGTGCATGCCCTCAACGGTTTTTCCTACTTCGCTAACGGCCTGCTCAACCGTCAAACCTCGTCCTATTGCCAAACCTAATTGACGGTTTCGGCTTTGATCATCGGTACAGGTCAAAATCAAATCGCCAATGCCCGACAAACCAAACATCGTTTCTGTTTGGGCGCCTAAGTTTTCCGCCAAACGTAATATTTCCGCCATGCCTCGCGTTATTAATGCTGCACGAGCATTAGCACCATAACCCAAGCCATCCGAAATGCCCGCGCTAATCGCCAATACATTTTTAACAGTACCGCCAATTTGCACACCTAATACATCATGAGTTGTATAGGCTCTTAATGTTGAACTATGCAAAGCAGACGCTAATAGTTGAGCAAAAGTTTCATCTTCTGCAGCAACGGTTACCGCCGTTGGCAAATCTTTAGCTACTTCAGCTGCAAATGAAGGCCCCGAAATGACTGCTAAAGCATGAGGTGAACCTAACATTACTTTGGCGGTATCCAATAGAAATTCACCCGTTTCAGGGGTTAATCCTTTTGTTGCCCAGCTCAGCGGTATTCCTTCTGCTAATAACGGTTTTATATTTTGCAACATCTCACTAAAAGCAATGCTCGGCACTGAAACTAAAACATGTTTTGCTGATGTTACTGCCTTATCAAAATCTGCTTCAATAATCAGTGTTTCTGGCAATTTCAATCCGGGCAAATAACGCTCATTACTTCGCGTACTTTGCATATCAGCTAAATGCTGTGCATCTCGCCCCCACAATACAACTTCATTGCCTTTTCTAGCCATAGCAATCGCTAAGGCAGTTCCCCACGCACCGGCACCAATAACCGTAGTGGGGAAAAGCGACTCAGAGTTCAGTGACAAGGTTTATAACCTAGTGTGTTGTTTCTGCCGCAGCAGCAGCTTGTGCTATTGCTTGTTCTTTCTGATGCATATACATCGCATCGAAGTTAACTGGAGATAATACTAATTGTGGAAAACCACCTTTAGTCACTACATCAGATACCACTTCACGCACAAATGGGAATAAAGTATTTGGGCAGTAACTACCAACCAATGGACCCATTTCTTCATCGCTATAACCTGTCAATGAAAAAATACCTGCTTGTTTTACTTCAACCAAAAATGCTGTTTTATCACCCACTTTAGCTGTTACGGTCACGCTTAAAATAATTTCGTGATTTTCTTCATCAATGCGGCGGTATTCATTGCCTAACTGCAAATCTAATTGCGGTTTCCATTCTTCACGGAAGATATCCGGAGAGTTTGGACTCTCAAAAGAGACATCTTTAGTGTAAATTTTTTGAATAATAAACTTTGCCGCTTGTTTTTCTTCAGTTGATGATGCGTTTTCTTCAGCCATGACTTTTTCCTTACCTATAAATTTAAGACTGGGCTAACATGCTGTCCAGTCGTTGCGTTTTTTCTATAGCCAATAGATCGGTATATCCACCTATGGCTTCATTATTTATAAAAATTTGCGGCACTGTTCGTTGCCGACTTTTTTTCATCATCTCTTGACGTTTTTCTGGATTTAGATCAACACGAATCTCGGTATATTTAACACCTTTACGATCTAATAGCTGCTTTGCCATTACACAATATGGGCACTGCCCCGATGAATAAACTTCAACCTTAGCCACGTTAATTTTTCCAACCATCAAATAAAATGTTCTTAACTATTAAATAGGGGCAACTTGGCATCTTTCCAAGTGTTTAGGCCGCCATTTAATACATATACTTCCGTAAAACCACTACTGCGTAATTGCTTGGCAGCTGTCCGAGCACGTTGACCACTGGCACAAACCAAAATGATCGGCTGCGCCGGATCTTTTAAGGTCGACACCTTATCCGCCAATGTTGCTAGAGGGATATTGGTGGAGTCTGCAATGTGTTCTTTATTAAATGCTTCCGTTTCCCGAACATCTACAAACAGACCTTTACGCTGATTTATTAGCTGAATGGCCTGCGCAGTTCCAAGTGGTGAAATGCCACTAATTTTTTGATGAAATGCATCAGAAAATACTAACCAAGAAAGCACCACAAACGATGTTACTAAAACCCAGTGATTGACAATAAACTCACTCACATTTTCCATATTCAACCTTAACGTTATAACTTAAAATGTTTATCTCTCGTAGCAGCAACAATCTCTTCTGCCCAGCTGCTGTGCTAGAGCAAAGCATACAACCTTAATAAAACAATGGCCGCTTACTTTATAATTATCTAATGACTGTCTTTCGTCACAAAAGGCCATATAATATACGGCATTTTCAATGAATTGCATGTTTTGCGTGTGACATTAACTCTAAAACGACACTATTTCGAGTAATAAGGATGACCGTATGAGCCACCCTCACCGACCACTAGCGCTAATCATATTAGATGGCTGGGGTTATAGTGAAGATCCAAAATACAATGCCATCCTAGCTGCAAATACCCCTGTGTGGGACAAACTCTGGTTAAATTATCCTCATACCCTGATCAGCGCATCCGGAGCTGGGGTTGGCTTGCCAGGAAACCAAATGGGCAACTCGGAAGTAGGCCATCTTAATCTGGGCGCAGGCCGTGTTGTTTATCAAGAATTCACTCGCATTAGCCGTTCTATTCGTACCGGTTCATTTTTTAGCAATCGTACCTTAACCGATACCGTTGATAGCACTTTAGAACGAGACAAAGCCGTTCATATCATAGGTTTATTGTCCCCGGGTGGCGTACATAGTCATGAAGAACATATCCATGCCATGGTCGAATTAGCGGTTAAACGTGGCGCTAAACATGTTTACGTTCATGCTTTCTTAGATGGTCGCGATACACCGCCAAAAAGTGCTCAAAACTCCATTACCGCTTTAGAAAACAAATTTGCCGAACTCGGTGGCGGACAAATTGCATCCGTCATTGGCCGCTTTTTTGCCTTAGATCGTGATCAACGTTGGGAGCGTGTTTCAAAAGCCTATCAATTAATCACCGAAGGGGAAGGGGAGTACACGGCGGGCAATGCAACTCAAGCTTTGAACATGGCCTATGAGCGTGGCGAAACAGATGAATTTGTACAAGCCACAGCCATTGGTGACCAAGCGGTCAAAATTGAAAATGGCGATGCGGTTATTTTTATGAATTTCCGCTCTGATCGCGCACGACAACTAACCAATACCTTTATTGACAAGGATTTTGATGGCTTCCCATTACCTCGCAAAATCACTTTATCTGCCTTTACGACCTTAACTGAATATAAAAAAGATTTTAATGCGCCAATCGCCTTTCCATCGGAAAAGCTCACCAATGTACTTGGCTCCCATATTTCTTCCTTAGGTTTACGGCAGTTACGCATCGCCGAAACCGAAAAATATGCCCATGTGACGTTCTTCTTTAATGGCGGCCGCGACCAACCCTTTGAAGGCGAAGATCGCATTTTAGTGCCTTCACCTCACGTTGATACTTACGATCAGCAACCAGAAATGAGTGCGGCAGAACTCACTAAAAACTTGGTTGAAGCGATTGAAAGCCAAAAATATGATGTCATTATTTGCAACTTTGCTAATGCCGATATGGTGGGCCACAGCGGCAATTACGATGCGGCAGTAAAAGCCATTGAAACACTAGACACTTGTCTTGGCCGTGTTTGGTCTAGCTTAAAACAGGCCGGCGGCGAAATGATTGTGACCGCCGATCATGGCAATGCCGAATTGATGTTAGATGAACAAACAGGGCAAGCTCATACCGCGCATACTAGTAATCTCGTACCATTAATTTTTGCGGGTCGAGAGGCGGAATGTGAAACGCATGGTACCTTGTCCGATATTGCACCGACCATGTTGGCCTTGATGGACTTACCTATTCCGACAGAAATGAGTAACCATTTGTTAGTTAAAATCAAATAAACCCGTGCTAATTCGTCTTAGTTTTTTTGCCTTACTCTTTGGCAGTTTCACCTCAAGCTGGGCTGAAACTGCACCTGCTGATCGCCTAGAAGATGTGCAATCTGAAATTCAAACACTCAATGCTGATTTATCTAAAAACAAACTGAGTAAAAAAGAATTATATGAGCAACTAGAACAACAAAGTCGTGCGATATCCGATCTTAACCGTCAGTTAGTCTCGCTGGAAAAAACACTCACGGAAAAAGCCGCAGAACTAAAACGGCTAGGCCAAAAGCAATCCACACAGCAGGAATCACATACTCAACAAGTCAACGCGCTGTTCAAGCAAATACGCAACGCCTACATCCAAGCTCAACCTAGTTATATTAAGATATTGCTCAGCCAAGATAATCCGGCCACACTAGCCAGAACTACAACTTACTACCGTTATTTTCATCAAGCTCGGCAGCAGCAATTAACCGAACTGCAACAAGAATTAAGTAAGTTAACAACACAGCAAAAAGAATTATTTGCCGCACAAAAATCTGAGCAAAAACTGCATGATCAACAAATACAGCAGCAATACGCGTTAAAACAACAAACACAGCAACGCCAAACCACATTAGTGTTGTTGGAAAAGAAGATTTCCAGCCAAGATGCACAACTAGCAGCCCTGCGTGAAGAAGAACAATCGCTACAAGATTTATTACAAAGCTTGGTAACAAAAAAGGCTAAAGTCACCGCTCCAAAACCTAAAATCCCACACATAGCCTTTTCCAAACAACGCGGCTCATTAACTTGGCCAGTTAAAGGAAAACTACTGGCACGCTATGGCAGTTCCCGAAATCTTGGTAAACTCACTTGGAAAGGTATTATGATAGCTGCGCCGACAGGCAAAGATATTGTGGCCTCAGCTTCAGGGGAAGTAGTTTTTGCTGACTGGTTAAGAGGTTTTGGTTTATTAGTCATTATTGATCATGGCGATCAATATATGACCTTATACGGTAATAATGAAACACTGCTTAAACAAACAGGGGATAGCGTATCAAGCGGTGAACTAATTGCCCAAAGTGGTGTTCAAAGCATGCACAAGAAAGCCGGCTTATACTTTGAGGTTCGACATAAAGGAAGCCCAACCAATCCGCTAAAATGGTTGAGCAAAAAAAGTTAGCGAGTTTTTTAACTAAGGAAAACATATGAGTTTTTTTAAACGTGATCTATGGCTAGTCACCACCGGTGTAGTACTTGGTGTGACTTTAGTCTTTGGCCAAATGGTCTTTGCTGATAAAACTGAAAATCGTCCCGATTTACCTTTGGACGAGTTACGTACTTTTTCTGAAATTTTTGGCCGAATCAAAAACAGCTATGTCGAACCCGTAGAAGATAAGGAACTCTTACAAAATGCTATCGAAGGCATGTTATCCGGCCTCGACCCTCATTCAACCTATCTTGATCTAGACGATTTTAAAGAACTTCGTGAAGGCACCTCTGGTGAATTTGGCGGACTAGGTATCGAAGTCACCATGGAAGATGGTTTTGTCAAAGTTGTTTCTCCTATTGATGATACGCCTGCTGCCCGCAGCGGTATCCAAGCTGGCGACTTAATTATTCGCCTTGATGACACACCGGTTAAAGGTCTTTCACTGGGTGATGCTGTCGATATTATGCGTGGAAAACCCGATACGAAGTTATTACTCACTATCATTCGAGAGGGTGAAGACAAACCACTTAAGGTCGAGTTAACTCGTGCAATCATTAAAGTAGAAAGTGTTAAACAAAAAATGCTTGAACCCGGTTACGGTTATGTTCGCATTAGCACTTTCCAATCTAGAACAGGTGAGAGCTTAAAAGAAGCCATCAGTGCATTAAAAACCGAAAATGACGGTTCATTAGAAGGTTTGGTTTTGGACTTACGTAATAACCCCGGCGGTCTATTAGATGCTGCTGTTGATGTATCTGATGCGTTTATTACCAAAGGCAAAATTGTTTACACCGAAGGCCGCATTAAAGATGCAGCACAAGAATTTAATGCTAAACCCAATGACATCTTAAAAGGTGCGCCATTGGTGGTATTAGTGAATGGTGGTTCAGCTTCAGCTTCAGAAATTGTCGCTGGTGCACTGCAAGATCATCATCGTGCCGTCATTCTTGGCAGCAAAACATTTGGTAAAGGTTCGGTTCAAACCGTTATGCCGCTCACCGATAATACGGCGGTTAAAATGACAACAGCCCGCTATTTCACACCGTCTGGTCGTTCAATTCAAGCTGAAGGCATAGTGCCCGATATCGAAATTGAAGGCATTAAAGTCAGCGCTTTAGAAGATAGCGACTTTAATCCATTACGTGAGCAAGACTTATCTGGCCACTTAGAAAATGGCAATGGCGACACAAAAACAACGGAAGAAGATGAAGTGGCAGAAGCAGAAAGCGAAACAACTGCTAAGCCCGAAGAAGAAGACAATACACCATTAGCGGTTAAAGACTATTACTTGTCTCAAGCATTAAACCTGCTCAAAGGAATGAGCATACTTAATCCTAAAAAATAGGGGCACCTGACCATGGCACGCGTACTTATTCCACTAGCAACAGGGTGCGAAGAACTCGAAGCGGTAACCTTGATTGACTTACTCAGACGAGCCGGCATTTCCGTTATTACCGCCAGCTTAACTGAACAACAACAAGTTACCGCTAGTCGAAACGTACGCCTAGTTGCAGATACCACCTTAAGAGCCGCTCGCAATGATGACTTTGACATGTTGGTTCTGCCGGGTGGCCTGACCGGTGCCAATAATCTTAATGAAGAACAACGCATTCATGGTGTTATTACTAGACTCAACGCCTACAACAAAGGCATTGCCGCTATTTGCGCTGCACCCTTAGTTTTAGCTCACGCCGGTATATTGAATGGCAAAACCATCACCTGCTATCCCGGCACACTCTCTGCCGAAGACTGGCCTGATGTCACCATTACAGACCAAGCTATTGTAGTCGATGGCAATATATTCACCGCTCAATCGCCGGGCTCCGCCATTGATTTTGCCTTGACCATTATTGAACACCTCACCGACGAAAAAACACGTAATGACGTCGAAGCAGGTTTGATTCGACCTTAAGAAGCTCATCATCAAATAGAAGCAAACGGCAGTTATTAATGAATCCATCAGATCTTTCACTTTTGCTGGTTGAACCCTCATCCGTTCAGCAAAAAATTATCGTTTCACATCTCAAAGAAGCCGGCGTAGCCAGCATAGATACCGTTGCAACGGGGTTCGAAGCTTCCGCATATGTTGAAAAATATCCGCCTGATTTAATTCTCAGTGCCATGTACTTACCTGATATGTCGGCCACTGATTTATTATCATCATTACGCCAAACTCATCCGCAACAAGATATCAACTTTATGTTAGTTTCTAGCGAAACTAGCTTCGCAGCTTTAGATCCCATCCGCCAAGCGGGTGTGATCGCCATCTTGCCCAAACCATTTAATTACGATGATCTTAACCGCGCTTTACGCACCACCATCGACTACATCAAACCCGAAGAAATCGCCCTTAAAAATTATGATGTCACCGAATTAAACGTATTAGTTGTTGACGATAGCAGCACTGCCAGAAAACACCTGTCACGTGTGCTTAACAACATCGGCATCAGCAAACTCACCACCGCGATAAATGGCTTAGAAGCAATAGAAAAAATCGAAGCCGACGAGTTTGATCTTATCGTGACTGATTTCAATATGCCGGAAATGGATGGGCAACAACTCATAGAATATGTACGCACCGAAATGGGTAATACCCTTATCCCAATTTTAATGGTCACCAGTGAAGACAATGAAACACGACTCGGCAATGTACACCAAGCGGGCGTATCCGCCATTTGTGATAAACCGTTTGAACCACAATCGGTACGTGAAATTTTATTCCAAGTTTTGGATGATCACGCATAACATATCAATATGAAAAGGAATTTCAATCATGGAAATTATCACGATAAGCAGTAGCCACATAAAACACACTGCTAAGCAATGGAAAATATCGTGAATGAATGCAAGTTAGTAAACCGGCCTAGTTGGTCAAAACCTAACGAATGGGCCAACCCATCGGTCATCGACTATGAAAGCATGGTCGATTCTGATATAAATTTTATTGAATCAAAATATGACATCCTAAAGCACGAATTGAATTTAACAATTAGTGATTATGTCAGTGACTTTGATGATTTTGACAATACCACGTCTAAAGATCCTTACGAAAGGTACCCGAATAAATTTGAAATGACAGGGGAATACTATATTAACAATGCTACTTGCGAAAAATCCGTAAGCGGGTACAGCTATAGTTTTATCGTTACATTTCTTGCCAAACATAAAGCTCGAACAGCACAAGGTGCAGAAAATTTAGATTACCATGGACTAGAAGTTCTATTGAATATTGATCAGAATGGACAAGTGGAATCTGATGGCGTGGTCAGTTCTTGGGGTATATAAACCCTCTACTGGTTAAGATCAGTGCTCAAAAAGCCTGTCAGTTTAATTTTCTGCTCTAATATTTTTAAGGTAACAATTATGGAATGGAATATATACCTTTCCGGTGAAATACATAGCGATTGGCGGCAGCAAATTATTGATGGCTGCAAGGCACTACAACTACCTGTTAGCTT
>ENA-ORXI01001491-ORXI01001491.1-sediment-metagenome-genome-assembly--contig:-NODE-1491-length-18032-cov-11.865052_pt1 | contig 18032 bp, 22 predicted proteins | sample MGYA00237861_ERZ511468 | MGnify/ENA primary metagenome ERZ511468 (study PRJEB26299, sample SAMN06266213) | sediment metagenome | isolation source: Hudson Canyon methane seep mesocosm | place...
TTAGTAGGGATTATTTGCTTTACAGGATGAATCACTGGAACGTAAGCAGGCGTTTCAATCTTACCATGATTGGAATGTAAAATACCTATTCTGCCTGCCAGATCACTTTTTTTTATCTCAAACATTCTATAACAATTTTAAATTGATCTATATTAAATTAGTCTGGGAAAAATTTTCTTAAATCATTTTTTTTAGTTATATCTGCTAACCAATCTACTGCATCTCCCTTGGAAGTTCCATTAATAACATCCTCGATTTTTTTCGTAATTTCTTCAACTGTAAGAGATGTTGTATTGATTTGAAACGTTTTTTCTTCACCAAATTTTTCAATTGAATCATAAGCAATAACACCTAAAATTTCACTTCCAAGATTATCATTTTTTTTACTATCAGAATAGTTTCTTTTTTCATAAATCTGAATAAGATCATAAGGGTTCTTTCTAAGAACAATCGCCATTGAAATCAATTCCTTCGAAACCACAAACGGTGCTAAATGTCCAACAATTAATGATTTCTCTGAAATTTTTTCTTTTAGTATTTTTTTCGTTTTCTCAACATCTACATCAATAGAATCATTTTGTTTTGCTGTCCCCACTTTTACAGCTTCCTTGTTAACGTCAACAATTTCATAGCCTAGAATTTCAGCAAGTTTTCTAGATACTGTATGTTTTCCCACACCAGGATTTCCTGTTAAAACTAACACAAGTATATTCAAAAGTGCTCGGTTAAAAATTTCTGTAATACTAATATGTATAAACATCAATTCTATGATATGCAAATTGGCCTTCTTGGCAAAGCCAATGTTGGCAAATCAACATTTTTTTCAGCAGCAACTGAAGACTTCAATGCTCAGATAGGAGACTTTCCATTTACAACCATTCAGCCTAACGTTGGAATTGCATATGTTAGCACCACATGTGCCTGCAAGCATTTTAAAATAAATCACAGCAATCCTTTATGCATATCTGGGATTAGGTTCATACCCATCAAACTCATTGATGTTGCTGGTCTTGTTCCCGGAGCACATGAAGGCAAGGGATTAGGTAATCAATTTCTAGATGATGCTAGACAGGCGGATATGTTAATCCATGTTGTAGACATCTCGGGGTCAACTGACATACAGGGTCAGCATGTAAGCGTGGGAACACATGATCCTAGAGAAGATATCAAGTTTGTTGAGGAAGAGTTTGACTATTGGTTTAAACAAATACTGGGACGTGAATGGCAAAAACTCTCCCGAGACATAGAAAAACAATCGACAAAATTAGCGGATGAAATTACAACTCGTTTTAGCGGTCTTGGAGTTAAAAATAATGATGTTCATGAAGTTTTACAAAGTTTAGGTCTGCTAAATAAAAAACCCACTGAATGGGATGATTCTGACATAACCAAATTTGCACAAATGTTAAGGAAAAAGACAAAGCCAATGATAATCGCTGCAAATAAGGCTGATCTGTGTAAGGATTTGGATATTACAAACGAAATACACAAAAACCGTGAAATTGTAAATTGCAGTGCGGAAACTGAGTTAATATTAAAAAAAGCTGCTAAGGCAAACTTGATTGATTATATTCCCGGAAATGAAAAGTTTGTAATAAACAAAAATGTGGATATATCTCCACAACAAAAGAATGCATTAAGTCTTGTAGAAAATCTTTTGACAAAATTAAACTCCACTGGAATTGAAACAGTCTTAAATTCTGCGGCATTCAAGGTTCTGAAACTAATCGTTGTATTTCCTGTTGAAGATGAGACAAAACTATCAAACAAAGATGGTCAAGTACTTCCGGATGCTAAACTCTTACCTGAAAATGCAACTGCAAAAGACCTTGCAGAAACCATACATCAGGATATCGCAAAAGGATTTCTACATGCTATAGATGCCAAAACTAAGCAAAGAATAGGCGCTGATCATCAGTTAAAAAATGGTGATGTGATTAAAATTGTGTCAAGTTTAAGCAGAAGATAGCATGAAATGTCTTGGAGTTGAAAGTACAGCGCATACATTTTCATGTGCTGTACTTGAAAGAAAGGGAAAACGTGGTGAAATTCTTTCAGACGTTCGTAAAATTTATGGTCCACCTGACGGTGAGGGGATTCATCCAAGAGAGGCATCTAGGCATCATGTTGAAAATAGCACTATAGCATTAGTTGAAGCACTACAGAAAGCAAATGTGCCTGTAACCGACCTTGACATAATCTCATATGCTGCCGGTCCTGGGCTTGGACCATGTCTACGTGTTGGCGCGGTAGTATCCAGAGCACTTGCATCTTATTATGAAATCCCAATTTTTCCCGTAAACCATGCTCTTGGTCATATAGAACTAGGGAAAATGCTGACAGGAGCAAAAAATCCCCTAGTTTTGCTAGTATCTGGTGGACATACTATGTTACTAGCTTTTTTGAATAAAAAATGGAGGGTTTTTGGTGAGACATTAGATATTACTTTGGGTCAACTACTAGACCAATTTGGAAGGTCTATTGGATTTGCATCTCCCTGCGGAAAAAAAATTGAGGAGCTTGCCGAAAAGAAATCTAACTATATACCACTCCCTTATTCTGTACAAGGAAACGATGTATCATTTTCAGGACTTCTTTCAGCTACAAAAGATGTTGCAAAACAAGGTGTGAATGATGCATGTTATTCACTTCAAGAAACTGCATTTGCAATGATTTGTGAAGCTACAGAGCGTGCCTTGGCTTTTACTAAAAAAAAGGAGCTGATGATAGTTGGTGGCGTTGCAGCAAACAAAAGATTGTCAGCTATGCTGCAAAGTGTATGCAAAAGGCAAAAATGCAAGTTCTTTGTGGTTCCACAAAAATTTGCTGGTGATTGTGGGTCTCAAATTGCTTGGCAAGGATTGCTTGAGGCTTCCGTGAAAAAAGGAGCTAAACTGGAAGATACTTTCGTTAAACAATCTTGGAGACTTGATACGGTAGAAATTACTTATTAGATTATTCTAATCCTCTTCATCTTCTGCTCGGATAAATTCATCATGAGTTTGCGATATAAACTTGCAAAAGTCACGAAAATCTTCTTTGTTAATTACTTTTGTTACCCCATCTTCAATAAATTCAATCCAAACAACTTCACCATCATACCCCGAGAGAAAATCTTCTGTCTCAACTAAAATATTATCATCTTCTTCATCACTCATTTTTTCACCTATTCACAATTCTATTTTTTACTCTCTAAAAAGTTTTCCAGAGTCTTTTCAAATGTTTTTCGCCAGCTTCCGTTGCTAAATACACCAAACTTGTATGTCTTTTCACCATCATCTGTTTTTGCAGTAAAACATACCTTTTTCATCAACAGGCCTTCTTTCCAAACTTTTGTAATATTTTCTAGCGGTACATCTAATATTGTGTCACCTATTGAGCCTGAAAAATCCATGACTCTGGCGTGTTTTTTATCAAACGCAACTCTTTTGTTTGTAAGGGTTAAAATTCCAATTCCCATAGCATCCTCATTGCAATCCTCTTGTCTAACTCTCTTTTCATCCGGATCCATGATAGATTTTAATCTGTTAATCATTGAATATAATATTAATGAAATTAATTAGAAAGGGAGCTGAAGGTGACCTTTTTCTTACCACTTGGAATGATAAAGAGGCTATTTTAAAATCAAGAAAGAAGAAAGACTATCGTAATTCATCTCTTGATTACCGTCTTAGAAAACAGAGAACCATAAGGGAATCTCAGATTATGTCTGAAGTAAAAGAATTTGGAATTCGTACACCGTTAATTCATTTCGTTGATATAAAAAACTGTGATATTATAATGCAAAAAATTGATGGTGTTTTGGTTGGCGACCTGTCAAAAACCAAGTTAGTAAATATCTGTAAAAAAATTGGCAAATTAGTCGGCATTATGCATAAAAATGGAATTGCGCATGGCGATTTGACAACCTCAAATTTTATTGAATCTGGTAATAATATTTTCATAATTGACTTTGGCCTTGCAAATAGAACTCTCAAATCTGATGATCATGCGGTTGATCTAAGATTATTCAAAGAGATTCTGAATAGCGCACATGCAGATGTTTTCGAAAAAGCATGGTCTAATTTCTTATCTGGATACAAGTCATCGGTTGGCAAGGAACGTTTTTCCAAGATTACAAATAAAGTTATGATAATTGAAAGTCGTGGGAGATATGCCAAAGTCGTATGATGTGATTTTTGCTTCATCGAACACTCACAAGTACGAAGAAGCGGAAAAAATTCTGGCGGAATTTGATATAGAATTGGGTTTTTTCCAAACAGAATTAGTAGAAATTCAAGACGATTCGTTATCCAAAATAGCACTACAAAAGGCAGAGAATGCATATGAAAAATGCAAAAAACCGGTTATAGTTGAGGATGATGGCCTCTTCATTGACTCGTTATCTGGTTTTCCAGGTCCATACTCATCTTATATTTTCAACACAATTGGAAATAATGGAATTTTAAAGCTGATAGGAGATAATAGAGATGCACAATTTGTAGCAATAATTGCTTTCTGTGATTCTAGTAACGAACCTACATTGTTTGAATCTAGTGTGGCAGGAACAATTTCGAAAAATATTCAAGATGGAGGTTGGGGTTATGATCCAATCTTTATTCCAGAAAAACAAAACAAGACTTATGCAGAATTAGCTGACAAAAACAAGCTTTCTCATAGGTATGAATCTCTGAAAAAATTTGCTAGTTGGTTTAAGAATAAGCAGGGATGAAACGATCTATGAATCGTTTTTTATTTTGTAATATCACTATTCTTGATATTTCACTTTCATCCATAACTGTAAAGGCATTATTTTCTTGAACTAGTTTATCTGCAAAGCTTCTGACTTCATCCATTTCCAGCATATCTGAATGTTCGAGTCTATTAGTTGATCTTCCTATATGCATGTATGATTTTATCTCAACAAAATGAGCATTTGATTTTTGTAAGAGTGATGCAAAAGCGGGAATCATTTCTTCATCATCATTATAACCTCTAATCAAAGTAATTCGAAGAACTGTCCTAGTGCCAAGAGTTGATAACATCTTTAGTGTTCTATTCCATCTTTCCCAAGAATCATCATATCTAGGTCTGTTGATTTTCAAAAAAGACTGGTAATCTGCAGCATTGGTTGAAAGATAAAGCTGAGTTGGGAGTGCATCTTCATCTTCAAGTTTTTGTATCATATCTGGTTCCTGACCATTTGTGACCAAAAAAATTGATTTTGTTGCTTCAAGGGATTTCAAATATTTGATAAGTTCTGGTAATTTTGGATACATTGTTGGTTCCCCAGATAGTGAAATTGCATAATGGTTTGGAAGTAACGATTCATCCAATTTCTTTTTGTCTTGATTAGGATCACCATAATGCCCCATAATCAATTTTTTTCTCTCTGCCATCAATTTGGTCATAATATCTTCTGGTTCAGCAACATTTTGCGGTTGCATTTCCATGGAATCATAAAATTCCATTGGACGCCAGCAGTATACACATCTATTCTCACAATACATTCCAGCAGGAGAAAATTCCATACAACTATGCGTACTAATTCCATAAAACTTGTGTTTGTAACATGTCCCTTCGCCTCTAAATGATTTTTTTGTCCAATGGCATAATCCCACGGTGGAATGATCAGCTACGCCATACTTTGCCTTCTTGAGTTGTTTTACGATAGAAGGCCTGATTTGAATTAATTCTGGTTCTTTTTCGACAACTTCACCAGAGCAACTCATACTGAAAATCAATCTGCAGGCTTACTTAAATTTGCATATACTATCAAAGGATGGAAACATTCTATTAGAAAATAAACAAAAATGAGTAATGGACATCTTGAAACTCTTGCCGGTGTTTGTTTTGATTCTATCCAGTTTTGGTATTCCTATGCCCATGGCGAATGCCGAAGATGTGACAGAAACATTTGAAGGTGGCATGGATTTACAAATTACTTATCCTGAATCAGTAATGATTGGCAGAACATTTTCAGTTGCTATACATTTAGAGAACAACGGTTGGGAAAATAAGCAGGACATCTCATTTACAATAACAAATCCAGATTCAGCTTTTATAGCATTAGGCTCTGAAATTCATCAAATACCAGAACTGACAACTTCAAGTTCGTTTGGAACAACGCTTGATTATGAAGTTTCCAAGAATACAAACGAAGGAAAACACTTTCTTAACGTTTCATACTCTCAGGTTCTAGTTAGTAACAACGTTGATCCTATGCCTGCAACCAAAACTACCATTGCGTTGCCCATTATGGTTCTAAAAGAACCAGTTGTAACGATTCAAACAACCACGCCAGAATCAATCTTTTCAAATACAGAATTCCCATTTGAGGTAAGTGTAATTTCTCAGGACATCGATCTCAATGACTTAACTGTGCAAATAATTGTGCCACAAGATATTGAATTCAGGGGAGACACATCATATACGATCTCACTATTAGAAAAAGGAACACCATTTAACATAAAGGCGGAAATGATTACTCCTTCTAACATTTCCACAGAGCATACAATACCTGTCAAGGTTATGGTAAGTTATACTGATGATCTTGGTGATGAAAAATCTGATTCTTCGTCAGTACCACTATTACTTCGTCCAAAAACTTTCTTGGAGATTACTAATGATGGTGGATTATGGATAGGAGATTTTTTCATAGCACCATATGTTAGCATTGGTACAATAGTTGGAATACCTGCGGGAACTATATTTTCATTATTACTCAAAAGAGCAGTAGAAAAAAGGAAGAAAAAATCTTAAACCAAGAAACCATTTTCATTAGCTGAAAGGTGTATATTGGATATTTCAGTCACTCATGCATGCTCAAGACAGTTAGTATAGCAGGCATTGAGGAACAAGGAGTTCCATTTAAGAGAGAAAGTATTGCGCTTGATGAGGCTGCACAAACAATTTCTATTGGAAATCTTACGTGGATTGAATGCGTCGTAGATGATATTGTTACCGAGACACCAAAGATTCTTGAAAAACTTGGCATCCAAATGGATCCTAAGGTTCTACTTTCAGGATATGTTTCAGCATACGAGGATGCTGGTGATACACTTGGCATAATGTTACCATTTATTGTTACAGGAGATAGCAGAACACAAACATCACCAGTTTTGATTTTTATGAAAAAAGATCTCATAGTAACTATTCATGACGATTATGGAGGAAAAATCACAAAACTTTACAATTATTCGAACTCATTGATGAGAAAACTTCCAAAGGAACCAGAACAATGGGCAGATAGACAAACCATTTTGTTATTTAGGCTAATGGATGAAGTCAGTGAGACAAACTTTTCCAGTTTAAGAACAATTGTAGAGCAGGCAGAACAGCTAGAAATAGATCTTGCTGGTCCAAGACAAGTTGAACGTGACGTAGGTTTTGAAATATCTAATATGAAAAGATCATTACTGACATTTCTTAATGCTGTTTGGGCTACTCATGACACAGTTAGAAGTGTCAAATTTGGCGATCCTGACATGCTAACTGACGATGATGATGTTCTGGAAAAGTTTGAGGTAATTTTAGGACGACTTGACAGACAAATCCAGATGGCTGAAAATGTTATGGACATAATTTCTACAGGAATAACTATTATACAAACTGAAACTTCCAACAAATTAACAAAACTAATTGTCTGGCTAACAGTTGCGGCAACTGCTGTTTTGGTACCTAACACAGTAGCTACTATTTTTGGAATCCCAGACCTTCAGCTTTCATGGAGTTGGGTTGCCCCAATATTGGTTATTTCAACTGTAATATCAGCCATTGTGACTTATCGCTTTACAAAGCAATTTAGTGTAAATCCATTTGGATCAAAAAGACTCCAACGTATTGGAAAGAAATTTAGAAGAAAATAATCTAGCTCTAGTACCAGGGAACTAAGTAGACAAAGCCAGTATACACTAATGCTACAGTTACTGCCATGCCAAACCACCACCATTTCATAATCCAATTTTTTACTAGTCAATAATAAATTTAAAGTATTTCCTATACAAACAACTTTTCTTTGTAAGTTAAGATTATTAGAAGAAACAAAGGCAAAATATCTGTGGCCTTCGTGGTGCAGTGGTAGCATAGGGGATTGTGGATCCCCGGACAGGAGTTCGATTCCCCTCGAAGGCCCCTGTTTTATGTTAAAAAATTCCGTATTTGCTAGATTCCATCTCTTCTTTAATTGCCAATTTTGCCTTTAGGTTTTTTTCTTGTACCTGTTGTGAAAACCAAGTCAGGAACTTCTTTTCTAAGCCTTTTCCCTTTAGTTTTTGAAAGCTCTCTCCAACTTGGTTGGCTAGTTTCTCAACTAATACTTTGTTTACTGAAACAATGTAAAAATGCCAACCAAATGCAAATTCTGAATCCGTAATAACAAATCCGTTTTCTTCATGTACCATTTCTCCAAGTCTTGTCAGTATAGATCTAATACCATCACTTGATTGATCGTAATTTGTAGCAGATACGTTAATGTTAATCCGTTCTTCCATAATTAAATCAGGTTTGAATTAAAATTTAAGGTTGGTGTCATTTAACAAATGTTCAACTTCAATACCAAAATTTCTTTTTAAAATTTCCATATAGTTTTTAATTGGAACTGGAATATCGTCCTCACATGTAATACCAAGGTTTTTTGCATTAATCCATATTACCAGTGACTGTAAAATAGTTAAGAATCTATCATTTTCTGTATTATGTGATGCAATTGCTTTTGTATATCTCTCCGCATATTCCCAGGCAGCAACAAAATCAATGCATTTTATTCCAAAAGTTGCTAGAAGCTGTTCCTTTAGGTTAGCATGTTTGAAAGGAACTTGGTTTATGATATATGGAAAATCTACTTGAGCGGGGAGGCATTCAGGAAGCGGACCCCAAATTGTAACTATTTTACACCCATCTTGTAGACTTTGAAACCTCTTCTTCATTTTTTCAATTATTTCTATATCCGTAAACCAAAATAGAATTGCAGTAGCATCATCAATTTTTGCTGTTACAGCATCTTGACATAAAAAGTTCTCACCATTCAAATCATTCTCTTCTGCAAGTTTTTTCGCTTGTTGGATTTTTTCCTTGCTGTTATCCACACCTATTGCTTTTTTAACATGAAATTCCTGTAATGCTATTTTAATTCCTTCACCATCACCACAGCCTAGATGATAAAAAACATCATTTTCATTAAGATTTAAAAATTCAAAGATTTTCCTAAAGGAACGTTCCGGAAGCTGAACTTCGTTGCCAGAAATTATATCATTTGGCAGAGATTTAATATATTCTTCAATCTTCACAAGAAATCATAAACCTATTAGGAATTTATTCTCTTATGCTTTCTAATGTTGATACAGCCTGCCATAAAGAGGTTCTAACGTAAGATGGCAAATTAGGATCCTGGGTTACATCATCAAGTAAGCTAATTGTATTTGCTGCACGTACAGAGATTGAATATTCATCTGATTTTAATTGTTCAACTATATCTGCAATGTTTTTTCGAATGTTTTTGGGAGTTGAAGGATTAGTAGCTATTTGGTCCAGTGTGGATACAGAATTATTAAGAAATTCAAGGTTTTGCTCTTTAGTTGCCATTTTTCTTATTTAATACTATTTTGTCGTAATTTTAAGTCTACGTCTCCACAAATATGTCGTCTGATTCAATTACCACTTTGTATGATTTTAAATCATTAATTTGCACTGGAAATTTTACTAGTTTTCCATTCTTGCATTCAAACTGTGCACCATGCCAATCACAAGTTATTGTAGAACCATCAAGTTTTCCTTCTGAAAGACTTCCACCTGCATGAGTGCACGTATCATCAATTGCAAAGCAGTTCCCATCAATATTTATAACAATTATTTCGTTTCCATCAACTGAAACTTTTTTCATCTGACCAGACATAATTTCAGTTGTTTTACCTACAAGAATTTTTGCCATGAATAGATTAAATTTAATTGTTTTAAATTATTTCTAGTCAATAAACTTGACAACGTTTTGAATCTTTCCTAGTTTTTCTATCTCCATATCAATTTTATCTCCATCTTTAAGAAATGGCGTGTCTGGATTATTCAATGCTACGCCTTCTGGCGTTCCTGTTGCAATTATGTCCCCCTTTTCTAACGTCATTATCTTACTCAGTTTAGAGACTATGGATGGTATTTTTATGAACATGTTCTTTGTAGACGAATTCTGTCTAACTTGTCCGTTTATTCTTGTTGTCAGCTGTAAATTTTCTACATCTGGTATTTCTTCCATACTTGTTATCCATGGACCACAGGGGGCAAAAGTATCAAGCGATTTTCCGCGCGTAAATTGTTTATCTTGCATTTGTATATCTCTAGCAGAAACATCATTGAAAACCATATAACCAAAAATGTAGTCTTTTGATGAAATTTCATCTATGTTTTTGCAAGTCTTGCCAATTATAACAGCAAGCTCAATTTCATAATCCAACTGTTTAACAAAGTTAGGACATTTAATCTCCGAGCCAGTTCCGCATAACGTCGTTCTTGGTTTGATAAATATTACAGGTTCTTGTGTGGACACATAGTTTTGTTCTTTCGCATGTTTCGGGTAGTTAAATGTAAGACAAATTATTTTTGATGGATTCGGAAGTGGATGAAGTAATTTGAATTTTCCAAGTTTATCCTGAAAAGACGTAGAAGATATCTTATCCTTTATTTCATCATACCATCCCTCAAATAGAAAATCCATAATGCCCAATGGAAGAGGAACACCGGTTTCAGATGTTATGTTTTCTTTTGTTGCAACATTACCATCTTTTATCAAGCCATAGGTTTCATTACCATCTTGCGCTAGTCTTGCAATTTTCACGTTAATCACTTGTGAGTAAAAATGGCTTGTTTAGATGAGTCTTTTCGGCAATATCCAAATCTAACAAACTGTATCTCTTCATCATTCTTTAATTCTAAATAATGAGGTTCTGCATACACCTGAATTTCTTCTAGGCTTTCTTCATTAAATTTATCATCCACAAACAGTTGTTGTGGTATGAGAATTTTCAATTCATGCGCATTTTTTTCAGAAACCCATTGTAATTTCATGAACTTTACATCATGCTCATCACCAGTAAATTCTCCAGTTATTTCTGAATTTATGGATGTAATTTTTACATTACCTAGTCCTATCAAGCGCAATTGATCTCCGGTCTTAAGATCCTTAACATCTTCAGACGATAGAAAAACACTGTCTCCTACCATAACTTTTCTTGTTCCCATTTTATTAGACGGGTGGTTAGGAAGCTCTACGGAAGAACTAGGCAGATTACTAATTTTTAATGTTCTAGGATCCTTTACCATGAATAACCTGATACTATTTCCGTCAACAATTTTTCGATTAAATGCTTCAAGTGAATCAAATGGTGCTAAGGTATCTGCTTTTGTAAGACTCAAAGACAGTGTGAACTTTCTAATTGCCTCTGGGGTAATGCCGCGCCGCTTTAGAGCTTCTAATGTTGGCAATCTTGGGTCATCATACCAAGAAACCTTTCCTTCGTCTATCAAAGGTCTTAAAACCCTTTTTGAGACTGGCATGCCCTTGAACTCCAACCTTGAAAATTCTAGCATTTTAGGATGTTTCATACCAAGAGCATCCAATATTGCATGGTACAATTCGTTTCTTAATTCGTATTCTTTGCTTCTTAATGCGTGGGTTATACCATCCGTATAATCTTCAACAGCAACTGCAAAATCATAACTTGGCCAAACTCTGTATTTTTCCGCCAAACGTGGATGCCTTGCATCGTTGATTCTAAAGAGCACGGGATCTCGCATTACAGTGTTCTTAGATTCCATGTCTCCACGGAACCTAACAATTGCTTCGCCAGGTTTGTATTTATCAAACATCTGTTTCCACCTCTCTTCATTTTGCTTAACATCTCTTGCACTGCATTCGCAAGACATCATCTCTCTCCTGTTTTTGCTTATGGTGTCACGTTTACACGTACATACGTATGCATTATTTTTCTTTATCATCTCCACGCATTTATCATAAAGCAGCTCGATATCATCAGAGGTATTTTTTTCCTGATCAAATTTTATCCCAAGCCAATCAAGCCCCACTTTTATGGCAGCCCAGTATTCTAATCTTGTATCCTCTGGATTAGTATCATCAAATCGTAAAACTAGTTTTCCGCCATACATTTTGGTATATTCCTCGCTAATTATAGCCGCTTTCGCATGACCAATGTGAGGATATCCATTAGGAGCAGGCGTAAATCTAGTTACTACCTTACCCTGTTCTGCACCTTCCAAAGGAGGCAAGCCTACTCTTTCCTCCTTCACAGGTTTCTTCACATTAAGAATTTCAGGGAAATTATTTTCAATCTCAGTTTTTTGTTCTTCAATTGACATTCCATTAACTTGAGAAACAATTGATGCAATTTCTGGAATAGCGTCTTTAACATTACTCTTGAGTTCAGGTATTGTTCCTAAAGATTTTGATAGTATAGCTTTGTCTTTTGTCTTACCATCATGCTCAACTGCATTCTGTAAAGCTATTTTTCTAATCTCTTTCTTTAAATTATCATCCAAGCTACAAACGCCTTTTGATAACAAAATCTAATAATGAAATTATTTCGTTTTTAGCTGAACCAGTATATGTCCTAAGTGATTTTTCAGCCTGCTGTGCATATTTCAATGTCATGCTTCTAACTTCATCTTCTACACCCAATGAACGAATGACATTCACTGCCAGATTGATTTGTTGTTTTGAAGCTTTAGAATTTCCAAAAACGCGCATTATTGTTTTCCTGTTCTTGCCTTTCGCCTTCTTAATTGCAAGAATGATTGGAAGTGATTTTTTACCTTCACGTATGTCGTTTCCTACTGGTTTTTTTGTGACTTTACTGTCACCAATAATTCCAATAAGATCGTCTGTAATTTGGAATACTATTCCAAGATTCCTTCCAAACGTTGATAAATTTTTCACATCCTTTTGTTTTCTTTTTGCACAAATTGCTCCCATGGCACATGAAACCTCAAAGAGAACTGCAGTTTTCTTTTCAATCATTTTGATGTATTCTTTTCCACTTGGAATTCTCTTGTTTTCAGCAAATTTAATGTCATTAACTTGCCCTTCACAGATCTCAACGCATGTTTTGGATAATTTTGATACTAGCTGTGTTGTATAATTAGAAGATAATTTTGATTTAGACGAAATAGTATGGTATGCTTTTGAATACAAAACATCGCCCGCAAGAATTGCTAGTGGCATATCAAATTTTTTATGGGTAGTTGGGACTCCATGTCTCATCTCATCATTATCCATGATGTCATCATGTACCAATGTGAAATTATGGATCATTTCAACTGCGCTAGCGGCAGCAATTGCATTAGATTGTTTTCCGCCAAGCATTTGGCAGCTCTTTAAAACCAAAAATGGTCTTAGACGCTTACCACCATGAAGTATTAGATGGGAGGCTGCATCATACAGCTGTTTTGGATTTCCTTTGAGCTCTTTTTTTAGGAACTTGTTGACAAATCCCGCATTTTTCTTAATAGAATTTGAAGCTTTCAAGGTACTAATCTCCAATTATTATCAGGTATGTAATGTTTAATTGCATTTTGATATACGCGTTTTAAATCATCTGAAGCCCATTTTGTAATTAAAGAATTGAATTTTTCCAGTGTATTAGAGTCAGAATCTGCAAGAAAATAAAGCGCAATTACCATCCATGGGCAATATGCATCTCTATTTTGTTCAAGTTCATTTTTCAATTCGTCTGGATTAATCCATTTTATCTCAGAAATTTCATCTTTGATCATAGATGATTCATCAAAACTATCTATTGTACCAATCAATGTGCCACAAATTTCATTTTCGGAACCAATGTCCTTGTACGGAACATGATACTCGAATTTGTTAACATAGTTCATCTTACAGTCGATTCCGATCTCTTCAGGCATTCTACGTTCGGCAGATGATACATAGGTTTCAGATTCTCTTGGATGACTTGCAACAGTTCCATCCCAATCATTTGGCCATAACATTTTACCATCGCCCCTTTTCGTTAATAGTAATTTTCCATCACCATTGAATATCAATGCAGTAAATGCTCTGTGAAGCTTTCCGTTTGGTAAATGACATTTTACTTTATCCTCTTTTCCAATAGGATTGTCGTTTTGATCTACCAGAATAACATATTCTCCCATTGTATCACCTGAATAGCGTACCTTCAAACTTTTTACCAGAAGTAGCGTCAATGATCCTCTGAGGCTTGTTACCGTTTACGAAAAACACTTTCAGACCAGATCTTGACATCTTTGTCGCCTCTGTAATTTTTCTAGTCATTCCTCCAGTTACATCCATCCTGTTTTTACTGATTGTCGGTTTTTCCTTTTTGAAGTCATAAATCAATTTTTTTGACTTTGTATTAGAGTACACTCCATCTACATCCAGAACAAAAACTGATAATCTTGGCTTCAGTATTTTTCCAATTGCAGTCATTATAACATCTCCAGATAAAATGTAAGATTTTTTCTGACCATACCACAGTGCATCGCCATATGTAATTGGGATAAGACCAGACTTTGCAATCTCGCCAATCTTCTGAATCTTATTTCTAATAGGCTTGTTTCCGTTCATAAAATCAGTAGGTGGTAGAGAGTATGTGTTTAGCTTGTTTTTCGCTGCACTGTCCAAGATAATTTTGTCCAGTTCTATCATGGAGTTTTTTACTACTGAGAGTCCTTTCAAGCTGTATTTTGCTGGTTTTGTGTGCATGCCATATTTCACAGACCAGTAATGACCGTACGAACCGCCACCATGGACCAAGATCTTTGGCTCATCAATTTTCTTGATCTGTTTTAGAATATTGTCGATTGTCTTTCTTCTCGCTGATTGTGGCTTTCTCTTATTTGTTATAATTGAGCCTCCCAATTTTATTAGAATCATTCTTCTATCGTACTCCACACTACTCCCTTTGTATCAATTTTTGCTGAAAAATATTCCTTATCCTTTGGTAAAAGTGCAGTCACTTTATCCATATTTTCATCCTTAACTAGTGCAATAATACATCCACCGTCACCAGCTCCTGTGATTTTTGTACCCAATGAGATTTCTTTGAGGGAACTTATCATATCGCGTAACGTATCATTTGAAATCTGAATCTCTTCAAGATGTTTCTGATTCTCTGACATTTTTAACCCAAATGCAGTGACATCGTTATTTTTCATGGCTGTAACCACTTCATCAATTAATTTGGTTTCAAGATCACATAGTTGAGAAAACCTCTCTTCATCATTTTCTTTGAATTTATTGACCTTCTCAACACTGTTCTTCGTGTTGTGCGGAATCATGGAATTTGCTATTAGAAGATTAAGATCAAAAGTATTATCAATTTTTTCAATACTAGGATATTCAATCATTCCACCATAAGTACAGACAGTACAATCTGCACCAGATGTATCAGGAAAGATTGTTTTTTCAGCCTCTATTGACATTTTTAAGATCTCTTCAGACGATAGTTCATTGAATAATTCGGAGATTGAAGCGGTTGCGGCAACACAGCATGCTGACGATGATCCAAGTCCTACCCCAATTGGAATATCAGAATCTATTGTAATTTCTAACCCACTAACATTTTGCTCAGAATTAATTATTTTATTTGCCAGATAAACAAATGGTCTAAACTCACTCTTCACTTCTTCATGCGAAGATGAAATGGGTACTTCAATTGTTCCCAATTGTGAATTTACCTTTATGGTTTTATTCTCTGTAAAAGTTGACGTGACTGTTACCCTTTTGTCTATTGCAGCAAGAATTGCTTTAGTTCCATGAACAACAAAATGTTCTCCAAACAGAATTATTTTTCCCGGTGCTGATGCTATTGATTTCAATATTTTGGTTTAAGGTATTGCTCTATAATTCTTCTTCCACTTCGGCAGTCTTGGTTTCAAAGTCTTCAATTTCATATTTCATTGTTTCTGAATCTTGAAGAATTTCACGAGCTAATAACCAATAAACTGTTGCTAATGATTTTCTTCCTCTATTATTAGCGGGAATAACCAAGTCGAGTTTTGATGTCACATTATCAGTATTGGCAATTCCTATTATCGGAATTCCCGCATTTGTAGCTTCAGTAATAGCCTGAGCATCAACCTGCGGATCAGAGACTATGATTAATTTTGGTTCTGAATAATATGGCAGTGATGGGTTTGTAAGTGTCCCAGGCATGAATCGTCCTAACATTTTTTCTGCACCAGTTAATTCACAGAACTTTTCAATTGGTGTGGTTGCATAAGATCTTCCGGAATATACAATCACTTTCTTAATGTCAAATTTTTTTATAAATCTAGCAGCAGTCTGAATTCTGTCTAAAGTAATATCTAAATCAAGTAGGTAAAGACCCTCAGGGTTGGCTTGTGTGATATACGGAATCATAAATTTTGTTTTCACTTCAGTACCTACTCTAATTCCAGTTGTAAGAATTTTCTTTTTAATTTCTTCGTGCTCTGCTTGTTGGCTCATTTGATTTTTAAACCTCAGCCATGCCTTGTATTAAATCATGCTCTGAAAGACGGATTAACTCGTTTAATTTTGCAACTCTCTCTCCTCCAACAACACCGACTTTTAACATCTTGGAATTAGTTCCTATTCCTATGTGAGAGATCTGCGAATCAATTGATTCCCCAGAGCGATGTGATGTGATCAATTTAATGTCATTGTTATCTGCTACTTTGGCAAATTCTAACGCGTCATACAGACTCCCAGCCTGATTTACTTTTAAAATTGCAGCGTTGCACGATTTATTTTCAATTGCTTTTTTTAGTATGTCTTTGCTTGTTACGGTTAGATCATCACCAGTTATCATAGTTTTAGGGAATTTTGAGACCAATTCAGACATATCCCCAAATGCTTCTTCATGTACCGCATCTTCTGCATAAATTAATTTGTATTTTTCAATAATACTAGCAGCAAATTCAATTTGCTTTTCTGGTGTATTTTCAAATCCGGCTCTTTCATATACGTACAAATGTTTTTCTTCATTCCATTGAGTTGATGATGCAAAGTCAACCCCTAATGATACCTCCTTTCCTAAAGTGTACCCCAAATTTTCACAAGCCATTGCACAAAGTTCTAATGCTTTTTCATTATCACATTTTGGAGCCCATCCACCTTCATCCCCTCTTCCATTTGTAAAACTGGGGTCGGCTTTTTCTATCACATTACGTAATTCTTTATGAACTTTGAAATTTGTTTCAATAGCATCCCTAATCGTTTTAGCACCAGGAGCAGAAATTAGAATTTCTTGTATGTCTGGTGTTCCAGGTCCCGCATGCACCCCACCGCCTAAAATATTTCCTATCGGGATTGGGAATCTATATTCATCTTGTTCTGAAATTAATTCGAATAATTGCTTTCCAACTGCTTTTGATGCTGATTCCATTGAAGCAATTGTAATTGCATAAGCTAATCCTCCACCAATCTTAGAATAGTTAGAGGTTTGATCTATCGCCTTTAACGTTTCATCAATTGATTTCAGGTCACTTGACTCAAATTCAAGAAATTTCTTTGAATTTTCGTTTAAAATACGGAGGCTTTCCTCTGGACCACCTTCCGGAAAGCTAACAGCTTCATATTTTCCAACACTTGCACCAGATGGCGCAGATGTTCTACCTAGATATTGGTTGTCAGAAATAACGTCGACTTCTATAGTTTTGGTACCCCTACTATTATGAATTATCCTACCTCTAATTGACGTAATTTTAGCCAATCTATTCTAACTCTGATTGAATGTCTATATTCCTTTTGTACATAGCCTCATAAAACGGAAGCACTTGTTGTATTGTCTCTACTGTTGTTAACAACATTCTTCGACAGCAGTACCTTTTGATTCCTAACGAATCTAATACTTTTGCAGGTTCTTCACCAGACTTTACCTTATTCTGATACTCTTCAAATTTATCAGATACAAGATTACCACACGTAAAACATCTTACTGGTACTAGCACATTTTCAAAAAAGAGTTAAGGATTATAAAAACCCTGCACGGAAATTATTTGCGGGTGTCGCCCAGCCTGGCCAAAGGCGCTAGCTTGAG
>ENA-ORXI01001492-ORXI01001492.1-sediment-metagenome-genome-assembly--contig:-NODE-1492-length-18027-cov-5.752033_pt1 | contig 18027 bp, 10 predicted proteins | sample MGYA00237861_ERZ511468 | MGnify/ENA primary metagenome ERZ511468 (study PRJEB26299, sample SAMN06266213) | sediment metagenome | isolation source: Hudson Canyon methane seep mesocosm | place...
GTCGTTTAATGGCGTCTTTGGTCATCGATTTTTGTGGTGGGACTATCAAATAGGCATAAGCACGGTGATGAGAACGACCAACACGACCACGAATTTGATAAAGCTGAGCTAGGCCTAATTTGTCGGCACGATCAATAAAGATGGTATTAGCAGAAGGAATATCGATGCCAGTTTCAATAATCGTGGTGCAGACTAAAACATTAAAACGCTGATGATAAAAATCGAGCATGACTTGTTCAAGTTCACGTTCACGCATTTGACCATGAGCAACACCGACTTTAGCTTCTGGCAACAGCAGTTCAAGTTCACGTGCGACGCGATCGATATCTTCTACTTTATTGTGGAGGAAGTACACTTGACCACCCCGTTTGATTTCACGCAACATACCTTCGCGAATAGTTTCGTTATCCCATTGTTGTACAAAGGTTTTAATTGCTAAACGACGTGCTGGCGGTGTGGCAATAATCGATAAGTCTCGGATCCCTGATATCGACATATTTAAGGTACGAGGAATAGGGGTGGCCGTTAAGGTCAAAACATCAATTTCACTGCGGTATTTTTTAATCTGTTCTTTCTGAGACACACCAAAACGATGTTCTTCATCTAAGATAAATAATCCTAGACGTTTCGGTTCAATATCTTGTTGTATGATTTTATGTGTACCGATAATGATGTCAGCCGTGCCTTCGCTTAATGCTGATTTAACGGCATCGAGTTGTTTCTTGGTGCGAAAACGAGACATGACTTCTACTTGTATCGGCCAATCGGCAAAGCGGTCTTTGAAGTTTTCAAAATGCTGTTGTGCCAGCAAGGTGGTGGGTACTAATACCATTACTTGCTTGCCGGATTGCACCGCTAAAAAAGCGGCGCGCATGGCGACTTCTGTTTTACCAAAACCAACGTCACCACAAACTAGGCGATCCATCGGTGTATCGGATGTCATGTCTTTTAATACATCATCGATAGCATCTTGTTGATCGGGTGTGGTTTCAAATGGAAAAGCCGCGATAAAAGCAGCGTATTGTTCATCGGGATCTGCCATTGGTGGTTTTTTATGAGCGGCGCGTTGAGCATAGATATCAAGTAATTCGGCTGCGACATCACGTACTTTTTCAGCTGCTTTGCGACGTGCTTTTTCCCATTGACCAGAACCTAATCGATGTAATGGTGCAAGTTCTGGTGCTGCGCCGGAGTATCGACCAATTAAATCTAAAGCAGCAACCGGCACATAGAGTTTGTCGTCATTGGCATATTCAAGCGTGACATATTCGGTGGTAATATCACCCACATCTAAGGTTTGTAGACCTAGATAACGACCGACACCATGATCTTCATGTACTACTGCATCACCAATGGTGAGCTCTGCTAGGTTACGAATAACAGCATCAGAATCACGTTTTTTACGACTACGACGTCGCCGTTGCATAACTTGTTGGCCAAATAACTGCGTTTCAGCAATCACGGCAATATTGTTTTGTTGCAGAACTAAGCCATGTTCAAGTGGGGCAACAGTGATACCTAATGGACTATCATCATTAAGAAATTCATCCCAACTTTGATAAGCCTTGGGTTGGATCTTATTTTCATTAAGTAAGGTGAGTAAGGTTTCACGTCGGCCAGCTGATTCTGCAGCAAATAAAATGCGGCCATTAAAACTATCAATAAACCCAAGTAACGCTTCACAAGGTTTATCTTGGCGAGCATTTAAAGTGAGCTGCGGCGGCATAGTTGTATTGTAGTTTTCTATGCCAGCACCTTGATCAAGCTCGAAGGTTTGCAGGTTTAAGCGTTGGTACTGTTTGAAACTAGCAAATACTTCTTCAACAGGAAAAAATACTTCTGTGGGCTCTAGCAGCGGCCGTTCTGGATCAACTTGATGTTGCTTAAAACGATGACTTATCTCTAGCCAAAAATCAGTGGCAGCATGATGAGGATCATTAACATTAACTAATAAGGTATTGTCAGGTAGGTAGTCGATAATGCTATTGGTTTTTTGATAAAACAACGGCAAATAATATTCGATACCTCCGGGCATATTGCCGGCGGTGACTTCTCTATAAATCAAACTTTTTTGCGGATCACCTTCAAAGTGGAGGCGAAATTGATGACGGAAGTGTTGAATGCTGTCATCAGTAACTGGAAATTCTCGTGCGGGCAGTAACTGGATGCTGTCTATAGTTTCAATTGAACGCTGCGTTTCTGGTTCAAAGGTACGTAAGGTATCAATTTCATCGTCAAACAAGTCGATGCGATAAGGCAATTTACTGCCCATCGGATACAGATCGATAATAGCGCCACGAACAGCAAATTCACCATGTTCCATGACTTGTGAGACACAGCGGTAACCTGCTTTTTCTAACTTGTTTCGCCAGTCTTCAATTTCAAATAGATCACCGGTTTTTAGTTTTAAGGTATTACCTTCCAAAAAATCGCGAGGGGCGATGCGATGCATAATCGTAGCGATAGGAACAAATAACAGCCCTCGTTTAAAGTTGGGTAATTGATGTAGCGTTTCTAGTCGCTCAGAAATAATATCTTGATGCGGTGAAAATCGGTCGTATGGTAAGGTTTCCCAGTCGGGAAAGTGCATGATGGATAAGCTATTTTCGCCAAAATAAAACTGGGCTTCTAACTCTAACCTGTGTGCTGTTGCAGCATCATCCGTTAATACTAATAAGGGGCCGTCATGTTGCGCCGCTGCTCTGGCCAATAATAAACCTTGAGCACTGCCATAGAGCTGCCCAGCACGAAAAATATCGTTCTTAGTTTTGGGTAACTGGGGATGTAGCGGATTGGAAATAGCCGAAGCAACCATAAAATTCTATGTAATTAACGAAAACGCCGTATTTTCCCATAAATAAGCAAGACACACATAGCCCAAGAAAAATTATATTTAATAGGAGCATCAGAAGATTACTCTCTATTCCGTGTAATTTATGTGTGATAATCTCTGCCGAGTAGAACTTTGGGGAATTTGGTGAGCAAAATGGTTAGACGAATTGAAAACGTTATATTGTTAAAAGTGATTGGTAGTTTTGAGTTGGCTGCAGCTTTGTTGATGTTTTATTTTTTCAGCGATGAAGTGCCAGCATTAATCGGCGCAGTGATCTTATTAGGTTTGGCGGTGAATAGTTTTGTACAAGCTCATAAGTGTTATAAACGCCAATATGCACCCAAAAAAGCAGAAGAAACTAGCGATTAAAGTACCGCTAGAGAAATAAACAATGGCTGATGAAAATGAAAAAACAGTCGAGGCTGGATTTGATTCAGCCACCTTTTTAAAGTCACTGACCAGTCGGCCAGGTGTTTATCGCATGATTGATGGTGACGACACTGTCATTTATGTCGGTAAAGCAAAAAATCTTAAAAAGCGGGTATCTAGTTATTTTCGTAAAACGGGACTAACGTCAAAAACGCGAGTGATGGTATCGCAAATTGCCGATATTGAAACCACGGTGACCCACACCGAAAATGAAGCGTTGATTCTTGAAAATAATCTGATCAAAGAATTGATGCCTCGCTACAACATCTTATTGCGAGATGATAAAACCTATCCTTATTTATTAATCTCAGCAGATAAATTCCCACGTTTGAGTTTGCACCGCGGAGCAAAACGTAAGAAAGGCAAATATTTTGGCCCCTATCCCAGTGCTGGAGCGGTGAGGGAAAGCTTAAATTTGTTGCAACGTATTTTCCCTGTCCGCCAATGTGATGATAGTTATTATCAAAATCGTTCTAGACCTTGTCTGCAATATCAAATAAAACGCTGTACGGCACCTTGTGTTGACTTGATTTCAGAAGCTGATTATCAAAAAGATGTTGAACATACGGTACTTTTTCTTGAAGGAAAAAACCAACTTGTGATGGATGAGCTTTCATCGCAAATGGAAACCGCTTCATCTGAACTCGATTTTGAAAAAGCAGCACTCATTCGCGACAAAATAATCAGTCTTCGCCGCGTACAAGAACGTCAGTATGTCAGTTCAGAGCAGGGCGATTTAGATGTATTGGCGGCTGAAATACGCGATGGCACCGCGGTAGTCGAAGTATGCTTTATCCGTGGCGGCCGTAGTTTAGGCAATAAGAGTTATTTTCCGAAAGGTTCTAGTGACAGCAAACCAGAAGAATTATTGTCGGCCTTTATTCCACAATATTATTTAGGCAAAGATGTACCGAGTGAGATCTTGCTCAGTCATATACCCGAAGATATGGCGCTATTAGAAGAAGTATTAAAAACTGAATCCAAACATCGTGTGCAATTACGCAAGCCACAACGAGGCAATAGCGTGCGTTGGATGAAAATGGCGACAACTAACGCCGAGATAAGCTTGAATCAACGCTTAAGTAGCCGAGCTAATTTATTACAGCGTTTTGAATTATTACAAACCGCATTAGAGATGGATGAAATGCCAAAACGCATTGAGTGTTTTGATATTAGCCACACGAGTGGTGAAAAAACGGTGGCTTCGTGTGTGGTATTTGGTTTGGAAGGTGCGATTAAAAGTGATTATCGTAAATTTAATATTGAAGGCATCACGCCAGGCGATGATTATGCCGCGATGAATCAGGCATTAACGCGGCGATTCACACGTCTGCAAAAAGGCGAAGGAAAACGACCAGATCTATTATTAATAGATGGTGGTAAAGGCCAATTAACTGAAGCAAAATCAGTGATGGCCGACTTACAGTTAGATATAGATATGTTGGGTATAGCTAAAGGACCGGAACGCAGACCGGGTGAAGAAAGCTTGTTTTTGGTAGGCAGAGCAGGGGAAGTCATTTTGCCACCTGATTCACCGGCCTTACATTTATTACAACAAGTGCGAGATGAAGCTCATCGGTTTGCAATAACAGGTCACAGGCAACGTCGTGCAAAAGCGCGTAAAACATCTTCTTTGGAAACTATTGATGGTTTAGGACCGAAACGCCGCCAAAAATTATTACAACAATTTGGTGGTTTGCAAGAAGTGAAACGAGCCGGTGTGGAAGACTTAGCTAGGGTTGATGGCATCAGTGTCGCTTTAGCTCAAAAAGTCTATGATGTTTTTCACGGCGACAAATAAGCCTAGTATGATGCTACTATTTGTCGGAATTACTTTTTGAAATGACTTTATGCTAAATCTACCTAATATTTTGAGCCTGCTGCGGATTATATTGATCCCGGTATTAGTGGGCCTTTTCTTTTTACAAAATGCTTCAGCGCCTGTCTGGGCCACTGTAGTATTTGTAGTTGCAGCATTGACGGATTGGTTAGATGGTTATTTAGCTAGAAAGTGGGACCAAACATCGCCGTTTGGTGCATTCATCGATCCTGTTGCCGATAAATTAATCGTAGCGGTGGCATTAATATTAGTTTTATACAAAACACCAACATGGTATCTCTTGTTGCCTGTGGTTATTATCATTGGGAGAGAAATTACCGTTTCCGCATTACGTGAATGGATGGCTGAGCTTGGTCAACGAAATGTGGTCAAAGTATCGTATGTTGGCAAGCTTAAAACTGCTTTTCAAATGATCTCTATAGCTTGCCTTATTTTCTATAAACCATTATTGGGATTACCAATATTTGAGATTGGAATTGGGTTGTTATATGTGGCTGCCGGACTTACCTTAAGTTCCATGTTTAGTTATGTAAAAGCAGCGTGGCCGATGCTGTCTACAAAGGCTTGACATAATAATCTATACGCCTATAATGCACGTCTTTCTTAGCGGGAATAGCTCAGCTGGTAGAGCACGACCTTGCCAAGGTCGGGGTCGCGAGTTCGAATCTCGTTTTCCGCTCCAAAGTATTAAAAAAAGGCCACAGTAATTAAATTACTGTGGCCTTTTTTGTTTCTACTAAAACAAGTGGCTTAATTAGCTACTATACTCATTCTCGTAATAATAATTTGTTGCTTCAACGAATCCTTCCACGCTACCACAATCAAAACGACGACCTTTAAATTTTACGGCTAAAACTTGTTTGTCTTGTGCTAATGATTTTAAGGCGTCAGTAATTTGCACTTCACCGTTTCTACCGGGTGGTGTATTACGTAAATAAGTAAATATTTCAGGCGTTAAAATATAGCGGCCAATTACCGCCATATTGGTGGGTGCATCTTCTGGTTTAGGTTTCTCGACCATATCAGTCACTCGGTAAATACCATCAGCAATTTCTTCGCCTGATATAACACCATAGCTTTCTGTATCTTCTATAGGCACTTCTTCAATAGCAATAATGCTGCACTGATAACGTTGGTAGAGTTCAGCAAGTTGACCTAATGCACGAATATCATTGCGATCTTTCGGTTGAGCGCATAAATCATCGGCGAGTACAACAGCAAAGGGTTCATCACCGATCATCGGTTCGCCGGTAAGAATGGCATGACCTAAGCCCAACATTTCACGTTGGCGCATAAAAACAAAATCACAGGAATCCATAACGGTACGAATATCATCTAGATATTTTTCTTTAGATGTATCCTTGATTTGATGTTCCAGCTCGTAGTTATTATCAAAATGATCAGCAATGGCTCGTTTACCTCGGCCGGTGATAAAACCAATTTGAGTCATGCCTGCTTCTAAAGCTTCTTCTACACCGTATTGAATCAAAGGTTTGTTAACAATAGGTAACATTTCTTTAGGCATTGCTTTAGTGGCTGGAAGAAAGCGTGTTCCGTAACCAGCAGCAGGAAACAAGCACTTACGAATTTGTTTGAGTGAAGACATGTAAAACTAATTCCTTATAAATAATTTAGGATTGAGTATTAGTAAACCCTAACTCGAACACGATAAATAGCTTTGCAATCATTATCAATAATTAATAGTTATTATTCTGATCTATATCAGTGGGTTTTAGATCAAACATGCATATGATCTGTTTCAAAGTTGAGCTGGAGAGTATAATTGCTGACACTCTTTGGTGGCTTTAAGCTTATGCATTGAAACATATGACTTGTGCACCATTATATAGTTATTTTTGCACCTTAATGGTGCAGTAGTGAAGTGATTTATCTGAGTATTGCAATGAGAATTCCTCAAATCATAATTATGTCAAAGGCTTACCTAGGTAGGCATGATTTGTGCAAAAAGCAAGTCCATCAAGTTCTATCTCAAAATGAGGGTTTCATGAGTAACAAACAAACACTGGTCGTGATTGGTAACGGCATGGTCGGTCAAAACTTCCTTGAAAACTTAATGGCAAGTGATATCAAGGCTAACTACGATGTCATCACATTTTGTGAAGAACCTTTGGTCGCCTATGACCGGGTTCATTTAAGTGAATATTTTTCCGGTAAATCAGCTGATGATTTGTCATTAGTAGAAGACGGTTTCTTCGAAAAAAATGACATAACAATTCATATGGGCGATAAAGCGGTCTCGATTAATCGTATGAACAAGACGGTGACATCTGAAAAAGGTGTTGAGATTCGTTATGACAAAATTGTATTAGCGACAGGTTCTACAGCGTTTATTCCACCAATTCCTGGTAATGATAGAGATCAATGTATTGCTTATCGCACGATTGCTGATCTTGATGAAATGATGATTGCTGCTGAGACCTCAAAAGTAGGTACGGTAGTTGGTGGCGGTTTGTTAGGTCTGGAAGCGGCAAAAGCGCTACGTGATTTAAACCTAGAAACAAATGTTGTGCAATTTGCACCTCGCTTGATGGAAGCTCAGCTTGATGACGGCGGCGCTGACTTACTTAAAAAGAAAATCGAAGATTTAGGTGTTGGTGTTTTAACAAGCAAAAACACAGTCAAAATCGTAGATGGTGATACCTGCAAACATAAAATGGTTTTTGCAGATGGCGGTGAGCTAGAAACCGATATGATTTTGTATTCAGCCGGTATTCGTCCTCGTTATGAGATTGCTGCAGCTTGCGATCTTGAAATCGCCGAACGTGGTGGTGTGGTTATTAATAACCAATGTTTGACCTCTGATGAAGACATTTATGCCATTGGCGAGTGTGCCTCATGGAATAACCAAGTCTTTGGTTTAGTTGCACCGGGTTATGCGATGGCGAGAGCGGTTGTAGAGCACCTAGCAGGTAACGAGGTGAATTTTACTGGTGCTGATATGAGCACTAAGTTGAAACTCAATGGTGTTGATGTCGCGAGCATTGGTGACCCTCATGGCACTACGCCAGGATCGCTTGTTTATACTTATCAAAATGGTGTTGAAGGCATTTATAAAAGCATTGTTGTTAGTGAAGATAATAAACAATTACTCGGTGCTGTCTTGGTGGGTGATGCGTCTGGTTACCCAACCATGCATCAATATTACTCCAATGCCATTGAACTCCCTGAACATCCAGATTCATTAATTTTACCGGCTCGTTCAGACGAATCTGTTGGTTTAGGACCGGATGCTCTACCAGCATCAGCACAAATATGTTCTTGTTACGATGTGTCTAAGGGCGATATCGTAGAAGCAGTTGAAGCAGGTTGCTGCACGATGGGTGCGTTAAAAGACGCAACTAAAGCGGCCACTGGTTGTGGTGGTTGTGCTGCATTATTAAAATCTGTGATGGATTGTGAGCTTGAAAAAGCAGGTATCGAAGTTAATACCGATATTTGTGAGCATTTTGCTTATACAAGACAAGATTTATACAACCTAATCATGGTTGAAGAAATCAAAACCTTTAATGATTTGTTGACTCAACATGGTTCAGGTAAGGGTTGTGAAATTTGTAGACAAGCAGTTGGATCAATCTTGGCGTCATATTGGAATGAATATGTTCTTGAGAAAGAGCATTTAGGTTTACAAGATACCAATGATACTTTCCTTGCGAACGTGCAAAAAGATGGTACCTACTCAGTTGTTCCAAGAATGACCGGTGGTGAAGTCAGTCCTGAAGGTCTAATCGCAATTGGTCAGATTGCTAAAAAATACGGCTTATATACCAAAGTAACTGGTGGACAACGTGTAGATTTATTTGGTGCTCGTGTCGACCAACTGCCTTTAATTTGGCAAGAGTTAATTGATGCAGGTTTTGAAAGTGGTCATGCCTACGGTAAATCATTACGTACGGTTAAGTCATGTGTAGGTAGTACATGGTGTCGTTTTGGTGTCGATGATAGTGTCGGTTTAGCGGTTGAACTTGAAAATCGTTATAAAGGTTTGCGTGCACCTCATAAGATTAAATTTGCTGTCTCAGGGTGTACACGTGAATGTGCTGAAGCACAAAGTAAAGATATTGGTGTAATCGCAGTCGAAGGCGGTTGGAACCTTTATGTGTGTGGTAATGGCGGTATGAAACCTCGTCATGCAGATTTATTTGCGACAAACCTTGATAAAGAAACCTTAATTAAATACATCGACCGTATTTTGACTTTCTACGTACGTACCGCTGATCGTTTACAGCGTACATCGGTATGGATGGAAAATATGGAAGGTGGCTTGGACTACTTAAAATCAGTTGTCATTGACGATAAATTGGAAGTGTGTGAACAGCTAGAAACACAAATGGAACATGTGGTTGAAACTTATCAATGTGAATGGAAAACAACCATTGAAGATGAAAGCAAATTAAAACGTTTCCGTCATTTTGTGAATAGTGACAAACATGATGAAAATATCGTCTTTGTAGAAGAAAGAGGTCAGATTCGTCCCGCGAATCTTGAAGAGCGCGAGCTTGCATTGGCGGAGAAAGCATTATGAGTCAGTGGGTAGATGTTTGTAGTGTTGACGATCTACAACCTCATTCAGGGGTCTGTGCATTGGTAGATGAACAACAAGTGGCAATTTTTTATATGCCAGAAGATAACGCCGTTTATGCGATTAATAATTATGATCCTTTTAGTCACATCAATGTACTTTCTCGAGGCTTGATTGGTGATATCAAAGGGGAAGTCATGGTGGCTTCGCCTATATATAAACAACACTTTAGTTTAAAAACAGGTGTCTGTTTAGAAGATGAAACTATTAAAGTGGCTGCTTACGCTATTCGTATCGAAGGTGACCGCGTCGAAGTTAATTTAAATGGAGCAGCTCAATGACGCTTGACTATTACATTGCTGATGTTTTTACAAATCAAAGGTTTGCAGGAGCACAAGTAGCAGTGTTTCCAAAAGCGGATGATTTGAATGATCAGCAAATGGCTCAGATTGCCAATGAATTAAACTTACCTGAGACCGTATTTGTATCAAATCCAAAGGCCGGTAAAACAGCACGAAAAATGCGAATTTTTTCACCATTAACGGAAGTTGATTTTGCTGGTCATCCCATCATAGCAACAGCATTTGTGTTAGCTGAAAGCGGTGAGATTGAACTGAAGGATGGTGTGACATCTTTTGAGTTAGAGCAAAATGTCGGTGCGATTGAGGTAAACGTTTCATCTGAAAATGGTAAAACGAGTTTTGTTCAGTTCACTCGCAAAGTCTCGTCGGTGATTGACCGATTTACACCTTCAGATATCGATATTTCTGAGTTTTTATCAATCAGTCCCAATGAGATCGATCATAAAAAATATAGCAGTCGTCTTGTTTCCTGTGGTTTTCCATACTTAGTCGTACCGGTGTGGAACTATGAAACGGTCAGAAATGCGAAGTTTAATTTGACTGCATGGAATCACTCTTCTGGACCTCAGAGTGCAGCTCAGGAAATCTTATTGTTTTCCCCTAAGACCGCTTTCCAAGATTCAAACTTTAACGTTCGTTTATTAGGGCCAAACATTGGCATTCATTCTGATCCACCAGTAGGTAGTGCCATACCGGCATTTGCTTCGTATTTGTGTTCTTTTGATTTCACGCAATTCGGTACTCACACCTTTAGAGTGGATCGTGGTGATGTTGATCATCGCCGAAGTGTCATTGATGTGGAAATGGACCATAAAGTTGAATCTGCACTTAATTTACGAATTGGTGGTGAGGCAGTGATGGTTGCTGAAGGCAAGATGCAAATCAGCGATAATTAATCGCCATTTACTAACGATCATATTCCACAATAAATAGGGTGATTTTTAACGGTTTTAATTCATCGTAAAAATCGTCCCCTTTCTTAAAAGCCTTACTATATATAGACATATAAATAGTAAGGCTTTTTTTGTGCCTAAAATAAATCCTAAACCTTTATCTAAAAAAATAGCTGTTTTGGCTCACTCTTTGCACTTGTTACGTGAGACTTAAATTTTGCTCATTTAAGCGTTAAATCCGCGCTTAAATGGGGCGAAATTCAAGGGATCTTCATTTTTTCGCACTTTTTATGTGCGACAGCGTTGGTTTTGAGAGGCCTATGTAGATGTTGTTTCAGCGTAAAGAAAAAAATCCAATACGTATTGCAGATAAAAAAGTGCATGAGTGGAAGTACACGACTTGTGGTTACTGCTCTACGGGGTGTTCGATTGAAGTCGGTTTAAACAAAGAAGGCAAAGCAGTTGCTACACAAGGCAATGCAAATGCTGATGTTAACCGAGGAAAACTCTGCATTAAAGGTATTTTCGAACATGAATTGTTTGATGCTGCTGGTCGTGGTGATAAACCACTTATGCGAGACAAACCCTATAAACCGTGGGAAAAAACAGATTGGAACTCAGCACTTGATCACATGGGTTCTGAAATTCAACGCATACAAGAAACCTATGGCCGCGATAGTTTTGCCATTGTCTCAACCGGTCAAATCTTAACGGAAGAATTTTATTCATTAGGTAAATTAGCTCGTGGTTGTATCGGCACTAATAACTACGATGGCAATACTACCTTATGTATGGCCTCTGCAGTATCAGGCTACAAACGCTCATTTGGCTCGGATGGTCCTCCTGGTTGTTATGAAGATTTTGAACATACAGAATGTTTAATTGCTTGGGGTTCAAACTTACCTGAACAACACCCGATTATTTACTGGCGTTTAAAAGAAGCGCTAGAAAAACGCAAATTCCCAATCATTGTCATTGATCCTCGTGTCACCATGTTTGCCCAATTTGCAGACATGCATTTGGCGATTACACCGGGTACTGACGTCGCATTGATGAATAGCTTGATGTACGTCATTCTTGATGAAGGTCTAGAAGATCGTGACTACATTGATAAACACACCAACGGCATCGAAGAAGTAGAAGCCTGTGTGAAAGATTATGACCCTGTTACTGCCTCTAAAATCTGTGGTATTGATGAAGATACAATTCGAAATGTTGCACGCTTATATGCCAAAGCTGGCGCTGCCATGGGTATTTGGACCATGGGTATCAACCAAAGCACACATGGTTCTGATGGCGTAGTAGGTATTAATAGTTTGGCTTTAATTACCGGTAATATCGGTAAGCCAGGCGGTACAAGCCTTTCAATTACTGGCCAATGTAATGCGATGGGCACACGAGAATGGTCTTCTTGTTCTGGTTTGCCAGGTTACCGTTATTTAGAAAAAGCAGAAGATCGCAAAGAGATTGCTGATTTCTGGGGAATTGATGAAGAATTCTTCCCTAAAAAACGAGGCATGGCACAAACCGATATTTTCCCAGCAATCGAAACGGGGCAGATCAAAGGTTTATGGTTGGTTGCTACCAACCCGATGACTTCAATGCCAAACACGGCTCGTATTCGTAAAACCTTAGAAAAATTAGATTTCTTAGTTATTCAAGATGCTTATGCCGATGTGGAAACCACTCAGTACGCACATATGTATTTGCCTGCTGCAGTGTGGGCTGAAAAAGAAGGCTGTTTCACCAATACGGAACGCCGAGTCAATATTGTTCGCCAAGTAATAAAACCAAAAGGGGATTCAAAATCAGATTTTTGGATCTTTAAAGAACTTGCTAAACGTTTCCCTAATGGTGAAAAAATTCATTTCCCAGAAACACCAGAAGGTGCCTTTAACGAAATGAAAGAATTGTCTAAAGGCGGCGACCGGACTTTAGATATTTCAGGCATGACTCACGACAAGATTGAAGAATCATGTGGCATCCAATGGCCATACCGTGAAGAAGACGATGATGGTGTTGCTGCTGGTGAGAAGGTAACAGGCAGTCAACGTCTATATACCGATGGTAAATTCCAAACACCAGATGGCAAAGCAAATCTAATCCCATTACCGTTCATTGATAATAATGAAGTACCTGATGACGATTATCCTTTCTGGATGAACAGTGGTCGTGTTGTAGAACATTTTCATACACGTACACGTACCGGGAAAATCGGCAATATGAACAAATATAGCCCGACACCCTATATGGAAATGAATCCTGATGCAGCAGCCGAACTAGGTATAAAACATCAAAGTTATGTACGTATCACCAGCCGGCGTGGTGACGCGGTGGTGATGGTGCAATTAACACAGCGTGTATCTCGTAATATGGTGTTTATTCCATTCCATTTCCATGATTGTGTTAACCGAGTTTCGCTTGGTTTATTAGATCCACATTCACGTCAGCCCGCATTTAAACAATGCGCCATTCGAATCGAGTCTGTTGACCAACAATGGGCCGGTGAATTAAATGTTGAACGTCGTACGTTCTAAGGCTGGAGTTAGAGATGAATAAACAAACGAATGAAAATGAATTACCTAAAATTAAAGTTCAATACTTTAATACAGACAATATAGGTAAAGTTGCCTATTTGCCGGCAGCAGGTAAGACAAAAGCAAATAAACCAGCGATAGAAATCGGTAATCGTGAAGATAATATGACGTCCTTACAAAAAGGCTTACGTCGTTATAACCCATGGTTCATGATGCGTAATTATCTAGATACCTTAGGTTCTAATGCTCCAGCATTAGATCCGACACCACGCCCAATCTTTGAGGTACGTAGTGGTGAACGTGATTACGCTAAGTTAAATGATACCGATGTACATGAAGCGAATCGTTACGGTACTAAAATTGACCTGCTTGATTTAGCTGACGTTAAGATCCCAGAACAACGTTCAATGAACATCAACGGTAATCCTGAAGTAGGGACCAACCCGAACCGTAACAAGCAACATGGTTTTCACTTTACAGCTGATAACTGCATTGGTTGTCATGCTTGTGAAGCGGCGTGTAGTGAGAAAAATGATAATCCTGCTCACTTAGCTTTCCGTTCAGTCGGTTATGTAGAAGGTGGCTCTTACCCAGACTATAAACGTATGAACATCTCAATGGCGTGTAACCATTGTGATAACCCAGTGTGTATGAAAGGTTGCCCTACCAAAGCCTATACCAAACATGCAGAATATGGTGCGGTATTACAAGATCCTGAAACCTGTTTTGGCTGTGGTTACTGTACTTGGGTATGTCCATACAACGCACCGCAACTTGATCCTGTAGAAGGCCAAGTCTCTAAATGTAATATGTGTGTAGACCGTTTAGAAGTTGGCTTAAAACCGGCGTGTGTATCAGCCTGTTTGGGTAATGCTCTAAACTTTGGTGTGATAGAAAATACACCTGATAATCGTGAACAAATTACAACGTCGATTCCTGGGTTTCCTGATCCGTCGATTACTAATCCGAATATACGTTTCCAACAAACAAAGTCTATGCCTAATGAAATGGGTCGTACTGATGATATGCCGATTAAATATCATAAAAAATCAGATGGCACATTCCGTTCAGTGGTAGATGAAAAAGTAGGTAAAGCTAGTTTCTGGAATTTGTCTCGACTGAGTTCGCGTGAAAATCCATTAGTGATTTTCACCTTATTCACCCAAGCATCCATGGGTGCCTTTATGATGCTGTATTTGGGTGCATTACTGGGGATTGAAAGTTTTGTTGCCGTGAAAAACAGCATTGCCTATATTCCTTTATTGATGGTGATGGCTGCGGCTCAAGCGATTGGCTTATTACTTTCAACCATGCATCTAGGTAAACCAATGCGTTTCTACCGTGGTTTTAACAACTTACGTTATTCGCCATTGAGTCGTGAAGCATTAGGTGTGGCCATGTTCTTTACGGGTCTTGCTGGGCTAACTGCTTTAGAAATAGCAACAATCTGGTTGCCATTAGAATTATTTGAAACATTAAAACCAATCGCGGCAGGTTTTGCAGTGATCAGTGCTTTATTAGGTTTGTACTTCATGTGTCGTAGTTATTTGATACCTGCACGTCCTTTCTGGAATCACTGGCAAGTATTTACCTCATTCTTTGGCACACCACTGAGTTTAGGTAGCGTGTTATTGGCCGTGATTGCGGTGCCAGTTTTTGCATTTAATGGCCAAGATTACACCGAGCTATTAAAGCTAACATCAGCATTGGCAATGTTAGGATTATTTGCTGAAGGCTTAGGTTTGTTTGCCCATGCGAAATACTTAAATACAGAAAATGGTGAAGGCGCAGCAGCACACTATATTCAACAAACAACCTTCGGTAAGACCTATGTAGCACGTAATGTCTTAATCGCGGTTGGTGTATTGGTTACCGCGGCCATTACCTTTGCCTTGGCTGAAACAACCATCGGCTTAGTATTAGCTGCGCTGGTAGCACCAACGATCTTTGTTACCTTATTAATGGGGCGTGCCTTGTTCTATGTGTTGGTTATTCCAACGACAATGCCGGGTGCCTTCTTCTGGAAGAACAAAGGTTTTGAGCAACATGCGCGTGATATTGGCCTAGCGAATATGCCACAAGTCGGTGTGGTGCCAGACCTACATTAATTGTAGATAAATCTTTTATACTCGAAATCAAAATTACTGGGCTTACTTATTGGAAGCCCAATAATTTTTTTTCGGCAAACCTTTTAATGAAATAGTGATATGACCTTACAAGACCTTCTTAACAAAACATGTCTGATTGGCTTAACCTACACCACGGCAACGGGGGAAGTACTTAAAGAAACCCAATTAGCTGGCACCGTCATCGAGATTGATGAAGAAGAGGGCATATCCATTAAATTAATGGCGATTGAAGGCCAAGAAACCGAAGCAGAAAAGCCACCTATCTTTCACTTGCCACCATTATTAGAAGCATGGTTTATCGGCACCCCTGGCCATTACAAAAATGCTGAGCACAAGGTTGATATTGTTGATCCCGACTTTTTTGTCACCTGGGATATTGTGAAGAAAAAAGACGATACCGCAGAAGGCGATCATGAATGGTGGGAATGGCATCCTAGGTTAAGTTCACCTTCGGTTAATTAGCTTAGAGACAGCTTTCGACTGTGGATTCAACCGGTCAGTTAAGGTATTAAACTTCAGAAAGAAATTTCTCAATAATTGAGACACATCCCATTACTGGTAGCTACGGCTATAATCGAACCGGCGCGACCATGAAGTTGTTGGATGTTAAAACCTATATTTTCATACTATCTCATCAACAGTATCATCAATTAAAGTGTCCAATGAGGGATTGTCTAGAGGTAGATAAGTAAAATCATTATTAATATCGACAGCAACTTGGAAGTCTCCGCCATGGAAATCCCCATCAGTATCCATGGCATCAACACCAAAATTTAGAACAACATCATCATAGGAAGTTGCCGTGACATCTGAGTTAACAGAAATAATTTTGTAACTTCCTTCTGAGTTTGCATTGCCTCCTGAGTGATTTGCCCACATCTGAATTTCATCAAACCCTGAACCATTAATAGAAATGGAGGTGTTAGTACTATCATTTGATGCTGTTGCAGCTACATTCTGAACACCACCAACCGGATTATCATTTAGATATAATTGATATGAATAGATATCATTGCTGCCTCCTGTTGTTGAGAAGTTTCCTACTGTCACACTCATATCACTGAATGAACCTGCAGAATCCTCTAATGCAATAATTACAATTTCTGAATCACCTTCCTCAACGAGACCATTATCGACGCCATAACCATCACTCGAAGCATTGATGAGGTCTGGACCAGAACTATCCGTTGCAGAAATGTTGACAATAATGCCATTTTGACTAACTTGTGTAACACTTTCTACCGGCGACCCTGCATCAACAACAGACCCTGTCAAAGTAACGGTTGTCTCTACGACTGGCCCTTGCAACAGTTGGTCTAAAGCTATTGTGTAACCATCGCCAGTATCATTATGAGTTAATGAAAATACACTATCATTATTTGCATCAACAGCTTTAAGACTACCATCAGTTTGTGACTGATAGCTTATTTCATGACCATCAAAAGTTGTTAAGCCCAATGGTACTGTTCCATTAAATGTCAGACTAGCTAAACCATCTGCACCCGTATCAATCACTAAATCACCCGAGGCTTCAGCCCCCACAAGATTAGCTAAGCTTGCATTAGTAATCGAAGTGATTTCAATAATATCATCAACCACTGCGATGAAAGCCCTACCGGTAACTTCATCGCCAGCCCCCACTGTGCTGGCAATAACTTTAATATTACCTAAATCTAATGGATTTCGACCAGGTATAGCCAAATGTTGAAATGCATCATCTAATATTGCCTGAACAGTCACATCTGCCGACGAGCCAGCAGTGATGGTCGAAGCTGTCAACGTTAATGTGACCGCCACTGAAGAGCCTATTAAGCCTTCAATTTTAATATCGCTAACTCGATTCCAAGACACATCATCAACGCCGTCATTATTTGTATCAAGTTTTAACGAAGACAAATCAGTATCGAATTGAAATGAAGTCAGATCGGCTGTCCCAGCTGTAAATGTCAGTGAATTATCTATAACTGTATCAACTATAAGCGCTTCATCTGCACTCAAATAAATCGTGTCTCCCCCCAGTGGACTATCATATTGATCGAGTATAGTTCCGGTTGCTGCAGCAACACCAACATCAACAGTACCATTGGGGTTCGTGGCTGACACAATGCGAGCAGTAAAAATCTCATTACCCTCTTCTAATGCATCAAAATGTGTAGTTACATCAAAGGTATTGAAGCCACTGCCCGAAGGGATAACAACCGTGACCGTATCAATGATTTCATAGTCTTTGCCTTCTATAGCGCTATCACTTGCCAAACTCAACACTTCAACTGTCACAGAGGTGTCTTCATTACTGATAATGTCTTGACTGACTGTAAAAGTGACATTGTCACCTTCTATTGCACTGCCACCTCCAATACCGGTACTGATCGATACTTCTGGTGGGAGATAGTCATCTAATATTGTTCCCGTTGCTAATGCTGTACCAATACCAACAGTGCTATTTGGATTACTCACTGAGACA
>ENA-ORXI01001494-ORXI01001494.1-sediment-metagenome-genome-assembly--contig:-NODE-1494-length-18026-cov-42.529667_pt1 | contig 18026 bp, 16 predicted proteins | sample MGYA00237861_ERZ511468 | MGnify/ENA primary metagenome ERZ511468 (study PRJEB26299, sample SAMN06266213) | sediment metagenome | isolation source: Hudson Canyon methane seep mesocosm | place...
GAAATACCCATAATTAAAAGAACATCGTGCTTTTTCAAAACTGAATCTAACATAGAGTATGCATCGTAGGGAATACTTTGCACACCGTTTGCCTTAAGATTAACAATACGTAATTCAGCGTCATTGACATGAGTTAAACCTTCAACTGCATTATAAATGCTTGTGTAGACAGTAAATTTAAATTCACTTTTCAAACCAACTGTCAAATGATTCATTAACTGATCCCACCCACCATAACGCCCTGGCAGGCCATTTGTACCAATAATACTGACACTCTTCATTCATTACACCTTTAAGTGATTTGATGGGCCGAAAAACACCTTAACAATTTCAAAAATACTATTTTCCAACTCTAACCGTCCAATAAGCATCACATACCTTTTCTTAAGTCCTTGCAGCATAAACCACACCAGCGCCATAAGGAATTATAGTCACTTTGGACTCACTAACTTGAATTCAGAAATGGTCAACTAAAGTCTCCCACCCACCATAGTTAGCGGGCAAACCATTAGTACCAATTATTGAAATTCTTTTCATACGTGACTCACTCAATCTAGCCGACCTAATCGGCCTATAAGGCTATGATAAAAACCTAATACCGTCATTCTAAGGTTGGTCACTCTTGGTTTAACAAATATTGAAAATCCTGCAACCAACCGTACACTACTATAAACCAAGATCAGCTTATGCCTAAAATCTAGATAAGGGCAATGCCATGCTAAGTGAAAACCATTTCTAGCCATATAATAATGTCGAATGGGGCTTCTTGTTGTTATTTCTCTATTCCCTACCTTAATTACACCATCACCTAAATTGTGCTCAATCAATACATTAGCATTACCAATAATCAAATAGTCTTTAGCTATTGCTCGCCAACACCATTCAAAATCAACCCAATCAATAAATAAGTCTTCATCCATAAACCCTATAGCATTCAATGTGGATGACTTAATAAGCAACCCACTTGCGATTGCTTGATTAATCTTATGAAGCCCTTCAGTAGGGAATATTTCTACATACCCCCATTTTGACAACACAATAAAGCCATCGCCCTCTTTACCCACAACATTATGAAATAATGGCGCAACTGCGGCAACTCGGTCAAACTGTTCATCAAAAGTAGACCGCATTTGTTTAACAAACTCTTCAGGATAAGCCGTATCCTGATCACTTAATAGAATATACTCAGATTCACTTTTAAGTGACTTTGTTATACCTTCGTTCTGAGCATAAGCAATGCCCTTGTTTTCACTTAACTGTATTAATTCTATATTGCTATACCCATCAACTAAGTCGAGTTGAATACAATTTCCTGTCGAATCATTATCTACAATCCAAATTTTTCTCACTTGAGAATGAATACTCTCGATACAACGCCTCAACATTTCCATGTCAGGGTTATATGTAACTAACACAACATCAATATTATTATTTTTCATACATCATAATCAAAACAGCTTGTTGAAGAATTGAGCGAGTGTAAGTATTGTCATCACTGGGAAGCATAAAAGCTTAACCGCTTTCTTTGACACTCATCATACTGTACATGCCGACACCACTGTCGCTAACAATAACGTCTATTTCCAATGGATAATTTAATAAACATTTGTAATCGCCCCCGTTACCAGTAACTAAATCAAATATTTCAAGTTGAAATCTGAGACTAAATATACATCTACCAATCCACCAAATACTCTTTAATTCGACCAACCTCATGCTCTAATCGACTACTGAGCATTGTAACGTCCTTTAAGGAGCTTACAGATAAAAACTGCACGGTTACATTGCAGGATATAATGATTTTTTTCGCCAATATAGAAGCTCTGAGGACATGGTAGTCGTTAGTGATAATTACGAGCTTTATATTCTTAGCTATTAGCGGCTGAAGCAATGAGCTAATTCCTTGTATGTCATCAATCGTATTGTAGCTATCGACACAACCTAAAAGAGAATCCTCAAAATTATTCAGCTTGCTTCCAATATACTTTTTAAGATATGTGTAATGCTGATCATCTGTATTATTAAAATGATCACCAAACCCACCGCATAGAATTAATTGAGCAGGTGTATTGTTGGAAAGTAGTTCAATCGCCAAGTCACAACGCTGAATTGCATCACTGTCTATATTACCGTCATTATCATTCCCGGCACCTAAAATAGCGCAGATAGTTAAGTGATTATCCATGAACTATTTCTTTAACGTATTGAAGTGATTTTTCTAGCAACTCCACTGAAGATGGTTTTTTCATCTCAATGGAAACCCAATGTTCGTAATTAATAGCACGAAGCGTATCAATTCCTTCTTTTTGATTCACTTCAGCATTAATTATAGGTTCTAGCATAGGCTCACTAATATGATAATGAACAAACTCTTCAGCCGTTTTTATCATCTCCGCAATATCACCACCGCACATCTGCAGTCCAGCAGAATCAACATGAAGCTTAAACCCTTCATGAGAAACTGTTTCGACTAGCTCTTTAGCATCTAATACATTCGTAATAAAATCACAGCCATACTCAACAGGATTATGTTCAATACCTATACAGCACCCATGACCCAGACTAATCTCACCAGCTTTATAGAAAAACTCTGAGGCAACATCTACTGCTTCAGAATATAGAAGTTGACCACGCTTTCTATTTTTAGGAGCACCAAAAACCATAACTTTGCTACCAAAGCCATTTGCCAAGTCAGCTACTAATTTTATATGCTCAAAAAAAGCACGATGAGATGATTTATCAAAAAGCTGAAGCTCTGGCTTACCAAAGAGAATCGCTTGCATCGCAGGAAGTTCAAATCCTTTTTCTTGCATAACTTTTTTATATGCTCTCGCTTCATTATGTGAGGCACCGCTCCAATCCTGCCATAGTTTAGTAGGAGCTACTTCTATCCCTGTTACTCCATTAGCTCTTAAAAGAGCCAGAATAACGGGGTCGTCATGCTGTTCCCATGCAATATTTGAAATCGCTAGCTTCATGAATCACTCTTTTTATAGGTGGAGATGAAATCTGATAATTGCTCCATCATTTCATCTTTTGTGTAAATGTAATTACCACTATTATTCCAGTTTTTTGCATATTTTGTATAAAGGTCATAATGCCCTTCTGGAACCTCTTCTTGACCTATGTTTTTTGGTGCAAAAAAGGCTTGGTATATCTCTTCTGTCGGTACGGGTTCTGTAAAGAGGTTTATGAGTTTTATATCGCTTTCTATTGCAATTTGAATATCTCTCCATAGATATTTTAGAAAATAATACTGGTATGATGATTTCTTATTTATCATCTCCAAACAGTTATCATTGAGCAAATCATAAATAACATTCTTTTTGAGACCTTCGCCGAAAAGCCCAGGCAATCTAACTATAGTGCAATCATCAAACTGCTCAGCACAAAACTTTTCAAATTCTAACCGGTGAGCTCCGTAAGCATGAGTCTGCATACTAGTACAATCAAAGCTTTCATCTTTGCTTTGCGTTACCGGATAGACATCGATTGTTGAAATAAGAATGAACTGCTTAGCATTGATGGTTGCTAAAACACCCTCAAGAGACTTAATACCTGCTAGATCTTTCTCAGGTTCTTTATTTGCCATCCATTTGACTGCCGACACTCCTGCGCACACCACGAGATCATAATCTTGTTTTTCCATTTCATGAAAGTTTTTGGAATTATAAAAATCTGTAAAATCATATTGTCGTAGAAGGTTGCCTCCTACAAACCCTGTATAACCTATTAGTCCACTTTTCATTCTAATGTCCTTTGCATAAATTCAATTTCTCGTAGTTCTAAATTCCCACGCAACTTTTCACCTTCCAATACAATATAAAGAAATCTGCCTACTTCTTTAATAGATTGAAGTTTTCTAGCTTTACCATCTATTACAAACTCCACATTTCCATCCGATATAAGCCCCCTATATACTGATAAATTATATGTTAAAAAACCCGTGAAATCGTTTGAGACTCCATATTCCCAGTTATCATCATTAATCGGGAATATTTTTAACGCAGTAATAGTTTCTTTCCCCCCATCTAAATGAGTTAATGTTTTAGGTATTTTCATATCTTGCCAACCAACAAAATATGTAGGAATAGTTATAAAATCACTCCCACTAGATAAAAATAATCTTTCTTTTATCAGTAAATCAAGCGGTGGATAATATGTCATTATTTTATTTCCAGAGTACTTATATAAAGAGATAGATGAATTTATAATGTATATTGAAACTATTATTATCATAAAAATCTTAAATTTAGCCTTAATATTTATTAAGGCTAAAGTACTTACAATCAATATTACTATTAAATTTTGTATATAAAAGTACCTATCTGGCCAGCTGGAAAGGTAACCGGAAATCGTATCAAAAGGCCTAGTGTAAGCAGATAATAAAGTAATAATTATCAACCCATACGAAAGAAAGAAATAAATTATTTTTAATTTTTTACTACCGCTAAAATTTAAAATAATTATTATCAATAAACATATCAGTATTAAAGTAAATGCTACTGAGAAAAAATCATTAAAACCATGATAAATTGGTTCGATTAATGGAAATAAAATACTACGTGCAAATATCACTTCAATTAATCTACCGTAAGCTCCAGATAGTGAAAGCTGTGTGTTTTGCATCATATGTATTACTTGCCCAATAGATAGGAAATAAGTCAGAATAGCCGCATAAAGGCTAAAAATGTTTTCTTTTCTATGAATAAAGACGTTATAGGCATGTAACGGAAGCAAGAAAAATACGGCTGGATTCGTGTATATAGATATTAATATTATTATATTTCCAGCGAATAAATTTGTTTTATTGGATATTGACGTTGCTTGAAAAGTAATAACCATCAATGCAATATAGTAAAATATAAAACCCACATTACTTGCTCTGGAAAATACTTCATAATCCGAACCATGTAAACTTAAAATAATCAAGCAGAATGATATAAATAAAAGCTTTCCATTAGATATAAAATTCTTAAAAACAAAGAAATGCATATTTAATGCCACTGCATAAAAAATCACACTAATCCAATAAAGTGTCTTTGGCAGAAACAAAATATTTTTATTACAAAAAAAATCATTTGTTAATAATGAAATTTTCAGTAATAATAAATTCCCAAGGACAAAATATTGTTCTTTTGCTTTAAGTAAAACATCAAAAAAATCATCATACATTAGTAGAGAAAACCATGTGGCATCTTCTGTATAAAAATGAGGGTTTATTAATGGTTCATGATATCTTACATAGATGACTATAAAGGCTAGACATATACTTGCGAGGTAAGTAATAAGAAAATATAGCCTGCTTCTTTCCATGTCTTCTACCCAGCCTTTGCCAAAACCAAAATACCAAGAACAATAATGCCCATTCCACGCACCTTCATCAAATTCAATTCTTCTCCTAGCCACAACCACGCCATAGCACTTACCAATACATAACCCAATGCTAAAAATGGATATGCAAAACTAATATCTACCTTGCTTAATGCCCATAACCAGACAACTAGAGCACTGACATGCAAAAACATCCCCCCCATAACCCATGGGTTTGTCCCTACAGTCCAAACTAAACTAATAAACCCATCAGGATTTACCACGCTTAAAGCGTGTGTCATCATTCCTTTTTTTAGGAATACGTGAGCTGTTGAGGACATTAAAATACTTAGCAATATAATGAAAATATTATTTATCATCCAATATCCTTTGACCTAAACTAATGTTTTTGATTGAAAATATTTGACATGAATTTTTATCAGACAAATCTATTCTAATGTTTTTGATATGCTTTGCGCTCAGCCACCGAGGTGCTACATCAAGAGGTAAAATCACGTGCCCGTTATGAGCATTAAAATGCACAGATGTTTTTTCAGATATTCCATAATCATCAGCTGACCAAAAAACTTGTATTCTTGGTTTTGTATTTTCTTTATCACATGAAAAATCAAAACTCAGTATTCCAGCATCATTCCCTGATATAACTTGTTGTGATATGTCATAGACTATAAATGGATCATTCCCTGTTACTTGGTATTTTTCTGATTCTATTGTTTTAGCATCATTGAAGCCAGTTGCAGTAAAGCTAATACCTTTAATATTACTCATTCGTTCATTTAGTGTTTTTTGTGAGTTCCCCCAAGAAATAGGTAATTGTTGTAAAACCCTTAATAAAAACACCTTATCCCAAAGTAACATTGTATCTTCTGGCGCCTTTGAAAGAGCAACATTTGGGAAGCGATTTTGAAAAACATCAACCTTATTTTTATGAACGCCAATAATAAGATCACCCATAGCAACAGGAATGTAATTATCCATCACCCACCTATAAAGACGATAAGTCCTAATAGATACAGAACGACCATCATGATTAATATTATCAGCTTTCAAAAGTGCCATTGGTGGCGGGTTTTCTGAAAGCTTGTCAACACTCCTTTGTTGCATACTTGGATGTGGCTGATTATAGGGGACAGCTTCTATTGGCATACGTCTATCCAGATAAAAATAAAGTCCTCCTCTGTTTGTAACATCAACAAAAGTTTCATTATCATCTAGAAATTGATCTGCTATTTTTTTTATAGCCAAAGTTCTATTGATATGTACAGTATTAGTTCTTCCATTACCTAACTTGGGAATGCCAATTTCTTCTCCTTTGGTAAGTGTGCCTATATTTGGAATTCCCCGCTTTGCTTGAGTTATAGGACTGTGTAGATAATCAGGTGTCAGGAGCCCCGTCCAAAAAACAAAAAATAGAGTAAAGTAAGCATGCTTTTGTTTAGAAAAGTGTAGAAAATAGACGCTAAGAAATAACAAGGGAATACCTGATTTGGAAACGATACCAAGACGAGACAATCCAAACGGGTCTATTCTTCCTAATGAATATTTATGCATAATTAACACAAATACTAGAGCAAACAAACCATAGAAAAAAGCTTCTTTTTTACCCTTATAATATTCTAATAGCCAAAAGATCAAAATAAAGATTGGAACAAATATCCATGATGTTCTAATTACCTCATAGATAGCTAAAGAACTATTTATGGTTTGACTAGTATTCCAACTATGATGCCAAGCAACACCATAAGCTTGAAAATTAACGGGGCCATTTTCTAACACATATCTTACGGCGGAAAATATCATATCTAATATCCACGGCATGAGTAGTGCGGATACAATCAATACTACAAAAGCTATACCAGTAGCTTTTAAATTTAAGGTAATCGTTTTGCTATTCCATATCCTGTAAAAAACCAAAGGTAGCATAGCAATAATAAATATCGCACCTTGTCCAGGAGCCAAAAGAAAGATTATTAAGCTTATTAGAAAAAAACTTACTCCTAACCTCTCTATCTTTACATTCATAATTATCAACGACATAGAAGCCGCAATAAAATACCATATTCCACTAGGGAGAGTAAGCACGCTCAGCAACGCTGCAGTCAAAAGCCCGACATAACGATATGCAATCATAAAGGATAAAATCACAAGAAAAGCCGTAAGTATTCTGTTGCCTTCATATAAAGTTGAGGCTGTTCCATCAAAGAATAAACTACTACCTATCGAAGGTATCAGATCAACAAATCCGTGAGCCAAAGCATAATCAGCAAAAGGGGTGATATGATATTTGACAATCATATAGAAAGGTAAAAGCTTTTCCCCATAATGATAATCATCTGCGCTTACATTTGGCATAGATGTAGCACTTAGGAATATTAAAATAAGCAGTGCTGCCAATGGGAATGGCGAAAGGAGTGAAAAGGGCAACTCATTAGTATCTTTAGTTAGCTTGAAACGCTTGTATATGTCGTAAACACTGTATACGACTAAAATACTTACAATTACATAAAGTAGAGTTTGTGTTGGGAAAAAAGCAATCTGACCTTCTGTTATATAAGGAGAAGGTAGTAATAATACAAAATATCCAATAATCACAGTTTGAAAGAATATTACAGAATATTTATAGTATCGTATTTTATCATTAAAAATATAAAGAAAAATAAGCCAGACAGCAGGAACAACATACAACGCATTACTCAATACATCGCGCAGGACACCTTCTCCCCTACCGAACCTCATTGCAATTGTTCCCAGAACATCTGGAGATAGTGTGGCAAATGAAAAAATTACAAATGAAAATACAATTAATTTACTCGTCTCATTATTTTTATGTAATTGAGAGCCTACTCTCAATACTAAGAATGTTGCTATTAAGCCACCTAAAACAATCCAGGCATTAAAAGATAGAAGCTGATAGTTCGGTATACCTTTACTTAAAAATTGCTCCCCAACCCACATTACAAAAGGAATAGAAACATACATCAGAGTAATAGAGACGTCTTGAACAACCGAGTCATTGTATTTACGATGAATCCAACTCTGAAATTGGACTAGACTAACAAGCGACAATGAAAGAATGACTATAAAGGCAAAAACCAATGAAACATCTTTTGATTTTCCTTCGCCGCCCCACGTTATACTTCCAGCTATAAAATCTGTATAAGTTAGAGGATAATCCATAAGTCTATATGCAAGCACTGCGCCCACAACAGCAAATAGTAAACTGACTAAAACAGTTCCAATATTGATTTTTTTCATACTCATTCTAATTATTGCTCATTCTCTTTATCATATTTTCCAACTACAACATTCACAAGTCGCTCAATGACTTGAAGGTTTCCCCTAATGGGACTTATTTTTGTTGGTGTTTTACCTGTAGCTGGATATTTTCTAGTAACAGGTATTTCTATACCGTTGAATCCCAATTTGGCTGCTTTAACTGCAAGGTAATAATGTAGCTCATAACCGTCAAAAATAGATCTAAAAATGGCGACCTTAGAATCTGATAATAGTTTAGAACTATATGCTCTAAACCCATTGGTGGTATCAGTGTATTTAAATCCTGAAGCTAGGCGCATAAGAGGTACATGCAAAACCTTGAGACCAATTAGACGCGAAAGTGGCGTATTCTCATGATGCCCGCCAGGAATAAATCGTGATCCTTGAATATGATCATAGCCTTCATCAAGCTTGTTAATGAAATTAGGAATATCTTCATAACTATCTTTTCCATTGCCATCAATAACTACCACACCCTCATATCCACGCTTTAAAGCCCAAGCATATGCCATACGCATTTGCGTACCTAATTTACCAGTACTCTTTTTGATAAGTAACGTGTTTACATCAAAACTTTTGAGCTTTTCATGTTCCATAGAACCGTCCGTACTTCCTCCATCTGCAACCACGATATCAATCTCTTTAGATAAATACTGCATGTTCGCGAGTTGCTTATGAAACTTTCCACCCTCATTAATAACAAAAATACAGACACAGTATTTATGTTTTTTAGCAGCGAATTCATACTGCTCACTTTCTGGTAGTTCCCAGTTTTCTTCATTTTCGTATTTCACGTATTGAACCTTTTATGATTGATGAAGCACATTAAATCGATCAGTTTCTAGCATAACCGTACTCGTCTCTTCGCTTGAAATATAATAACTATTTTGGTTTTTATTTTCATTGAGTAGTCGAGCCATATATTCACCCAAAAATGCCAATATGATAAAAAGAATCATAAATAAAAATGAAGAAAAGAAAACCATACTTGTCCAGCCCTCTGTGACATTGTCTTTCATAATGCTCACTACGATGCTGTAGGCTGCAAAGATGAAGGCAGAAAAGCTTCCTAGCACTCCAAGCAGACTAATCCAGCGTAGTGGCTTGGTCGAATTAAATACCATAAGGTGTAGACTTTGCACTATGCCTGTCAGCAATGTCCTTTTTTTTAGTGTATCTGCATTAAGTAATTTATAGCTGTAACACTTTGTTGGGTAGCCAGTATTGGCAACCTTTATAAAAAACTGATGATTAAGCCGTCCCGTACGCATTACAGTATTAATCGCTCTTCGACTTAAGCATCGAACGGGAGTAGAGTCCTTGGGAATATGATAATCGATAGCGTGTAATAATTTGTTACTATATTTTCTGGCAATCATATATCCAAATGTACGAGGACGTTTAGCGATACCAATGACTACATCATAGCCGCTACCACCTTCTGTAATCATGTCACCAATAATATCAATAGGATCAATGGTTGGTCGCATAAGCACTACGAAGTCACCAATAGCATTTTCAATGCCTGCACTTAAGGCTGCATCCATTTCAACTGGAAATGCTAATTTTATCCATCGGATTGATGAGATAGTCTCTAGAAGGTTGGCTTTTTCCGAATGAGGAAAAGGTTTGTTATCTTGATCTATAATAATAATTTCATAATCACTATACCTTTGCTCCAAGTATAGCTGTAACTCTTTGAGATACATTCCAAATTTACTACTATCATTACTATCTAAAATCAATACGATAGAAACAAATACCTCCATTTTAATGTCGTTATCCATTTATAAGTCCTGTTTTTTCAATTACTTCAATCACATCATACACATTGTCAATCTTTCCACCCATAATGCTATGGAAACCTTTTAGCCCATGATTTGGTTTAAAAAGGATTGGTCTAGAATCATTACTTTCGCTGCGAGGTAATATAGTCTTCACTTCCCAAAGAGAATCCTCATATTTACATTCTGAAAGAATCGGTAAATAGCGTTTAGCATCTTGTAGCATATGCTTATAGGCGCTTTGTTTACTAATCTCTCCATAGTGTTTGTGAGCATCCTTGTAATCTTCATTACCTTTATCGTGCCATTCATAATGTGGCGTATACCTGACATGACTAAAAGAGTGCAGCTCTCTTGCTGGAAACGGCATGATGGAGAAAAACGGTCCATCCATTACGGTTATACCTACATGTTTTAATTCATCTGGAACTTCTACTAAAGCCATCTCAGTCAGCTCATGCTTTAAAGGGATCATTTCAAGACTAGAGTCAGTAATAATTTGATTAATCATTGAATAGGTACAATTGAAAACATCATCAACCTCGATAGATTCCAATTCTCTTTCGTCGGAGATAGAGGATGTTTTCACTAAGAGCTTATTGTTAACAGATGAAACAGAAAGTACCTTTTGCTTCAGGTGATACTGGACACCAGCATCTTCTATGCGTTCCAGCATAAGCTGTTTTAGCTTACTAGAGTCAAAGGCGAACTCTTTTGTAGTGAATACTGCTTCTACATAATTAGGATCCACAAGATCAGTAATCTTTGCTGAAGCTGGCTCACAAACTGCCCCTATACGATAACAAAACTTCTCAAATTGACTTGCAGATATTTTACTCTGCAACTGCGAAATCATATAATACTTGTCAAAAGTATCATCAATACAAGCATTAAACTCTTCGTAAAACCTAGGAAGAGATACTCTCGATCGTAATGCTGTCAAAATACTTCTAGGGTAATGATAACCGTTGTGTACGCGAGCCTGATTGACATAAGAAGCTCTTTGCATGAAATCATCTTCTTTTTCGGAAAGTATCACCTTATGACCCTGTCGTGCTAAATACTCTGACAAGTACATCCCAAAAAAACCACCGCCAATAATTAATATTTTTTTCATTTATTCCTTACTCTAAAACTAACACGCTCTCCCAACCCCTTTGTTTTTTTAAATTCTGATAAGTTGATAGCCTGGTTACTACTTCATTTCGGTTGAATGGAAAAACATTCTCTATCCGATGTTAAATTAGGATTATAAAAAGGGTCACCATCCAGCAAGATTTTCTTATGTCGTTTTTGCATGTACTCAACTTCACTTTTAAATCTCATTTTCTTTTCAGCCGTATCCTCTAGTCCCCTAGAAATAGATTCATGATGATACGCTTCACAATACGGTGTAAAAATATTTAAATATCCTTTTTCCCTAATCCTTAAACAGAAATCCACATCATTGAAAGCGACTTTTAACTCTTGCTCATTAAGCCCACTCACTTCTTTAAAAAGTGACCTTTTTACTAGCAGACATGCCGCTGTTACAGCACTAAAATTCTGAATTAAATTTAGTCGACTAAAATATCCCGTTTCACTTCTCGAAAAGTATTTATGTGAATGGCCTGCTAAACCAGAAATTCCTATAATAACCCCTGCATGTTGAATAGCATCATTGGGATAATAAAGCTTAGCTCCAACCACGCCCACACCTTCACGCTGTGAGTATTGAAGCATTGATTCAATCCATTCTGGGGTAATGATCTCAATATCATTATTTAAAAGGAGAACATGTTCTCCTTTTGCATATTCATTAACTGCAAAATTATTGATTGCCGAATAGTTAAACGGAATATTATATTCATGGAAGTGAATTCGATTATCTAGAGCTTGAAGTCTTTTCATCTCTGTAAAAGTCGCTTTCTCTTCACTATTATTACTGATCCCTATGATTTCCCAGTTTTGATAGGTCGTTTTATCTAAGATAGATTCGATACATAGTGTTAATAATTCTGGTTTATCTTTAAATGGAATAATAATGCTAACCAATGGTTCGCCTGTTATTGTGTAATTCACCTTATATGTACCCGCTACTATTCCATCTTCTACACTACCCTCAATCTTTCTTCGTTTTATTGCATTTTCTAGTGATTGCCTGCCTGCTTCTTGTGCGTAAGACTTGTCACCAAATTCTGCTGCTGTTGAACCAGGAATTTTGCGCCAGTGATACAGCACCTTTTGTATATGATGTATTTTATTTGTCTGTTCCAAAACTTTAAGGTAAAGGTCGTAATCTTGTGCACCTTCAAGCCCAACAGTGAAGCCTTTTACTTTATCAATTAATTCTTTTTTTATAACCCCTAAATGACTTAGGTAGTTTTGAGACAGAAACATATCGGGTGCAAAATCCGGCTTGAAGTGTGGGTCAGAAAAAGAGCCATTCATTTCTAGCTTATCTTCATCGCTATAAATAAATTCAGATCCAAATTTATTAATGGCTTTGACTACTTCATAGAGTGCATCTGGTGTTAATTCGTCATCATTATCCATTAAGGCAATATACTCGCCTGACGTAAGCGATAAGGCTTCATTAGACGCCATGGAGATATTGCCATTTTGTTTTAGCTGTTTAACTTTAATTTTTGTACTATTAATAGCCTTTAGAAAATCAACTGTTTTTTTATTAGTGCTTTTATCATCAACAATGCATAGCTCCCAATTTTCATACCATTGCTTTTCGATTGATTTAATCGCTAAATCGAGCCATTTTGGATCGACATTGTAAACAGGCATAATAATGGAGATAAGTGGTTTTTTTGTAAACCCTTCAATTTCACTTTTTATTTCATCACTTAGCTCAGGTTCAATATATTTGTATACATTGTCAATTAATGTACTAGGTAACCTGTTTACTTGTTTTATCTTTTGTATCAGTGCCTTAATTCCTTGGCTCCTCAATACTTTCAACCCTAATTTAACTGAGCTAGGATTGTTTTTAATATATTTAAACGCTTTCCACTTGTTTTGTTTTAAGATTTCTTTATGCCCAAACTGCAAATAATGAACATAGTGTGAGAATTTAAAGCTACCTTCTTCTATCGCTTGAGTTACATCCGTCCTTATGGATTTGTAATTTTCATCATTGTAAAAAGGGAGGCTTTCAAGCAGCTTCCTGTCACCTCTCAATACTTCATCAAAACCATCATTACAAAAATGAACTAGCCCTGATTTAAGAGTACCTTTACCTATTTCTGTAGCAACATCTGGGTTTGCTTTTAAGTACCCTTTGCTATCAAAGTGTTTGGGGAAATTATTTGGTAATTCTTTCCTGAAAAGACTGGTTGATTGATACATACCCAAAAGGCGTTTTATCCTATTTTTCAATCTTAATGATTGAATCTGTTGGGCTTGATTCTCGATATGCGTGTCTTTGTCTTGAATCTGCCCATCTCGATCAGCAACTACTTGGTGCAAATCTGCAATATCATTTGCTTGCAGTTCAATTTTTTCATCTTTTACAGTATGATTTTTTATTAAATATTCATACTTTACTGCAACATTTGCCAATATAACTGGCTCATCAAAATCAATTAATAACTGTGGGTCATTATCCAGAAATTTGAATACATTATTACCGATAGTCACACCATTCTGCGTTAGCTTATTTATTTCGTCGGCACCATTGATAATTATATTCTCAATTTTAAGAGACAAAGCCATTTCAAGCGGGTCAATTCTAATGGCCTTTACATCATGGACTTCTGTATCTAACGTAAACCTTATGACTTTATCTGACTGACTACTAAAGATGGTGGTTACTTTCTCTAATTCATTAAAGCCTTTACCCGTGTCAATATATAAAGATGCCATATCTTTTTGCAAAAAGTCCATTTCTAAATCGCTAGCATTGTGCTTTGCTTCAAAAATAAATTGGTAAGCTTCTCCAAACTCTCGCTCACTCAGAAGTAATGCAATAGAACTGTCAAGATCGGCGTAACTATTATTAAACTCTGTGTTATGGGGTTCTGCATATGATGCCGTCTCAAATGCTATTTCAAGCCCACAACTTGTAATAAGTTCTTCTAGTGTATTTTTTGTAAAGAACCTAATATGGGTATTATCAAGCAGCCCTGTTTTTCTATAAGTGAATTTATCATTAATCAAATCCATAATAATTGCATTATGGGCAATATTTGGAAGCGACATTACAACGCTTCCATCAGTTTTTAAAAGTGTTTTAGCTTTTTTTAATACCGTTTCAGGGCGATATAAATGTTCAAGAACATCTGCAAAAATAATGTAATCAAATTCAATCTCTTGATATTTTGTAAGCCATTGAAATTTTTCAATATCTCCAACCAAAATCTCTTCACAAAACTCAGCTGCATCTTTTGCAGACTCTTCATCCAGCTCTACTGCATAGACAGTGCAGCCTAACGTTTCTTTAAGGTATTTTGTCATTCGGCCATTGGCTGGGCCAAACTCTAATACCGTGCTATTTTTAGCAACTCTATTGATAATTAGAGATAAGCTATTCCTAGTATTCATATCTAGATCAGCATCATAATTACTCATAAGAATACTCAATTTCATCAGGGTATAAAGAAAGTAAAGACCCATCAATATGATCTTTAGATATAATATTTACGGACGTCAACTCATGTATCCAATGTTGTTGAATATGATTTTTCAGCGTACCTTCTGATAAGGCTACTGCAACTATATACTCTTTTGGAAAAATCTTAGGGACTTTAAATTTAATTGTTGCTGTTGTTGTATTACCTTCTTTTATCGTTGGTATCGATACATCATACATATAGGAATTAAAAGTAAGAATGTCATTATTTAATGTGTCTTTAAATAGCACACCGATCCCAACATCATGTAACCCTATAGTGGTTGAAAATTCACATATAAAGCTGACATAATCACCTTGTTTTAATAAACTGGTAGGGTTGCCGTTTTTATCTACAAAGACAGCACCTGTTATAATTGCTTTTTTTTCACCAAAAGAGTCTAAATCACGCGTATCTATCAGCTTTAGTTCTTTTGTTTTTTGATTGGTTTTCTTTTTATTTTCTTGGGGTGTTTCTCTTACTGTTTCCAAGCCATAAGTCATAAAAGAGACGTAGTTTTCTATTATTTTTGCAGGCTCCCCCATCTGGCTTATTTTTCCATCTTGTAGCCATACCACTTCTTTACAGAATTTATTAACTGACTGCATATCATGTGTAACAAATAAAATAGTTATCCCTTTTTTTGCCAGTTCTTCCATTTTTCGAATGCATTTTGATTGAAACCTTGCATCCCCGACACTCAAAGCCTCATCAACGATTAAAATGTCAGGCTCAACATTAATTGCCACCGAAAAAGCTAATCGTGCAAACATACCAGAACTATAGACTTTAACAGGCTGATAAATAAACTCGCCAATATCTGCAAATTCTAAAATAGCCTCTATTTTAGAAGCCATTTCTTGTTCGCTAAAGCCCATTAAAGTACCGTTAAGATATATATTCTCAATCCCTGTCATTTCGGGATTAAAGCCTGCACCCAACTCTAATAATGAGGCTATTTTTCCATTTACCTGAATATTGCCTGATGTAGGAGTTAAAACACCTGTTATCATTTTTAACAGTGTTGACTTACCGGCTCCATTTTTTCCGATAATACCGACAGTTTCGCCTTTTTTAATTTCAAAGCTTATGTCATTAACCGCGTAAAAATTATGATGATATGATTTTCTAAAGGGATGCAGGGCCTCTTTAAATCTATCTTGTGGTTTATCATATAAATGATACACTTTTGTTAGGTTTTCTACTTTTATGGCAATTTCACTCTGCATTGATTATTTCCTGTATAAAGCTTTCAAAATCAATCAAGTGATTATCTAAAATGCTCTTTACTATATCAAGTGATATATTTTGATAGTCATGAACTGCAATATTTCTGAAGCCTACCATTTTTTTCATTTGTTCTGAGGTTACTGTTCTAATAATATTACTTGCTTTGAGCAAAGAAAAAACATCTCTTGATGTTTTGGGGATACCTAAATTTCTAACTCTTATAATATGTGTTGAAAGGTCTATGCTAGCCTGTGCTGCTCGCTCTAAATTTAAAATAATAGAGTCTTGTTTTGTAAAGTTATTTTCTAGTTCATTTTCAAAGCTAACATACTCTTCATTAATTCGCGACAGACAACGTTTGATAGTTTCTATTTTATTGATTATGATGTCATCTTTCATGCGTAATTTTGTATTAGTTCTGCTCTGTCTTCATTAAGTTGTATATAATTAATATAAACGCTGTCTAAAAAATGCTCCATTTTATTGGATGGCTTTATAAAAAGGATTTTGCCTTTAGTAATCACTTCAAAGCGTAACACATCATTACTACTCCTTAAATCCACTAGGTCTACATCACTATTTAGAAGCGAAGCGAGCTTTTCTTGGATATTCCATCTTAGTACATTATTTATTGATCTTGAGGCTAGAAAAGCAATATCAATATCACTTTTGTTTTTCTGGTAGATTAAACTCGTCGCACTTCCAAATAACGTAATAAGCTCTAAACTTTCTATTTCATCGCTTAATGTTTTGATTATTTTAGATTGTATTTTTTTGACGATCATTACAGTACATCCGCAAAATGAGGCCTTAATTTTTTAAAGGTTAGGCCACCTAATATAAATATCAACGCTGTTATTAACCAGAAATAGAGGGTCATATTCATATCCTCCCAAAACCATTGATGGTAAATCATGCTATTTCTATAGCCTTCTATTATATAAACAACAGGGTTTAGCTTTATTATCCATACATATTTTTCTGGCACCATTTTCATCGCCCAGAATATAGGCGTTAACCAAAAGCCAAACTGGATAATCATGGCAACAAACTGCCCCATATCTTTAAAAAATACGACAACTGATGAGGTTAGCCACGACAACCCAAGTATTAATATAGACGTAGCTAATAGATAGTAGGGTATTTGTAGCCAGTATATTTCTGGTAAATAGCCGTAATAAATAAACATTGCAGCCATAAACCCTATAAAAAAAATGTGTATTACTAGGGCACTCATTAATGAGACTATGGGTAATAAGCTAACCCTGAAGACTACTTTTTTAACTAAAAAGCTATTCGATACAATACTATTTGTGCCATTGGATAATGCTTCTGCAAAAAAGAACCAAGGAAACATTCCTGCAATAAGCCATAGAATAAAGGGGAAATCATCAACAGGCTGTGATTTAAATCCTACTTGAAAGACAAACCAGAATATCAGGATAGTGACTGTAGGCTGGATAAAAGCCCATGCGATACCTAGTATATTCCCAAGATATCGCTGTTTAAAATCATTTTTAGTTAATGACCATAGCAATACTCTATTCTGAAATATTGCCTTTAAAAAGTTAAACAACCTACACTCCTACTTTATATTTTTATCTGGGATTCTTTTTTAACTTACATACTATGCGGAAAATACACTACTTTATTTAACAAACATATCCGCTAACTTTAGCACTGTAACAATGAGCGCTATCATACCAATAGACCAGCGCATATTGGTATTTATTGCTTGGCTTATTTGTAGTTCGATGTTTTTTTCGGATATTTTAAATGCGCTTTTTAACTCTGTAAACTC
>ENA-ORXI01001499-ORXI01001499.1-sediment-metagenome-genome-assembly--contig:-NODE-1499-length-17970-cov-6.342983_pt1 | contig 17970 bp, 23 predicted proteins | sample MGYA00237861_ERZ511468 | MGnify/ENA primary metagenome ERZ511468 (study PRJEB26299, sample SAMN06266213) | sediment metagenome | isolation source: Hudson Canyon methane seep mesocosm | place...
GCATACGAACGTGCAGTTACATACGGATGTTTGGCTGCAATGATTGCTCTTATTGCATACGGTTCTAGAACAATAATTATGGCAAGCATGGGAATGGTGGAAGCATGACTAGAGGTGGCGCATTACCAAAAGGATTTGAAAGACAAAACGACTCAAGTTCACAAAGTGACTTAGGTTCACAAGAAAAATACGAAGAAGTAAAGTCATCTTCTAAAACAATGACTCTTAAAATTTCTAAATTTAATCCTGACAAGGATCATGCTTCAACATTCTTAGAATTTCCAGTATCGTATGAGAAGTGGACCACTGTATTGGATGCAATTTTAGAAGCAAAAAACTACCATGATCATTCGATAGGTGTACGCTATTCGTGCAGACAGGCAATGTGTGGTTCATGCGGTATGAACATTAACGGTAAACCAAGGCTTGCATGCTTTACAAAAATATCTGAATTGGATTCAGATGTGGTTACTGTTGAACCAATGAACAACTTTCCGCTAATACGTGACTTGGTAGTTGGATTTGAAAAAATGTTCTCAACTCACAAACGAATTAAACCATACATAATTCGTGAAGACTCGGAAATTAGTTCTGGAACAAAAGAATTTTTGCAAACTCCAGAAGATGTTGAAAAATATATCCAATTTTCAAGCTGTATCAAATGTGGCTTGTGTAATTCTGCCTGTCCTACTATGGCAGTAGATTCTACATTTATTGGACCACAGGGACTTGCTCAAGCATATCGCTACATCGCGGATAATAGAGATCAAGGCAAAGATGAACGTCTTAAAATTATTGATGAGCGTCATGGTATATGGGGATGTCATTTTTCTGGTTCTTGTAGTCAGGTGTGCCCAAAGGGTGTTGATCCAGCAATGGGAATCCAATTGCTACGAGGATATCTGTTAGGATATAAAAAATAATTATTCTTTTTTGTGTGGGTTCGGACTATTGTTTACTTGATTGTTAATCTGCTCAGCCATGAAATGGTTTGAAACATTTACTTTAACATCATCAATACCATCAATCTTCAGAAGATTGTCATGTACGTCCTGACAAATTTTAAATCCGAACACAGCTGGACAGAAAGGACTGGTTAGATGCAGATCAACTTTTACACCACTATCCTGAATATCAACTTCATCGATTAATTCCAATTCAGTAATTGACACGTTTATCTCAGGGTCTACAATTGCTGATAGCTCATCGAAAATTTTCCCTCTTAATTGCTTTAGTTCTTGTGCCATAAACAACAAAATTAATTATGCTATATATAGCCATTTTTACCTGTATATACAATGTATCGGTCTAGGCTTGGAAAAAATTTAGGAAAGATAACGTTGGACTATGTATCATCAATAAGTGATGATGTAGAAATTGCACACTATGACATCTTAGGAAGTCAGGCACACGCCATAATGCTTTACGAGAATAAAATAATAACAAAAAATGAAATAAAAAAAATCCTCAAAGGACTTGAAAGCTTAAAAAAAGAAAAATTTGGCAAGAAAACTGACTCTGAAGACATTCATGAGTTAATAGAATCTCTAATAATTAAAAAAATTGGAATTGATGCAGGCGGAAAAATGCATACTGCACGATCACGAAATGATCAAGTAGCATTAGATATACGTATGAAAATTCGTGATGATATCAATATTACATGTCAATGTTTGTTGGATACCATAAAATCACTTGTTGTCTTAGCTAAAAAACATCAAGAGACTATAATTCCACTATATACACATCTTCAACAAGCTCAGGTGGGTCTATTTTCTCACTATCTTCTATCTTATGCTGACGCATTGTTTAGGGATCTTGATAGGCTTTACGTCACATATGGTAGGGTAAATGAAAATCCGTTGGGTGCAGGACCAATTGGTGGTACAAGTATACCTATTGACAGGATTAGCACTGGAAAAATGCTAGGAATGAAAGGAATTGTTGAAAACTCGATTGATGCAACAACTACAAGGGATTCTGCAGTTGAATATATTGCGGCTATTGCAATCCTAATGACCAATTTAAGCAGGATTTCAAAAGATTTTTCTATATGGTCTACTTCAGAATTTTCTTTCCTGGAATTATCTGATGAATTTACCTCGCCATCAAGCGTAATGCCACAGAAGAAAAATCCTGACATTCTAGAACTTACACGTGGAAAAACATCACATGTAATTGGCAATTTAACATCTATGCTTTCAACAATACAGGGACTTCCATCAGGTTATAGTAGGGACTTGCAACAGATCAATCCAGCTATCTGGTCTGCTTCTAAAATTGCGATATCGGCACTTTTGATTATGGAATCAATGTTGAAAACAGTTGTAATTAATAAAAAAAATATGAGAAAAGCGGCGGAAGATGGACATCTTATAGCACTTGACCTAGCTGAAAAATTAGTTCATCATAATATACCATTTAGGAAATCCCATCAAATCATTGGACGGGTTGTCAAACTTGCACATGAATCAGGCAAGCCTATTTCTAAATTGAGTGAATCTGAGGTAAAAAAAGTGATAAAAAGTAAGGAAGTTAGTTTAAAACTTCTTATGGAATTAATTCAATCTACAACACTTACGTCTTCACTTCAGGCAAGGAAATCTCAAGGTTCTTCCGGAATATCAGAACAAAAAAGAATGACTGCAGATAGGATGAATAAAATAAACATGTATCAAGCAGGAGTCAAAACTCGAAGTAATGCAGTGCAAAACTCACTAAATAAGCTGAATCAAAAAGTAAAACAATTAACCAAATAAGACATCTATCTTACTATCTTAGGTTCGTCTTGCAACCACTCTTCATGATAGATGACATCATCTAGTTTTAGTCGTGGAAGCCAACCACTTTTTTCAAGATCTGGTTTTGATTCAAATTTGTTTACATGACCTAGACAAAGGTATGCAATTGGTACAACATGGTCTGGAATGTGTAATACATTTCTCAAGGTTTCATTTGATAGAATGCTAACCCAGCCAACACCTACTCCCTCTGTTCTTGCTGCAAGCCACATGTTCTGGACAGCACAACAAACACTGAACATTCCAGTTTCAGGTATGCTTGTACGACCAATTACAAAAGAACCAGATTTTGTAGGGTCATATGTTACACATACATTGATTGACGAATCTAAAATCCCTTCAAGCTTGTAAGACAGATATTTTGATCTCCTTGGCTCTTCAATCAGATTAGAACTTCTAGCCTTTTCTTTTTCAAAAGATTCCTTGATTTTTTTCCTTGTCTCAACGTTTCTAACTAAAATAAAATTCCACGGCTGAGAAAAACCAACTGATGGTGCATGATGTGCAGCATCAAGAATTCGCATTAAAACTTGAGTGTCTATCGGTTCAGATGTAAAATTGGATCTTACATCCCTTCTGGAATAGATCGCCTTGTAGAAACTTTCTCTCTCTTGTTCTGAAAAATCATTCATGGTTTCCTAGTAAAATTTGAAGTGGCGATATATAGGTGATCAAAAAAAATTCAGCGGGTCTAATGGGATTTGAACCCATGACAGCCGGATTAAGAGTCCGGTGCGCTACCTGGCTGCGCTATAGACCCATAAAAAAACAAAACAATACCGTCTTTATTTAAACTTGGGCTAGGAACTTAATTCTTAATTTCTGGTTGATTTTGATCATACTTTTCAAGAATTAAAGTAAGTACTTTGGAAACTGGAATGTTATTCATCTTCTTCTTTTCTGATAGAAGTTTTTGGTATGCGTCAAGAGTAATGTAGACAGGTATTGAACCATTTCCTTCCAGCAAGCCCCTAACGTTGTAAAGGGCGTTCTCCATTCCTTTTTCAGCACTCTTTGCAAACTTGAGTTTATCAATAATTCCTCCTAATGGACCTAGTGGCATTTCATAATCCACAGTCATTGTTACACGAGTCAGGTTGTCACCTAATGATTTGAATTCGTTTGTAATTTCCCATCTCTTGAATTTTCCCTTAATCATCTTTGCAGAGATTTTTTCATTTCTATCAAACTGTGTTGTCTCACAATCCCACGTTAGACGCTTTCCATCAAAATCTCCTATTATTCTGAATGTGGTTCCTACTCCCATGCCTTCTTTGATATCCATAGGAATCACTGTCATTCCGACACGCTCTTGATCCTTTAATTGGTCAGAAACATGTTCTGGTCTTGCAAAGTAGGTAAATACAGTATCAACCGGAGCCTTGATCTCGATTGATTTACTAACTAAGGTCAATGCATGTGAATCTTTACAGTGAAGATTTAAAGCTTTTGGCAAATACCGCCAGCAAATTCTTTTACAATATATTGATTATAATTTGTAAGAAAGAAAATGCAAATGCTAAAACTCATTTTTTTGTTTTTTGTAATTATACCAATGATCAACCTGATCCCTGGAGCTGAAGCACACCCAATGTTTAATTCAGGAGAAGAATGGATAGGAGATCATCGAATTCAAATCGCTACGCTCCCTGAAATACCAGCTGTTGATGAAGAAATTCAAGTTCTTTTCCAAGTTGTAGACGCTGATTTCCAAGAACTAGATCAATTTACGATGGGAATTAGGATTTTTTATGATGGAGAGCAAATTGATGCTGTCATGCCTAAGATGTATCAAAATGGGCATATGGAAATGGATTATATTTTTGAAATGTCGGGAAACCATATTTTTAGGGTTGATCTATATGATGTTGCCAAAGATGGACAACCACTTACTTACACATTTAACATAAGCTCCCAGAATACATTTGGGTTTGTTTTCATTAGTGCAGTTACAATGGGCGGAATGATGACTGCAATAATATTCGTTTACGTATATTGGTCAAAGCGTAGATCAAAATCTAAGCAGTAGTCTGAATAGATTTTGGTTTTAGTCTGAATGCAAACAATGTAGTCAATAGAACCATGGCAAAAAGCAATATTCCAATACCAAAATGTATGGATACCAACACGGCATGCAGCAGCGTGTCTATTACCAATGCTCCTAATGTTATCTGGGTTACAACAAATATTGCTGCCAGAGTTCCAGTAGTTCTAATCTTCCAATGAGAACCTGCTGTAACCCAAGAACCCACGGCAGTGGCTATTACTAATGCCCCAGTAGTTGCAGCAATCAATCTATGTGACCATTCAATAAAGTATTCATCATCAGGCAAAATTCCATTTGGGCATAATGGCCAATCTGGACAAGTTAATCCAAGTCCCGCTGCAGAGATATATCCTCCTATAACCATCAAAGAATAAAGAACTACCAAAGATGTTAATGCTAAGTATTTTAATTTCAAGTTACTCGACGATAATTGTTCCAACCATACCCATTTCTCTGTGACCTGGGACAGTACAAATGTAATAGTATGTTCCTGGTTCGCCCGGAATAAATTCAGAAGTTCCACCTTCACCAGGCTTTAATGGACTGTTTGGAGATGCAACAGCTGAGCTTCCTAATATTCCACCAAATCCTTCTTCATCCAGTGTAACACCAAACGCATGGAACGATTTTCCAGCATTTAAAATATTAAAGATTATTCTGTCGCCAACTTTGGCATTAATTGTCGGGTTGTTTCCCGGTTCGTCGGGTAATGCATTAAAAGCCAATGTCCTAAAGTCCTTTGATTCAATAAAGTCTAACGTTATCGGTATGTCTGCACCCGTTTGCGCTACAGCAGGTGCAGCAGGTTCGTCAGTGATACCAGCAAAAGCCATTCCTGCTGGGGAAAGTTCAGAAATCCAGTAATCTCCCAAAGAAAAGAAGATCACACCACCCACTACAACTAGACCAACCAATATTGTCATAAGTTTTCCAACTCTTCCGGGAGAAGTTCTGTAAACTGTTTCGTCGTGTTCGCTCATCTTATCACCTAATATCCACCATCGCCATGATGTGGATTACGCTGCGAGAATGGATAGTAATATTTTCCTCCAAGTCCAAATGGATCTTCCAAATTGGCAGGTTTGCCTTTAGCTGAACTGTAAATCAGATTAGCCAAAAATATAACCATACCCACAAGTATGATCATAGCGCCTACACTAATCAGCGCATTCATGGATACCCATTCTGGAATTTCTGGATAGTCATATATCCTTCGTGGCATACCAAACAATCCCAATATGTGTTGGGTGAAGAATGTAATGCAGGCACCAACAAATGCCAAGATAAAGTGTACAATTCCCCACTTTTCATTATACATTCTACCAGTTATGTATGGGAATAGGTAATAGACGAACCCAATTGTACCAAATGCAATTGTTCCAAACACGAACAGATGGAAGTGTCCTACAACCCAGTAAGAATCGTGTGTGATAAAGTCTAATGGCATTGCTGTATTTACAACGCCTCCTGCACCTGCCGCGAAGAACAGTGCAATTCCGCCAACAGCCCACATCATTGGTGTTGCAAACTTAATTCTGCCATTCCACATTGTAGCAAGAAAGTTGAAAACATGCATTGCAGAAGCAGGTACAGCAGCCAATGTGCCAACCATAAAGACCGTCTTTTCGGTAAATGACATGCCCGTGGCAAACATATGATGAGCCCAAGATGCGAATGCAACTAAGGATAGAATGATGAAAGCCGCAACTCCTGAAGAATGACTGAAAATTGGTCTTCGTGAAAACCTAGGTATGATCTCATACATCATTCCAATTGCAGGAATAACAAGCACATACACCTCAGGATGGAACGTAAACCAGAACAGATGTGAGTATGCAATAGGATCTCCGCCCACAGCTGGATTGAAAAATCCTGTAGCGCCCAATCTGTCTGTCAGTAACATCAAAAGTGCAGCTGCAAATGTTGGCATAGCAGCGAGTACAATTATAGAGGATGACAAAAATGACCACGCCAAGAGAGGCACTTTGCCAAGTGACAAATCTGGATGCTTACATTTCATTATTGTTACAACAAAGTTGATAGAGCTGAGGATTGATGAAATTCCCAGCATTTTAAGCCCAAAGATCCACATCTCTGCAGCTGGAGCTGGAGCACTGATAACAGAGTAAGGCGGATTTGCATACCATCCAAAGTCAGCCATTCCAAGCCAGACAAGTACTGCTGCTGGTGGAATCATCCAGAATGCAATTGCATTAAGTTTTGGATAAGCCATGTCTTTGTATCTGACCATAATTGGTACAAGATAGTTACCAACAGCAGATGCAGATGGAAGCAAGAACAAGAAGATCATAGTGGTTCCATGCGCAGTGAACAGTCTGTTATATGTCATAGAATCAGCAATAATCTGTGTTCCTGGGGCAAATAACTCAAGCCGAAGTGCAATAGCCATCGCACCACCAACAAACATAGCAAGAAGAGAAAAAACCAAGTAAAGAAGCCCAACATCAGTATGATGAGTTGAGAACATTATCTGCCAAACTGGACGTGCTTTTGCAAGTTCTAGAACCATTTACTACCCTCCATATTTTGATATGATATAATGTCTGAAATTAAATGTAGTATCATCAAACACCCTCCACGAAGAGTTTTGCACGCATATTGTAATGAATTAAACCACAATATTCCCTGCACTGAATATCGAACTCGCCAGCCTCAGTAGGGGAAAACCATACAGTGTTAATTCTTCCAGGTACTGCATCCAACAACACAACATATTCAGGAATGTTGAAATTATGAATAACATCCTTGCTGGATATTTCAAACTTGTATGCGTGGTCCTTTTTCAGATGAAGTTCGCCTATTTCCTTGGTACCATCTTCATGTTCAAAACTCCAGAACCATTGTTGAGCAGTTACTTTGATAATTTCAGCATCCTCTGGCGCATGGTCTATAATCCTTTCAATATTCCAAGCTTCTGCACCAACATAAACCAGAAGCGCAACCACCACTGCAACATATATCCATTCCAGCATGTTTGAATGTGCCATGTCTTACAATTCACCCTCTTCATATGGTGTTCGCTTTGCATTTGGATTAGATTCTCTAAATCTCCAAACTTGCCAGACCATGGTTCCTGCAATTACACCTCCTACAACGAATGCAACAGTCATCATGCGGAAGAAGAGGTTCCAAATTTCGGCTTTCCTATCTATATATTCGCCAGGAGTTTCAGCTGCAAAGACCAAATCTAATGTTGGAATTATACATAAAGTCGCGATGATGATTAATAATCCAAAGATAGTTCTCATACCGTTATTTGGACGTGGTTGGCAAGATTATTTAAATTAATGGAAGATTTTTAGTACTAATTTTAATCATATCGTTCTGCACTCATTGCATTAATTGCAGAAAGATAAAATTTCTCATCCTGCTCCTTGACTATGGTAAGAGAAGCATTTGCTATAATCAATTCAAACAAAGTTTTTGGTTTTAGATCCATTATTGTAGAAATCATTGACTTGATTGGATCCATATGTGTAACAAGTACCACATTTTGATTCTTGTGTTTTTTAACTATATACTCAACCATATCTATAACTCGTTTTTGTACCTCAGCAAATGTTTCTACTTCACATTCAGCTATTATTGGATCATTTTCATAAAATTTTAAAAACACATTACCATGCTTGGCAAACATATCGTCATAATTCATACGAGTAAATTTTCCCATTTCTATCTCAATTAGTCTATCATCTAGCTTGTAGTTCAACGAGTTGTAATCTGCAACAATTTTTGCTGTGTTTGATGCTCGTTCTATAGGGCTTGAATAGATAGCAGAGATATCCATATGTTTTAGGTACTTTGCAATTCTTTCCGCTTGTTCTACACCAGTTTTAGTTAGGGGAACACCTTCAGTACGTCCCGCAAGAATTCTCTTGGTATTATTTTCCGCTTGTCCATGTCTTAGAAATATTATCATTTAGTTAGATCGTTTTGATTTCTTGTATAAAGATAATAATAACATTGTTAGAGCCAATTCATGAAAATTGGAATAATTGGTGGGACAGGAGGAATGGGTAAAGGTTTTGCACTAAGATTTTGTAAAAAACATGCAGTAATAATTGGTTCACGTGACGCAGAACGTGCCAAAACTGCGGCAAATGAGTACTCTGGCTTGGCAAAAGATGCATATGGCAATATTAATGGAACAATCGTAGGAAAAGACAATCTTTCAGTTGCAAATGAATCTGAGGTTTTAATTTTGTCAATTCCGTATGAAAATATAGATACAACTTGTTCAGAATTATTGCCTAAAATTAATGATGATTGTATTGTAATTTCCCCGATCGTTCCAATGACAAAAACTGATGTTGGCTTTGAATGCATACCAATCAAGGAGAATAAATTATTCTCACATCAAACGGTTGAGAAACATATGAAAGATAAAACAAAATTGGTTTCTGCATTCCATGTAATCTCAGAAAAGAAACTTGTTAATCCAACTTTATCTTTAGACTATGATATTTTTGTTGTTGGTGATGATAAAAATTCAGTTGAAACTGTTAATAGTTTAATCAATGAAATTGAAGGATTACGCCCAATTTATTTAGGCCCAAGTACGTTAGCATATCTTGTAGAAATGTCAACACCATTATTGCTAAATGCAATGATTAGAAACAAGATGAAAAACCCCGGCATAAAACTTGTTTAAAATATACTAAATCTAAAAAATATTATGAGCGAAGAATATACTCGTCGTGGAAGGAATTGGAAAACTGCAATGGGTGTATTATTTTTGGTTGTTGCAGCAGTAACATTGGTTAGAGATATTATAATTTGGAGCCCTGACTTTGTTGTGGAGTTTTTTTTTAATTCAGACGTTAACGCGCAAAAAATTTCGCTGGGCTCTATCGCTTTTGGAATGTTTATGATAGCATGGGGGTATAAGGAACCAAATGTCAAAACGCGATGAATTTTTGAGAGAACAGAAGATTCTGCATTTGGCAACTGTTGATAAGAAGTGTGCTCCACATATTGTTCCAGTCTGGTATTTGTATAGTGAAAAAAGGATCTATGTTGGCACAAACACAAAAACTGAAAAGGCAAAAAACGTAAAAAACCATAAAAAAGTAAGTTTTTGTGTTGATGTTGGAATTAACTCTCCAAAAATTTATGGTGTAATGGGAAAAGGAACTGCCAAACTAATTAAAGAAAAAAATAAGGTGTTAAGAATAGAAAAAAGAATTCTTTTGCGTTATTTTAAAACACTAAACAACAAATCCGCGAGGGAATTGATAGATGATACTGACTGTATTATTGAGATTGTGCCAAAAAAGTACTCAGTTTGGAAGTATTAACGAACAAAATCTTCTATTTTATTCATTGCAGATTCCAAGATTTCCATGTTAGGTAGATATACAATTCTGAAATGACCACTTCCATATTTGGTTCCAAAACCAGAACCATGAACTGCTAGAACATTTTTTTGTTTTAATAATTCTAGAACAAATTCTTTATCTGACTTGAATGGGTTTTTTTCTATTTTTGGAAATGCATAAAATGCTCCTTTTGGGTTAGAACATGAAATGCCTGACATTGAATTTAGTCGCTTCACAACAAAGTCTCTATGTTTTTTTAATTCAGATACAAATTCAGAAATGTATTCTTGTGGACCTCGCAGAGATTCTAATGCTGCATACTGTAGAGGATGGTTTGTTGAAATTCGAACACGAGCTAATTTTGGCAAGTGTTCTCTAATTTGGTCTAGTTGTGGTGAATTATTGAATGCAATGTATCCTATTCTCCATCCTGACATTAAATGTACTTTAGAAAATCCATTTAAGATGATTACAGGAGAATTCCCTGCAACTTTGCCAATTCCAACAAATTTTTTATCAAATACAATCTGATCATAAATCTCATCACAGATAATGTACAAACTATGCTCGTTTGCGATGTCTATTAATTTTTTGAGGGAATTTTCTTCAAAGACAGCTCCTGTTGGGTTGTTAGGGCTGATAAGACATATTGCAACAGTTTTTGGTGTAATTTTTGATCTGATGTCATCAAAATCAGGAGTTGAATTTTCTAGATCTACAGCAAATTCGATAGGTACCCCACCATGTAGTCTAACGTAAGATGCATAGGGTGGATAATAAGGACCTGGAAGCAAAACTTCATCACCTTCTTCTATTATGGAAGATATTATCATGTCCAGTCCTTCTGAGACACCATTAGTAACTAGAATGTCATCTTTATCGATTGAAAGACCCTTCAAGTTTTCTTTTTGTGCAATTGCATCACGTAATTCTGTGATGCCCTCAGATGCGGAATAATAATTATTTCCATTTTTTATAGCATCAATTAGAGCTTTTTTTACATTGTCTGGAGGCTGGAACCCATACTGAACAGGATCCCCTATGTTTAGGTAGTCAATTGTTCTTCCTTGTTTTTCTAAATCCTTTGCAGCTGAGACTATATCTCGTATTGCATACTCAACACCTGCTACTTTTTTTGATACTTTCATGATCAGACAAATATTTAGACTAGATAAATTCTTACTTGTTTGGACCCGTAGCTCAGTCTGGATAGAGCGGGTGGCTTCGGACCACCAGGCCGTGGGTTCGAATCCCATCGGGCCCTCTTATCAAGTCCAAAAAATCATATCAAACACTTAACTATATTAGAAGATTGTTTCTTAGTTTTTTATGAGTCCAGGAATAGGTCTTATGAAAAGGAGACTTGAGACAGAAGAATCTGCTGTTTCGTTAGCTATCTCAGGAATTACAAAAAAATTCAAGGTCCAGACAAATAGTATACAAAGTTTAGAAACAAAATACGATGATGATTCAGGGGATTGGTATGTAGCCTTGGGCTGGAAAGATAAAAAAGCTGTAATTAGAATGGATTCTGTTCAAGCAAAAATTTTGGAAATTAATGAAATCTAATTTGATTTTTTAAAATCCACATTTGGAGCATCGTTTTGATCTGTGATAACTATCAAGCCTCCTTCATGTAGTTGTTTTAAAAGCTGCATTACTTCTTTTTCAACTTGTGATCGCTGTAACCCAGTTTTTTGTGCAAAGAGCTCTACTAATTCTGTAACCTTTCTCTGTCCATTACATGATTTCCAAAAGTCAATGATTGCTTGGTTTACCATAAATCCCTGATCATGTTCGTTAGCTAGCATCACAGAACCATCTTCTTGTTTCACCAGCTTACCCACTCCTTGTGGTAATGCAGTCTCATAATCAAGTGGTGCCGGCGTGCTTTGCCCACCCATAGTCTTCATCATAGTTTTTGCTTCATCAGATATTTTATCCATTGACCAAGGAGGATCCCATACAATATCGACGTTAACGTTGTTAACTCCAGTCACCTTTCTTGTGTACCTTTTTACGTCATCTACCATAGTTTCATGTAACGGACAACCCTTTGTTGTCATAGTCATTTTGATATTAACGTCATTTTTTTCAGATATATCAATATCATAGATTAAGCCCAAATCAACTATTGATATTGGAATCTCAGGATCCATGCATTGTTTTAAGGATGCTCTCACTTGTTCTTCAGAAATTGTGCTCATTTTTTGTTGATGATTTCAAATAAATAAAAACTTTCTATTCATTAGCTCGGAATAATTTTTTAATAGATTCCTCGTATGGGGGTTTTGCAACGCCTTTTTCTGTTATAATACCATTAATTAATTCTGGTGGGGTCATATCAAAAGCTGGATTAATAACGTCAATGCCTTCAGGCGCAGTTCTTTTCTCACCAATTCCTGTTACCTCTGTCGCTTTTCTTTGTTCTATAACTACATCATCTGGGTTGCTTGTAAGATCAAATGTTGAAAGTGGCGCAGCTACGTAAAAAGGAATGTTGTGTTGCTTTGCCATAGTAGCAACCTGATATGTTCCAATTTTGTTGAATACATGACCAGTTCGTAGTATTCTGTCTGCGCCAACTACAACTCCGTTTACAAGACCATTTGCCATGGTATATCCCACAGCTGTATCAGGAATTAGACTAACATCAATTCCATCGTTCTTCAACTCAAATGCAGTAAGTCGTGATCCTTGCTGTACAGGCCTTGTCTCAGTTGCAATAACTTTGATGTTTTTTCCATTTTCTTTTAATGCACGTATAACCCCTAATGCAGTACCATATCCTACTGTGGCAAGCGCCCCAGCATTACAATGTGTCATTATTGTATCATTATTATGAAATAATTCTGCACCGTTTTTTCCCATTTCCTTGTTGGTTTGAACATCATCATCCGCCATTTGTTTTGCTTTGTTGATAACTGATTCTCTAATATCAGATATTGAATTACCTTGTTTGGCAATTTCCATTATTATCTCTAATCCCCAAGATAGATTTACTGCAGTAGGTCTTGTTTCAAAGAGAGTCTTTTTTGCCTTTTCAAGATCGGATAACAATCCTTCTTTAGTTTCTGACTTGCTTTGCAATGCAGCTAATGCCATTCCAAATGCACCAGAAACACCAATTGCAGGAGCACCACGTACCACCAAAGTTCGGATTGCTTGTGCTACATCATTATAATCAGTATATTTTACAAATACCAATTCGTTAGGAAGTTTTGTCTGATCAATCATGATCACAGAATTATCTTTCCAGTCCACCGTTCTCAAAGTCATTATAATTTTACAAAATTCCAACAGAGGTTATATTACTTATCAATTTTCTGTAACTTTTTACGCTTTTTTGGTTTGTTAATGACTTTTTCATAGTTAGAATTGATTTTTTTTATAAATTTTAGAATGTCGTTTTCTATCAAATCCAAATTGGGGATTACACAATGCCCCCCAATTAACCCTGGATACATTTTTGGTCTGTTGCCAAGTAATTTATGAATTTCATCACTAAACGACCACATCTCATCATAACTTACTTTATGTTGTAAGGCAACTGCGTTAGTTATCTGTGCATAATTGATTAGCCAACCATAGTATGAGGTATCCACCAAAATTTTTGCGAGTTCGAGCGTGACTGGGGATGACATTTTCTTTGTTTTAATCCCACATTTTTTCATTAATAGTGAAAAAGCAGATGAGGCCCATTTTGCCCGAGGTGCTTTAGGCTCAATTGCATAAAATTTTGTATATCGTTTCAAGTCAGAAAGCATTCTTTTGTGAATACCCCTTGTTGCACTGTAAATTACTGGTATGGATAATTTTTTTTGCAGATTTTTTGTTGTATATGGGCTAACTGTACTATGAATTACAATTGCTTGTGGATGATATTTTTTATATAATGAATATATCTCTCTAAAAAAATTTTTAGAAAAAGGAATACAAATATGGAGAAATAATACATCGAGATTTTCATGTTGTGAAAATTTGGGCTTGTTTCTTAATTCAGGTTTAATATCATATCCTTCTGCAATAGTAAATTTTGATATTAAGTTAAAGAGTGGTAAACCAATCTCGCCAAGCCCAATAATAACATCTTTTTTGGCCAATTCAATTATTCTTTCTTATTATCCAGGTCTTCGGGTGCATCCTTTCCTTCCTCAATTGCCTTAAGTAGAGCTCTAAACTTTTCAATTTCTTCCTTTGATGCTTTGCCCGTTTGCATATCAACAAGAATTCTCCACCATTTAGCCATCATAGGATTTTGTCTTTGTACTAGTTCTGTTTCCACTTTAACTTGTGTAATTCTATGCCAGTGACCAATCAAAATAGCTATTGGGATATACATTATGACAAAAAAAACTGCGAATAGCCAGACGCTTGAGAATATTTCGTTAAGAACTTCAACACGTTCAATGAACAATCTATGAAAGATTAGTATAAAATTTGCAAAAGTTAGGATAAATATTAGATAGATGCTGTGCCCTTGTCTAAAATTTAGCCAACGTCTGCGGAGCCAATTATTTGTCATTATAACATCATAGTAAGAAACTAACTATTTTGTTGTTTGTAAGATAGGTTTGTCGTATAGTGCATAGATGTGATAAATCTCTTTACATCATCATAATTTAGATGGCGTAATTTATGATTTTGTTGTTTTTTTACAAATTCTCTAATTTCTGTTTCATAGTATTGATCATAATTAGAAAAAAATCCGGAAAGCAAATAAACTGCCCCCAAGGGTTTTGTAAAAAAAAGTAAGCCCGCCTTAAATAATGTGTAGGGTACAGTATAGCCCAATGCTTTTAATGCTTGACCATAATTGTAGTACAATTTTGAATTGTAAGATAATGCAGTCTTTCTCTGAGTAGATGTGATAATATCATCAAATAATACAACATCATAATTCATGCTGCGCGCCTTAAACAACAGATATGACTCGAATCCATAATTTACAGGATAAAAAAAACCAATTTTCTTCCAAAATTCAGCCTTTACAATCCTGCCAGAACCTCTAACAGTAACCGAGAACTCACCATCTATAACGCCTGAAGCTATAACAATTTGCGGATTTTCTGACATTCTCTTAATTACTCTTTCAAGATAGTTATCTGGTAAAATGTGATCAGCCCCTAAGATCATAACATATTCTACATCACTTAGATTACGTATCTTTTCAATACCTGCGTTAATAGTATCTGCTAATTGTTTTTTTGTTACGAATGATTCATGTGGTTTACAATCAACAATATCTATTTCAGTAAATTGACTGACTATTGCTCGTGTCTTATCTGTTGAACCATCATTAACAAGAACGATTTTGATTGGTTTGATGGTTTGTCGGAGCAAGTGAATTAATGTTTTTTTAATATATTTTTCCTCGTTACGTGCAACAACCACTACAGCTATCTTTGCAGACATTTTATCAGGGTCTAATCCACGTTTTTCATAAACTTCCATGTATGTCTTAAAACCTTCCATGTTAAAAAAACATCTTTATTTTCTTGGTATAATACAAAAAAATTTAACAGTGGAAAACTCATTTTTGTTGGTTGAATCATCGTTTACGGCTACTAGTAATTGGAATTCTTGTTATCTCATTTTCAATTTCTTTTGTTGCAAGAATGCAACCTGCAGATTATGGGTTTGAGCTGAACGAATTTGATCCATTTTTCAATTTTAGAGCAACCAAGTTTATTGTAGATAATGGATATGTTGAGTATTTTGCCTGGCATGATGACAAAAGCTGGTATCCAGATGGCAGAAACGTATCTGCAACTTCACAAGTGATGCTTCACATCACAACTGCGGCGCTCTACCAATCATTTGGTATGGGCCAAAGCCTGTATGATTTTACTATACTATTCCCAGTCATAATTGGCTCATTAACTACAATCGTAATTTTTGCTCTGGTGAGGGTTTTAGGTGGAACAACAGCAGGTCTTCTTGCATCTCTATTTTTTGCCGTCTCAATGCCAGTTATAATCAGAGGTACGGTTGGATGGTTCAAATCAGAGCCACTTGGTCTTTTTTATGGATTTCTTGGCGTTTACTTGTTTCTTAGTGGTATAAAATCAGATAATGGCAAAGTATCTTTCTTCAAACTTATCGCAGGTGGGGTTTTTGTATCGTTAGGTATTTCCTCATGGGGAGGTACCCAATTTTTTGTAATACTGCTTGTTTTGTTTTTTTTGGGAATCCCATTTCTTAGAAAAGATAAAAAATTCATCACGTGGGCATTGCCTGTATTTGTATCTGCACTTCTTCTGACAATAGCAATGTTTGAAAGACCTGGTGTTGGTTTTGTTTTAGGTTACGGCGGACTTGGGTTAATTGGCTCCACGGTATTTGTTTTATTATTTTTCCAAATTCAAAAAATTAAAGTAAAAAACAATATTCGCTATGGATTTCTGCTTTTAGGAGGATTCGTATTAGTTGGAATTTCGTCTATAGTCACAAATGCAGTTTCACTACCAAGCTTTCGTTATCTGAATGCGGTGAATCCATTTTTAAGTTCAGACAACACTATTGTTCAGTCTGTAGCAGAACACTCCAGCGTTACTATGGAACAATTGTTCCCGTCTCTTTCGGTTTTGATGATATTTTCAGGAATTGGGGTCTGGTTACTATTTCACATTAAAGAAAATCAGAATTTTCACATAAAAAATGATATGATATTGTTTGCATTAATTATTGGATTTGTAGGAATCTATATCAGTTCTGCATTTGTCAGATTAGAAATATTTGGCTCAATTGCAGTTATAGTATTAGCATCAATAGGTGTTTCATTACTGATATCAAATGTTCTAAAAAAACATTCCAAGAATTCCCTGAGTTCGATCGCCAAATTTTCTTTTGTTGTTGTTATCATAGTGTTGCTAACTATTCCCGTTGCGCTTCCTGTAAATGCCAACTGGATAAATGTAGTAAAAATTCCACCCACAATTCTGCATGGCGGTACCCATTTTAACATAACAACTAATGACTGGGGAGATGCACTTGAATGGATTAAAGGCAATACTGAACATGATGCGGTGATTGCAGCATGGTGGGATTATGGTTATTGGATTACTGCAATAGCAGATAGGACAACTCTTATCGATAATGCTACAATCAATCAGACTCAGATAAAAAAAGTTGCAAAGATTTTTCTTAGTACGCCAGATGATGCCTGGAAACAATTAACGGATATGGAAGTTGATTATGTTCTAGTGTATATTGCAGCGCAAAAACTTTCCAATGATATCTACAGTCCATTTTATGCATTAGGCGGCGGTGGTGATGAAGATAAAAAATATTGGCTTTTACGAATTGCAGAAATGCCCTTGCAGGAATATCTTTATTCTGATAATGCTACAGGCACAGAGAAATTCTGGAATAGTACACTATTAGGAAAAATGATTCCGTTTACACCATTAGGATATCTAGATTTATCAGAATATTCACAAGCAGAAGATCAGTCAGGTTATGTTCTTTATTTAAAAGACATCAAGTATAGTTCGAATAGTAATGAGCCGCTTCAGATGGTATACACATCTCCATCATTTGATAGAATTAGTGAAGGCGAAGTAAGCGGAATTATAATTTATAAAATAAATAAAGAATATGATTTAATCCCCTAATTGTTTTTTAAAATTCTATTTACGTAGTTGCCTGTGCTGCTTGATGGAACATCTCGCTTTTTGCACAACCTGCTGCAAGATCATCGCCTGCACCTCGTCTCATAAGACCTCTGTATAGACCATCTTCAAGTTTTACACCTTCACGCTGTTCCCATTCCTCAACAGTG
>ENA-ORXI01001503-ORXI01001503.1-sediment-metagenome-genome-assembly--contig:-NODE-1503-length-17946-cov-3.836868_pt1 | contig 17946 bp, 17 predicted proteins | sample MGYA00237861_ERZ511468 | MGnify/ENA primary metagenome ERZ511468 (study PRJEB26299, sample SAMN06266213) | sediment metagenome | isolation source: Hudson Canyon methane seep mesocosm | place...
TTAGGAGATGACGCCAGACCTTTTATGAAAGTATTTGGAACAAAAGAGGGTAAACCTGCTGGTTTAATTTTTTGGAAGTATGAAAAACTATTAAGTGACACTAGAATTCCTGCAGGTAAACGAAGAGTAGAAACATACCAAATAAAAGATGTTAAACATTTAAAGTATCCTCTAAGTGCAGTTATAAAATTAAACTTTAGAGTCTATCCTCAATGGGTTACAAATGCAGTGCAAAAAAGTTTTCCAAATCTACCTAATCCACCCGTTGTTGAATTAGAAAAGATTATTAAAGAATTTAAATAAATAAAAAAGGGGAAAGACATCGTCTTTCCCCTTTTTTAATAAGATTATTAAAGCTTTATTTTATTTCAAACTGAGTCTGATACGTTTTATTTTCATCAATTACTTTAAATGTCCAAATGCCTTTTTGTCTGCCATCTGTATATCTAAAATCATATGCTGATCCATGATTTGAAAGTATTATTACGTCCCTAGTTCTTGATATATTTCCAGTAGGGTCAATCCATTCAAAAACTATAGTTTTGTCTGTTTCTACACGCTCATGAATATATTTACAAATAATTGAATTTTCATCTTCTAAAATAAGACAATCTACTTCAGGTTTAATCTCTTGAGCAAAAAGTGCAATAGACATAAAAAGTGCTGATATTATTATTTTTTTCATTTTTAACCTTTATGCATTTGAATTGTATCATCAAGTAGTTTATAAAAAAATTAACTAAATGAATCAATTTTGGGGTCGTATTTTTTCCAAAATGACATTTTATTTAAAGATGAGCGATTTACTAAAATTTCAAATGGCTGATAATTTTCTTTGTAGCCCATGCTAAGATGATCTTTAATCCAATATCCAAGGTAAATATATGGTATATTTAGCTCTTTTGCAATTTTGATTTGGATGAGTATAGAATATTTTCCAATTGAGTATTTGTCGTAGTCATGATCATAATAACAATAAATGGAAGAAATTGATTTAGGCAAAATATCAGATATCGCAACGCCCACGAGTTTTTCTTCTCGTACATATAAGATTTCTCTTGCAAAGCTTAATTTGCCTTCAACATAAGATCTATTATATTCAGCTGGATCAATTGGTACATAAGACCAGTTTTTTTTAGCATGCATATAAGCGTGATACTTATCATATAATTTTAAATGATCAATTGACAAAGTTGGGTTTTGAATAAACATTTTAGTATCTTTATTTTTTGCCAAAACCCTCTTTTCTGAAGAAGAGAACTTGTAATCTTTAACACATATTCTCATTGATATACATTTTGTGCAAGTTTCACACTCTGGAACAAAATGCATTTTCCCAAAGCGTCTCCATCCGTGAACCAACATGTTTTGATAATCGTCTGTGCTACATTTATTTATATATCTGTATCTCATATCAGAGAGCAAATTAGGAAAATACGAGCACTCTCTTTTATGCTCTACAAATTCTATATCTTCATGTAACTTTTGCATATTACTCGTTTATTTTTTCTTTTATTTCTTTTGCAATAGCAGAAATTTTAGAAATTTTTTCACTACTTGATAAACTTTCATCTAACAATTGTTTAACAAAAGAAGAACCCACAATTACTCCATCAACACCAACAGCTTTCTCTTTTGCGGTTTTTTCGTTTACACCAAATCCAATATATACAGGTGTTGTACTGTATTTTCTAATATCTTCTATAATTTGTGTTAAATCTTCGCTTTTCCCACTACCTGTAATTCCTGCATATGCTACTAAGTAAATAAATTTCTTTGCATCGCTTATTACTGTTTTAACTCTTTGTTCACTATCTGTTGGAGCGACAAAAGAGATGAGACTCTTATTATATTTGTCAAATAAAGGAAGATATTCTTTCGTTTCTTCATGTGGAAGGTCAGGAATTATTGCACCTTGGACACCATATTCATCTGCTTTTTTTAAAAAATATTCAAACCCTTTATGATAAAAAGGATTCATATACCCCATCCATAATGTATCCATATGTGGTGCTATTTTACTTGATACATCGAATAAATCATTCAATGTGTACCCATTTTCTAATGCTTTCAAATTGGCAGCTTCAATAATTGGGCCATCTGCTACTGGATCTGAAAAAGGCATGCCAAGTTCAAGCGTATCAACACCGGCATCTTTCATACTCAGTGCTAGATCTACTGTGAAATTATTGTTTGGAAAAGATGACGTTATATAACCTACTAATTTTTTCAATATAAAATCCTATCATAAAATAATGTAAGTGAATATTATCTAATTTCTTCTTAGGTACACAGTAAACAAAATATATACAGATGAAATGTTTTTATTTAAATAAAAAAGTTTTAATAAGCTATAATATCTATTAATTAAAATTCTTAGGAAAATAATGAGTATTATAAAAAACGATTTTGAAAAACAAAATATTACAAAAATAAAAAATTCTAAAAACAATAAAAAACTTACAATGATAACTGCATACGATGCGCTATTTGCAAAACTTTTTGAAGAAGTTGCTGATATGATTTTAGTCGGCGATAGTTTAAATATGAGCTTTGCTGGTGAAAATGATACACTAAGTGCAACACTAGAACAAATGATTTACCATACAAAAGCCGTTTGTAAAGGAGCGCCTAGTGCATTTGTTATTTTAGATATGCCTTTTGGGAGCTATATAAATAAAAATCAAGCTTTAGAAAATGCTATCACAGTTTACAAAGATACAAGTGCAGCAGCCATTAAAATAGAAGGTGGCGAAGACAGAGCTTATATTATTGAACACTTAACAAAAAACTCTATTGCAGTAATGGGCCATATAGGTCTTATGCCACAATATGTTCGTAGTGAAGGTGGATATAAAGTTAGAGGTAAAACTAACGAAGATATACAACAACTCGTACGTGATGCCGTTGCAGTTGAGAAAGCAGGTGCATTTGCTATTGTTGCAGAAGGGGTTAAATCAGAAGCTGCCCAAGCTATAACAAATGCAGTTAAAATACCAGTAATAGGAATTGGAGCAGGAAATGTCACAGACGGGCAAGTATTGGTTTGGTCGGATATGTTGGGTCTCTTTGAAGAATTTAAACCAAAATTTGTAAGACACTATTTAGATGGTGCGACACTTGTTAAAGAGGCTGTTAATCAATACAGAAGTGATGTTCAAGATAGTACTTTTCCATCAAAAAAAGAAGAGTACTAGATAAATGGAAAGAATTGTTGAAGTTGAGCAAATATCATTTGAAGAAGAGACAAATGAAGTAAGTCTAAGGCCTACATCATGGGATGACTACATTGGTCAAGGTAAAATTAAAAAAAATCTAAAAGTTTTTATTCAAGCGAGTAAAAAAAGAGGTGAAGCACTTGATCACATCCTGTTTTATGGACCTCCTGGTCTTGGAAAAACTACGTTAGCTTATTTAATATCAAATGAAATGAACAGTAGTATAAAAATCACAGCTGGCCCTATGATAGAAAAAGCAGGTGATTTAGCTGCAATTTTAACCAATTTAGAAGAAGGTGATATACTTTTTATTGATGAAATCCATAGGTTATCTCCAGCGGTTGAGGAAATCCTTTATCCTGCAATGGAAGATTACCGACTTGATATTATAATAGGAAGTGGGCCTGCTGCACAAACTGTTAAAATTGATTTACCTAGATTTACGTTAATTGGAGCAACCACAAGAGCAGGAATGCTTTCAAATCCCCTTAGAGAGAGATTTGGTATGCATTTTAGAATGCAATTTTACTCAGATAAAGAACTAGCAAGTATCATTCACCTTGCCTCTTTTAAGCTTAACAAAAACTCTCATGATGATGCAAGTATAGAAATGGCCAGAAGAAGTAGAGGAACACCAAGAGTAGCCTTACGCCTTTTACGAAGAGTAAGAGATTTTGCGGAAGTTGAAAATGAAGAAACTATTAACATTAACAGATGTAAATATGCACTTGATGAACTGGGAGTTAATGAAAAAGGTTTTGATGAAATGGATTTAAACCTTCTTGAACTTCTAATTACAAATAGAGGTAAACCTATGGGATTATCCACAATTGCGGCAGCTTTGAGTGAAGATGAAGGTACCATTGAAGATGCAATTGAACCATATTTGCTTGCTAATGGCTTTATTGAAAGAACAGCAAGAGGTAGAATTGCAACAGTTAAGAGTTATGAGTTATTTAGATTAACACCACCAAAAGATGAAGGAAAACTTTTTTGAAACCACAATATTTTTTAATAACGATTGCAGCATTTACACTCTATTTTTTATCAGATTTATTTGCTCCATTTTTGAAAGCAATAATTGTTGCCGTTTTACTTTCTGTTGCAACTGGTTCAATGTATAACCTGATCAAAAATGGCAGTAAAACTAATCTTGCTACAACCATCTATATGACCATAATTTTAAGCGCAGTATTTTTCATCCCCTTGGTTTATTTTATTTTCAATATCGTTGGTTTTGTAAATGGAATTGACCAAGAAATTATAATGAATATGTATGGTTACACAAAAGACTTGGTTCATAATATACCTGATCAATATTCAGGAATAAAAGAACAGTTAATTTTATTATTAGAAAAAGTTGATGTACGTGTAATTTTAGAAAAAATGATTTCTTTTGCGGCATTTGTTGGAAAAAACTCAGCCTCTTTTATGATTGATATGGTGATGATTTTAATTTTTTATTTTTTTATTAATTTATACAAAACAAGTTTATCGACATATTTAATTGAGCTAGTTCCTTTAAATCATGATGACAGTGAAACTTTATTTAGAGAGTCGTCAAATGTAATGAGCATAGTTTTATACTCAATTTTAGTTACTGCTGTATTTGAAGGACTTTTATTTGGAATATTTATTACATTTTTTGGTTTTGATGGAATATTACTTGGAGTACTATATGGATTTGCTTCACTTATTCCTGTAATTGGAGGAGCACTTATGTGGCTTCCTCTTGCTGTTTATGAAATTGTAACAGGAAATATTTCTGATGCGCTAATTATTGCAGCTTATTCTATAATTGTTATTTCATTTATCGCTGATACCATTATCAAACCAATGATAATTAAATATATTAACTTAAAAGTTGTGAAGAATCCAACACAAATCAATGAACTGCTAATCTTTTTCTCAATTGTTGCAGGATTATCAACTTTTGGGTTCTGGGGAATGATAATAGGGCCTGCAATGGTTACGTTTTTCATATCAATTATGCAGCTTTTAAAAAAATATAGTAACGATGTGATATAATGATAAGAACTATATCTTCATGTAAAAAAAGGTTTATTTAGTGAAATTTGATTTAAAAGAGTTAAAAAAAATCAGTATACTATATGTAGAAGATGAGGAAATGATAAGAAATCAAACTGTTTCTATGTTTGAAAACTTATTTAAAAACACCTTTGTTGCTAAAGATGGAAAAGAAGGTCTCGAAATCTTTAATAAACATAAAGATCAAATCGATACTGTTGTATCAGACATTAATATGCCAGGATTATCTGGTTTAGAAATGGCAGAAGAAATTCATAAAATCATAAAAGAAATTCCTATAATAATTACAACAGCTTACACAGATGAAGAGTATTTACTTAAATCTTTAGAGTTAAATATATATAAATATATAACTAAACCATTAAAAATCAAAGAACTTACAATTAATATTCTCGAAGCAGCTGAAAGATATCACAGTGAAAAACACTTAACAATAAAAGCACAATTTTTAGTAAATCAGCAAATTATAGCAAAAAAAGAGGTTTCAAAGCTCCAGGAAAATGTGAGTTTAAGTCAAAGAGAAATTAATCTTCAAAATGACATTATAAATGATTATGTGAGTTATCTAAAACTTGATAAAAATGGTTTAATTATGGGTGTATCAAATAAATTCTGTATCGTTTATAATTATAAAAAAAATGAAATATTTGGACAACATATTAGTACTCTTAGTGAAAATAATTCATTGGTTCAAAAAAAACTTTTAGAAGCTATTAGAGAGAAGAAAGTTATTAGTTTTACCGATACTTTCACCACTAAAGATAATAAAAAAATGAAACTATATTGTGAGTTGTATCCTTTGTATGAAAATTCAGATGGTTTAGTCAGTGGATATAATTTATATCAAGATACTTTTATTCCCTAAAAGTCTCGATAATTTTCAAGTGCAATTGATACATGTCTCAAAAAAACATCTCTCGAAATCTCTTTTGCTCCAAGTGAAACTAAATGCGGTGTAGGAATATGACAATCAATTAAGGCAAATCCACTCTTTTTTAGTCTTTGTATTAAATGGTAAAAGGCAACCTTTGATGCATCATTTTTTTTTGTAAACATTGATTCTCCACAAAAAATATTCCCAACAACCACACCATAACCTCCACCAACTAATTCATCGTTGAAATACGCTTCAAAACTATGAGCATGTCCCATTTCATTCAATTTAGAATAAGCATCAATTACATCTTCATGAATCCAAGAACCAAGTTGCCCTTGCCTATTTACTTGTGAGCACTCCACCATAACTTGTTTAAAGTTTGTGTCAAATTTCACTTCGAAACTTTTTTTCTTAACTATTTTATTAAGAGAGTGAGAAATTTTAAACTCATTTAAATCTAAAACAAGCCTTGGATTTGGAGACCACCATAGAATTGGATCATTTTTGTTATACCAAGGAAAAATACCTCTGTAATAAGCATATAAGAGTCTATTAACACTTAAATCTCCTCCATAGGCTAATATTCCTTCATCAGAACAAAAGGCCGTATTTGGAAAAGTTAAACTATATTTTTCAAGTGGAAGAATATTCAACTAGTTGCCTTCGTAGTTTTATTTATTATAATACAAAAAATTGAAATGTTATTTAAATAATAGTTTTAACATGTTTTCTTGAACTTTATTTGCTTGTACCATCGCAAACATACCAGCCATCATTAAAAGTTTTAATCTATTTAATATAGAATACTCTTGTGCATAATCAATATCTCTAATAACCGATTCAGATTTTTTTAAACTAGTATGCATTGAACTCATGTAACGCACAGATGATTCCAATTGATTTACAGTAGAGCCATAATCACTTCTGAACTTATTTAGTTTGTCTAGTGCCATATCAACATTGTTCATCCAAATGCCAACATTTGAATCATCAAGTGTACTTGTATTTTTTAATGATTCAAGTCCCAATCCTGTGGTATTTGATTGTACATTTCCGTCTGTACTAATGGTATTTTCAGATTTCTCACCTACTTGAAATACAAATTTAGAAGTCCCCTCTTTGTTAGATGATTTTTTTTGCAAAACTGAAATACCATTATAATTTGTTTGTGACGCAATATTATCAAGTTGGGTTAAATATTTGTTGATGTCCTTTTTAATTGCATCTTTCCCTTGATTTGAGGTAGTATCTGATTTTGCTTGTATTAGTTTTGATTTGACAATATCAAGAATTCTGCTTTGTTCACTCATTGCTTTATCCGCAATTTGCAAGAAAGCTACACCATTATTGGCATTTTTAATACCTTGTTTAATCGAGTTTGCTTGAGTTTTTAGTTTATCCGCAATTGCAAGCCCAGAAGGGTCATCACTTGCAGAGTTAATTCTAAGACCTGTTGAAAGTCTTAACAACGATTGGTTAAAAAGTCTCGTATTATTTTTATAATGGCCATATGCACTTAGTGCTGCAATATTAGTAAATATAGTGATATCAACTCCTTTATAAAAGTAATGTTTTTTATTATATTACTACATTTCTAAAAATTAGTTGAGTATTTTATATTAATTTATAGGGCTACCAGAAGAGTCATCGAAAGTTATAATTAAAGTAAGATTAGAAGTAAAAAAGGAAGATTTTTCCTTTTTTACTCTATTTTTAGTATGCAAATGTAAATTCATCTTTAACGAAATCTATTTTTACTTGCCCACCATTTTTTAATTCACCAAACAAAATTTCATTGGTTAATGGTTTTTTAATTTTTTCTGTAATAACACGTCCTAGTGGTCGAGCTCCCATTTCTTTATCATAGCCAAGGTTTGCAAGTTCTTTTTTTGCCCTATTAGTAATGACTATTTTAATATTTTTATCGCTGATTTGTTTTTCTAAATCTGAAATAAACTTACCAACCACTTTTGTAACAGCATTCATACTTAAAGCAGAAAAGTGTATTGTGCCATCTAATCGGTTTCTAAATTCTGGTGCAAAGAATTTTTTAATCGCTTTATTTTCATTAAGACTATCATCTTTTGCAAAGCCCATAACATTTGCTTCAATTGCACCTAAGTTTGAAGTCATTATAAGTACAACATTTTGGAAATCTGCTTTGTTACCATTATTATCCGTAAGCTCGGCATTATCCATAACTTGCAGTAATAAACTCATTAAATCAGGATGTGCTTTCTCAATTTCATCTAGTAATAATACAGTATGTGGATGTTTCCTGATGGCTTCTGTTAATAATCCACCTTTTTCAAAACCAACGTAACCAGCAGGCGCACCAATTAACCTTGAAATAGTATGTGCTTCCATATATTCACTCATATCAAATCGCTCAAAATGAACGGCCAGTTGTTCTGATAATTCTTTAGCTACTTCAGTTTTACCAACACCTGTTGGTCCTGTAAATAGAAAACTTCCAACTGGTTTTTTATCTCCACCTAATCCTGCTCTATTAATTTTAATTGCTTCTACTATTTTTGAAATAGCATCATCTTGCCCATAAACTCTTTTTTGCATACTTTTTTCAAGTGTTTTTAAAAGAGTCAAGTCAGATTTTGTTGCAGATTTGGGAGGAATATTTGCCATTTTTGAAACCGTTAATTCCACATCTTTTTGTGTAATACTAATATTTTTTTTCTTTTTAGTACTTGCTAATTCTTTTAATTTTTTAGTTGCAGCGACCTCGTCAATAACATCGATTGCACTATCAGGTAAAAATCTGTCATTGATAAATTTTTTACTTAATTCAACTGCTGTTTTAATAGATGCATCATTATATTTTACACCATGATACTCTTCATACTTACTCTTCAATCCCTCTAAAATAGTAATCGTATCTTCAATTGATGGTTCACTAATATCAACTTTTGCAAATCTTCTGCTTAAGGCTTTATCTTTTGAGAAATCATTTCTAAATTCTGCAAAAGTGGTAGCTCCAACACATCTAATTTTCCCATTTGCAAGTAAAGGTTTTAAAATATTTGAGGCATCCATAGCAGAACCTCCAACACTTCCTGCACCTACTATTGTATGAATCTCATCTATAAATAAAATAGCATCAGGAATTTTTGTTATATCTTTAAGAAGTGCTTTTAATTTTTTCTCAAAGTCTCCTCTATATTTTGTACCTGCAAGTAATGATCCCATATCAAGAGAGTATATTTTTGCATTTTCTAAAATACTTGGAACATTTTTATTTGCAATCTCTAGAGCTAATCCTTCTGCAATTGCAGTTTTTCCAACTCCTGGTTCTCCCACTAAAAGTGGATTATTTTTTTTCCTTCTACTTAATACTTCTATAACCCTATTTATTTCAGATGCTCTGCCAATTACTGGGTCAATTTCCCCTTTACGTGCAACTTCAACCAATTCAATACTATTTTTCTTCAACGCCTCGAATTTTTTTGGATCATCTGCATCATTTGGTTCTTCGTCATCTTCATTTTCAACAGTCACATCTTCATCTTTATGACTTATTTCTTCAAGAATATCAACTTTTTCAATTCCCAAAGACTTTAACATATAAGTTGCATACGTTTTATCATTTCTCATAATCGCAACAAACATATCTTCAATGCTTGCATTTCCTTTACCACTTGCTTGTGTATGTGCAACCATATGTTCAATTACAGAAGATAAAGTTAAAGTTTCAATAGGTTCATCTTCAACATTTGAAGGAAGTTTTGGAGTATTATCATCAACATAACTTTTTGTATCTTCAAATATTTTTTTTGTATCTAAACCTAAGTCAACCAACAATGTATGGATACTCTCTGAATTTAATAACATTAGAAAAATATGCTCAATTGTTAAGTATTCATGTCTGCTTGTTTTAGCATAGCCAACAGCTTGTGCAAAGACTTCTCTTAGTTCTTTACTTATCATAGTTATTCTTCTTCCATTATGGCTTTTAAGGGAAATCCCTTTTCTCTTGCTACTGTTTTCACTTGCGCAACTTTAGTAGCAGCAATTTCATTAGTATACACCCCACAAACTTCTTTTCCATTATTATGTATATTTAACATAATAACTTCAGATTCTTCTAAAGATTTTCTAAAAATTTTCAGTAATACATCTATCACAAAATCCATAGTTGAATAATCATCATTGAGTAAAAACACTTTATATTTCTTGGGTTCTTCTAACTCTAATTCCTCATCTAACTCTAAATCGTACTCATTTTGATTTGCCAAATCATAACCTTTTATATCAAATTCAATTAAATATTTACTTTACTATATTATAATTATACCAAAAAAAGTAATTACAATGTTTAAAGAGATTAATTTAGAAAAAAATAAAAGTTTATTTGTTACTGCTACAAATACCGATGTAGGAAAAACCTACGCATGTGAAAAAATATTATTACACCTAGCAAACAAGGGCATTAAAGTAGGATATTTCAAACCCTTTGAGACAGGAGTTGAAGATAAACCCCTTGATGGCAGTTTAATGTTAGAGTTAACTCAAGTTCTTAATCCAGAGTTTTTAGCAGTTACTATTGAGGATATTGTACCTTATCAGTTTAAATTACCCGCAGCTCCCTTTGTTGCAAAAGGGGATACAAAAATTGATATAGAATTTTTGTTACAGAAAAAAAAGTACTTAGAGAATTTTTGTGATGTACTTATAATTGAAGGTGCGGGTGGGTTAATGGTACCTATAGATGAAAATTTATTTATAATTGATTTAATCAACAAGTTTAATGCATATGCGCTACTTATTGTTCCTAGTAACCTAGGAAGTATAAATGACACTCTTCTCTCACAAGAAGCACTAAAAAATAGAAATTTAGACTTCAGCTGGTTCATAAATCTCTACAAAGATAAGGAGAACTTTGAAGAAGTAACCTTGCCTTTTTATGAAAAATATTTTTCCAGCCTTGAATACTTAGATGATATATAATAATTATATATCATCTATATCTTAAACTCTTGCTCTGCTGCTTTTGCAATTGCAAGACCTGAAAAAGAGAGTTCACTCTCTATAATCAATTTATCAGTTTTAAACTCTTTTAATAATCTTTTGCCCTCTTTAAAAGAAAATACTTTCGCATCTTCCATTTGTGCTATTACATCTGTTAGAGTTTCGTCACCTTGTTTTTTATAAATTGCTAATAAAAATACTTTTTTTTCTATATCCAATGTTTTATCCTTATATAATAATATGCCATTGCAAAAAATGCACAACCTATTATAATTGTAATTATATCAAGAGAAATTAAACTTGCCATTAATCCTATAAATAATGTAGTTATGATATTCGTTAACATAAAAATCATATCGTTATAGGCAATAACCCTACCCATATATTTTGGTTCAATTTTCTTTTGAAGTATAGCGTAGGTATACGACCACAAAGTAGTAGTTGAAAATCCAGATAAAAATAAGCCAAAAAGTGCTAAATAAAAATTATGTTGAAAAAGTGCCCAACTAATGATTGCAACACCTTGCAAAATCAAAAGATAGTGTAGATTATCTTTGTTTATTTTATTGCCAATAAAAAATGGGCCAACCATAAGTGCAAAAGCACGAACCGCATTAGAAATTCCAATTGAAAGAGGTACTGCTATTACAAGTTTGTAATTATAATCTGCAAGTAAAGTAACAAGAGTATCAAAAGCAGTTAGCCCAACACTACTATGCAGTAAAATAAGATGGATTATAATCTTATTTTCTTTAATATAAAAAAATCCTTCTCTAATCATTACAAACATTTTGTCTTTGGTTGCATGAATTTCAACCTCAAATTGTATAGAAAAAAGCGCTATTAATGCAAATACAAAAAAAGATGCATCAATTATAAATGCAATCTGAGTTCCCCAATAATTGACAATAATACCACTTATTGCCATACCAGCAGCATAAGTAAAGGACCAAATGATTGAGTGGATTTCATTTGCTTTTTGCAAAGCTTCCCCACTTATTAGTTTGGGTATTAGTGTCATTTCTGCAGAAAAGAACATGGAAGCAGCACCCATGCGAATAAATATCAGCATCATTAAAAACCATACTTCATCAATTGAAGTTATTGTTAAAAAAAGCAGAGTCATACATAGCTCTATACACAATAAAATAACCATCAATGACTTTAACTTAATAGTATCAATAAAAGCACCACTAAAGGGTGCAATTAACACAGCAGGTAAAAAATGCATTGCCGTTACAAGTGCAATGAGAAAAGAAGAAGCGCCATAATCAACCAGCATTGAATAAATGGCAACATTTGAAAACCATGCTCCAAAGTAAGCAATAAACTGCACTATGGAGAGTTTTCTTATAAGCGGATAAGTTGTTAATAATTCACGATAATTCAATTGAAACTAATACCTCTTGGTATATAGCACTAAAAGATGACTCATCACTTTTATAAGGTGTTATATAGTTACCTTGTTTTGCCCCAGCATAAATTAGCACTGATTCTTTATGGATATCCTCACATAATCGTACTGTGAATTTTGCTTTTCCATGTAAACTACTAAGAACAACTTCAGCACCATCCTTAAAGCCAGATGAAGAGTGTAAATAGGCACAATTATCAATTTTAAATTGAGAATTTAAATTATTTTTAGCTTTGGCAGTTATCAAATAAAATTCATCTTGTTTTTTTTGTTCATACAAGGCATCAATTTCTAACTCTTCAATAAACTCAAATGACTCAATTGAAGGAGATACGGGTAAATCTGGTTTAGTATTTATATAATAATCAAGTATTTTTTCTTCTGGTTCTAAAGAATCAAATCCAAAAGAATTTAATAAAAAGTTTGCTAATTCATACTCAGTAATGCAATTCTCATCTTTAAGCTTAACAGCATCAGAGATAGCTTTGTATTCATGTCCATAGGAGAGTCGTACATCACGTTTTGTTAAAAAATCTGCTGAGGGTATAATGAGATTAGCATATTCGCAAGTATCATTATAAGTTGTACCAAAATAAACCACATAGCTGTTTTTTAACCCATCAATTACTTTTTGAGTATTGGGCGAACTTACAACTGGATTTGCCCCTTGTATAAAAACAACATCATAAGAGCCAAAGTCTACAGTTGTAATATCAACTTTTTTTGCAGGAGTAACTTTAAACTGATTCTCATATCCATAGGAAGAATCAGCTAAATACCAAAGGCCTCCTGCATTTTTATTATGCACTCCAATATAAGCAGCAAAAGAATCTATTGCTCTTATGATTTGAGAACCTTCGTAATATTTTTGAACACCAAGTCCAACCATAATAGCTATTTTTTTGTTTTTGATCATATCAATGAGTTTTACAACTTTACTTAAATGCACTCCAATAGTTGCTTCATAAGAAACTAAAGGTCTGCTTTTTGCTAAATCAAAAAACCAATCAGCTCCACTTGAATATTCTTCGTAGGACTCAGCATCATCCATATCATCCATGTAAGCAAATCGTGTTAACAACAAGGCTAATTCATGATCTGTTTTAGGGTTAAGTTGAAGATGAAGTTCCGATTTTTTAGCCATATCTGTAACAATTGGATCAATAGTAATAAATGTTTTATCTTTAACTAATTCATACATATGAGGTGAGGTAATACTAAAATTTCTACCCCATGCAATAACTACATCTGCATTTAATAAATTTTCAAGAGGAGGGTTAACAACTAGCCCACGTCCTTGTTCAAGACCTTCTCCCCCTCCACCATCACATAGACTTCCTTTTGTAAAAGTAGCACCGTATTTATCAAAAAAAACTTTAGGTGAACTTTGCATAACACCTAAATTTCCACTACCTTTGTAATACAATACTTTAGATGCTTCCGTTTCATCCAATTTTTTCTTTAAAATATTTAATGATTCATCTAAACTTACATTGTTTTTTTCATCTTTTGAACTTATTAAATTCTTTTCATTTAACAAATGGGCAAACTTAACACAAAGTTTACCATTTGTTACAAAATGATCTGGATTTGGTTTACATTTTTCATCTTTATACACTGCCTCACATGCATCAAAACAATCTAGTGGGCAGGCTACTTTATTATTTAAACTCAATTTTAACCAACCTTGAAAATATTTTTGGATTTGGGACTATGATATCCACTTTATATGAAGAGATATGTTTTAAGTGTGCAACTTTATATATCTTGTCTATTTTAATTTCTGTTTTATTTCCATTTAAAAATATAGTTTTATTTTTTAATCCCTTAGTCTCATTAATAGGCACAAAAATTTCTAACTTCCCTTTACTCAAATCTTTTACTTCATAAAGAACTGTACCAGCTGTAACATAGTCATCTTTTTTCACATTCACATTGTATATGTATCGGTTACTTTCAATAAGTACCTTTTTTTGAATAATATCTTTTAGTACAACTTTTCTAATAATCAAATCTGATTTTGCTGATTGCAAATTTAAAGATTTTAATAACTGAACATCTTTATCAAATTCTGATTTTGTTCTTACTTTTTTAAGACGTTCATAATTTTTGTCTTCAATTTTGAGCATCTTAGCAATAAGACTTATTTTTTTATTCACTTGATGTAACTCTAGTTTTTCGACCTTACTATCTAACTCAATTATTTTACTATTGTTTGCACTTAATCCCTCGATTTTGTTATTTGAAAAAATAACCTTACCACTTACACTCGATTTTATTACATAAGTTTGTACAGGTTCTAGTTTTGCATAATATTCATCACTAAACGCTGTACTAATAAATAAAAAACATAACACTAAATACTTCATAATGTCCCTTTAACTTTTAATTTCTTTTTGTTTTATTACAACCAGAATGTTATTTTTAATTTCTTTAAATTTTTCATTTTTATTTTTTTCTAAAGCATAAATTAGTTTATCCAAATCATCATCAACATTAATATACGATATAAGAATATTTAGTAGTTCACTTATACTTTTCGCTTTTTTTACCTCTTTTTCTAAAGGTAATTCTTTGACATTTTTAATTGCTTTTAATTTTATAACATATAATAATAAACCAAATATTAATGCAGATACAATAAAGCCAAAAAAGAAATAGAGAATTTTTTGATTATCCGTTGTTTTAATAACATTGATGACTTCAGTTACTTCAACATTAGTACTTTTTTGTTGTTTATACAGTTGAACTTCATTTTTTAATACACTGTTTTGTTCAACTTTTATATCATATTTTAATGTCTTCAATTCTTTAATGGTTTTATCTTTAATATCAAAGTATTTTAGGGTAATAGAAGGTACCTCAATATCTTCACTTGCAACAATTGAGAAAGATTTTTTATATACTCCTCCATAAATACCATTAGTCATATCATAGGTTTTTACAGCTTTATTTTCATAAATAGTTGCATTTGGAATATCCAGTGTTAATTCAGGTACATCATCAATATTTCCACGCCCTTGTATTTGAATCTCGAAATTTAATGCATCCCCAGCTTTTATAACTTTTTTGTCAATTGTATCACTTATTGTAAATTCGCCAATTAAAAAAATATTCTTTGGTAGGTTTTTAACATTTAAATTTAATTCATTTGAATAAATCTTCTCTACTCTTCGAGGTGGGCCAAAAAAAGACATTCCATTATCTCTATCATCAAGTAAGGAAACATCTACTCGTAAAGCTGGAATATCAATTTTCCCACTTTTTTGAGGAAATATTACATATTTTAGCTCTTGAACTATAAACAATCCCTCATCATATTTTTTTGGTTGTGTTAATTGTTTAGACCAAAAACCGCTGAATACGGGCTCTGTAAAACCTAAATCTACAATTTGTAAGTCTTTTCTATATTTAAAAATTAGAGTAAATATAGTTTGTTCACCAACATAAAGTTCCTTATTGGTGACATCTATAGTAAAGTCGATATATTTTGATTTTGTTTTTTGAACATTAATCTTTTTCACTTCTTTTTTTTGAGTAAAATATTCTTTGTTATCAATTATTATTTTAAAAGAAGGAATGATTATAGTTTTATTGGGATAAAACTTATATTGTTGTAAAAGATTTTGGTTTCTTTGTCCATTTATAATTGTAAGTGAAGAAGAACTGCCATTTTTTGTAACAATGAAACCTTCTATATTTTCAATCTTTGGAAATAAAATATTATTTCCAATAGCTTCTAATGTAAAAATAACAGGTTCTCCAACATAAAACTTAGCTGGGCTATGCATTGAAATATTTGCATAGACGAAATTTATTAAAAATAGTAACGAAAAAAGTAAGTTTTTTAACATTTATGTCCTAGAATTCTAATGTACCCTCAATAGCAAAGTTTGCTTTTGCATCAAGTTCTGCATGACTTAAAACTGCAACTTGTAGTCCAAATTTTTCAAAAATTTCAGATAATCTTTTTCTCAACGTTGGATCAACGACCATGGCTACTTTACTGAAACCTTTTACTTCTATTTGTTCAATAAGCTCTTTTGTTTTCGTCACAAGATTATTGATTTCACCGATATTTAGCATTAGTTGACTCACTCCATGCTGCTCTTGCAGTTTTCCCATGAACTGTTGTTCCAGTTCTGGTTTGATTGTAACCAAGTGTAAAACATTATCCGTATCTTTAAATCGTTCCGTAATAAGTCTGTAAAGTTTGCTTCGTACATGCTCCAACAATACATCAGGAATTTTTGTGAATTCTGCAATATCCGCAACAGCTTCAATGATGGTGAGCATATCAACAATAGGTATTTTTTCGTGCAATAAGTCTCTTGAAACTTTTAACAATGAACCATAAGAGGTCACTTTCATAGCTTCTTCAATAACAATAGGAAAATCTGTTTTTAAACCATCAATGATGTCCACAATATCTTGTCGTGTAATAATGTCTTCTGAATGTTTTCTGATAGTTTCACTCAGGTGTGTTGAAATAATTGTAGGGGCATCTACAACTGTAAAACCTTTCATAAGAGCTTCTTCTTTTAAATCTTCTGTAATCCAAGTTGCCATAAGATTAAAGACAGGTTCTTTTACTTTTAGTCCCTTAAGAGTTGCATTTCCAATACCACCCATTGCCAACAATTTATCAGTCTCAACTTTTCCATTAACGATAGGTATTCTTTTTAAATGCAATTCATATTGATTTGGCTGTAAATTAGCATCATCAGATATTCTGATTTGAGGAATAACAAAACCCAAATCGCTGGCAATTGTTTTTCTAATACCTCTTATTTTATCAAGAAGTTCAGAGTTACCTTGTACTAGTTGAAGTAACCTAACCCCAAGTTTCAACTCTAAGACTTCCATTTTCATAATTTTTTCAATAGATTGTTTTTCATCTGGCTTATTTTTAGCCATTTTTTCTTCTTTTAACTTATCTAAGTCTTTAGTATGTCTTTTTTTCTCTGTTTTAGGTTTAAAGAAATTGGTAATTGCATTTTCCTGCTTATCTTCAATCATATAAATTGTATACCCAATAACCGACAATAACAGTCCCATTACAACCAAAATACCTGAAGGGAAACCGGGTATAAATGAAAATAGCATCAACCCAATACCAACGAGAACAAGTGCTTTGCTGTCTTTTGCCAATTGATTAATAGCTTGATTTGCAAATCTCTCATCATCCATATTAGACCGTGTGATAATAACAGCTGTTGCTGTTGATAAAATAAGAGCAGGCAGTTGAGCAACCAATCCATCCCCAATAGTCAAGATAGTATATATCTCACCACTCTCCGCAACGGGCATATCATGTTGAAAAAGACCAATTAAAAGTCCACCAACTAAATTAACCATTGTAATTATAATACCAGCGGTTGCATCACCTTTTACAAACTTAGAGG
>ENA-ORXI01001504-ORXI01001504.1-sediment-metagenome-genome-assembly--contig:-NODE-1504-length-17935-cov-4.364263_pt1 | contig 17935 bp, 13 predicted proteins | sample MGYA00237861_ERZ511468 | MGnify/ENA primary metagenome ERZ511468 (study PRJEB26299, sample SAMN06266213) | sediment metagenome | isolation source: Hudson Canyon methane seep mesocosm | place...
TACTGTTGTTTTGTACAGTAAATGTGTTATTCTTCGCTCCTGCCGTTAATTCGATATTTCACCTGACGACGTATAACAGTTAATTCTACGGCACAACACCCTAGATTACATTGACAACTATCATATCCCTTAAAAAACCCTAACTTCAATACAAATCAAATAATTACAGAACAAATAAACCACCAACTCATTTATTTTTACGACCCCATGTCGCATATCTCAAATTTTATGAACATACACTCCCTATAAAAATACCTAACCAATACATCAACATACAACTACTCTACCCGTAGAAAGCGACATTAAGTCGGATATCAACGTTTATTAAGCTTCAAAAATCATGTTTCTTATTGTTTATTAAGGCAATAAAACCGCATAAAACACTAAGCCCATAACTTAACCAGGCGCTCATATTCCACACCATCTACACCAGCTTGCTTTAATAAATAAGACCACTGTGCAAGTGCATCTTTAACTCGCACTTCAACCCGTTTACTTGCCGCCTTCCCTACCCCCAGTGCTTTGCCTGCCTCTACTGCATTCTCAACAGCAGGGAGGAAGGGTTTACCTGATAATGTAATTTGATGGTAGGCACCCATAGTTTCATCAGGAACGATGTCATAAGCAGGGCTAAGGTGCCAGCCAATCCCATCATGTAGCAATGAAAAGTTGCGTAGATGGTCATCAGTATTTCGGAGGGCGCTATTGATTAATAGCTGCCCTAATAACTGTTCTAAGTCAGCAGCCGGATGTTCACAATATTTACGTATAATATTAGCAATATCTTCATAACTCCCTTGGTGGGGGTCATCTTGAGAGTAAGGGTCTTTAAGTAGTGCATTACAGGTAAGCAAGTGATAGCGACCACCTTGTGGACTAATATCAAAGCGCTTTACTTTTAAGCACCTTCTTGGCCCGAGCTGGTCAATTACGGCTTCAGGTACCTTAAGCCCTGCTGCGGCAACTACATTTAAGCAAGCCCATTCAACGGCGGCCATATCAAAGTTATCTTGTGAGCGGTTGAATTTTGCTAACCACTCTACCCCCTTATCATTAACTAATAGTTTTGGGCGAGCGCCACCTGTTCTGCTTCCACCGGTGAGTAATAATGATAAGCTTTGGTCAGCTTCGGCAATGGCATTCCAGTCACCGCTCCATACCGCTTCGGCTATACCACTAATGGTGGAGTAATTTACTCCTCCCTGCCAAGCCGGTGGTTCTTTTTTATCAGCAGATACAATCTTCACATCCCCCATGGCAGCACCACTTAAATGTGTCATTAACGTTAAGGTATCTACATGACGAATACCTAGTCGTGCGGCAACTATTCTGCGCCCCCAGTCATCAGGCAAACAATCATCAATAAAACCCGGTAATTGCCGGCCTGCGGTTTCATAATCCTGTCTATCGCTAATTAATGGGCTATGTAATGGGTCCAAAGGAATGGCATTGGTTCTCTGAAAATACTCTTGATCATACTTAAACTGAATATCCTGAATTCTGCCATTAGGTAACTGCGCTAAGGCTAGAGCGCCCACCTTAACTACCTCACCTGTTGGCATGCAACGCCATAGATAAAAACCTTCTCTACGTGTTTTCTTTATTTGAGAGATCGTCATAGGTCAAGCGCCTTGAGCAAATCGATTTTTTCTTCTGGTGCTAAGAATAATTGGCTAAGTCTGTCAGCCACACCTAGCAATTCAGCGGCAGAAAGGTAGCTTCCTAACGAAATGCTGGGGTCACCCTTTTCCATTTTTTGATATGTTGCACGACTCACTTTAATTCTTGCAGCAAAACGTCGCTGGTCATCACGTGGGTAACGCAGTTTACGTAAGGTTTTTAAATTCTCTCCTAGAGAACGAGTAATTGGATCACTAAGCTCAGACATACGATCAACAACCATTATATTTAGCCTATTAAAATAGGCTTCTATCTGTATTTTGTCAATTATGACTATTATATTAGGCCTTAAACTAATATATACATTAGTAACTTGGCTTAACACGTTATGCTTTATATGTTTTACTACCCAGTAACGACACTGGAAGTCTGTTTACTTCGCTGACATTAACCAAAAGCACCCTCACAAACGACCTTCCGCTCAATAAATAATAAGAGACACTTCACGGATGATGATCAAGCTAAAACAACTCGATGTTGGCCCAATTATAGGTCACACAACACACAATACCGTTAGATTATGGGGCGCAATACCACCTGAAATTGAACAAACTATCCAGTCAGAAGACGGCAAGTTCGATATAGGTGTCGTCAGACTACGCAAGCTCCCCAATGGTAACTACAGACAACATAAAATTCGGTTTAATGCCAACTTCCATTTCACCGGTGTAATTGAACTTAATGAGCTTGAAGCAGACTCTCGCTATGAATATCAAGTAGGTTATACATCCGCAGAATCTAGTGAGCCCATTAGCCATGAAAGCTTATTTTCATGGCCAAATTTAGCAAGCTATTACTTCAAAACAGCAAAACTACAGCCAAATCAGTTGCACTTTGTAATGGGTTCTTGTCTATACCCTCACCTGCTTGAGTTTCGAAGCAATAATGACGGACCTCTATCAAAGCTAGATAAGCGAATTGATAAAGTATTCACTGTTTTACCTGAATTAAATGAAAATAAAACAGTAGATTTTATGCTATTAATGGGTGATCAAATTTATGCTGACCCATGGAATAAGTTGTGGAAACAAGGCACCAGTGAAGAAGAGTTCCGACACATTTACCGGACGGTGTTTAAACAAAAGAATTTAAGACTTGCTTTGGCTAACTTTCCAACCTATATGGTGATGGATGATCATGAAATTAATGACGATTTTACGAATGGAATAAGAGAGTACATACTCAAAGAACCAGAACGCCTTACCCAGGGAATAAATGCATTCTATGCATATCAGGCCATTCATGGGCCGCTTTACAATAGTGTTAAAAAAGAAGGGAATGTAGCATATGTAAAGGGTCAGGATGAATATGAACTCCCTATGCGTCATTATTATCAATTAGACAAAGGAGTAGCCGGTTTTTTTGTGACGGATACGCGTTTAGAACGCACCAATAATGCAATCATGAGCGATGAGCAACTTCAAGCGCTTAAAGACTGGCTTACAGAAAGTACTCATAAAGTTAAGTTTGTAGTAAGCTCAGTGACCGTTATTCCTGATGCAACACCACCCATGGAAACTACTCCAGACAATTGGGCTCATTCATTCACTCAGCGAAAAGAGCTGCTTGATTATATAGTCCAAAACCGGATTAAAAACGTTATATTCTTGTCGGGAGATGTTCACACCAGCTTTGCCTGCCAGTTAATCGTTAATCAACAACCCTACCCTGTTCATCAATTGGTTTGTTCAGGCTTATTTTGGCCTCATTTTATCGGTTTTGGCATGTTACGCTGGAAAGAAAAATGGGTTAACTTTGGCAAAAATATCCCGGATACTGAGTACACCGTTTCCGAACCGTTGGCAGATGCGGGAAGTAAACACAGCTACTTTCCCGGCAATGGCATTGCCTCCGTTCAGGTTGAGAATGATACGGTTATTTTCAGTGTAATTAACAGAAGAGGTCTGAAAGAAACCTTAAGGCACACTATTGAACTTGAATGAAACTAAATTAATAAAGCCTGCCATTTAATTCTATTTGAGTTAGGTATAATCGCATATCTAACTCAAGCTGATGGTAACTAGGCTCCATATAATTACAGAGTTTATAGAATGCCTTGTTATGCTCTTTTTCTTTCAAATGTGCTAACTCATGCACCGTAATCATCCGCAAAAACTCTAAAGGGGCGCGTTTAAAAACAGAGGCTATTCTAATCTCATTCTTTGCCTTTAGCTTTCCACCCTGCACCCTTGATACAAAAGTATGTAAACCCAAAGCATGCTTAATCACGTTAATTTTATCATCGTACACAATCTTGCTTAGAGGTTGTGACTTCCTGATATATTCATTTTTTAGTGCTTGTACATAATCATAAAGTGCTTTATCAGACCGAACATCATGAATAATGGGATAGCGCTGAAGTATAAAGTCTCCCAGTTTATTCTTATCAATCAGATGACTAACCTGATTAGTGATTGTTTCAGGATAACCACACAGATATTTCAATTCTTTCATAAGTAAAGATCACACAATAAATTTATGACGCTGTTCACAAATTGAAATAACACTATTCACAGTTACCGATTTTAACAAAGAAAACTCCGATTTTAACAATGACTAGCCAATCTATAAAAAGCCTAATTAGCTCATTAGCATGCATTTTGTACAGACCCCACCCAAGAAGTCAAAATACTAAATCATAGCGCTAATAAGACAGACCGATATACCATTTAACAAAAACTAACAATAAGCATAAGACAAAGAAGGAATGAAAATGAAAAAAAACACATTTAAACTCAACCCCATTCGAGCAGCTGTAATTGGCACAGCATTAATGGCAGCTAATAGTGCTGCAATGGCTGCGCCCGTTAACACAAGCCTAGAGTTTGTTTGTCCCTTTCCACTTATTGGTGACCAAAACATCATTGCACAAATTTCTGCTGATATCCCAGAAGAAATTGATGTATCAAGCGGTGCAAAAACGGTAGGACCATTTTATATAGATACCATCAGTATCATACCTGACAAAGCACGCCAGGGCTTAGCGTTTGTCGACGCGACAACCATTACAGGTACAGCTATAGCCTTAAATACGATTCATACTGTAATCGGCGACATCCCTCTTAATGCTAACCTAATTATAGAATCCACCACAGTACCGACTGATGAGAGCGGCCCTTTTGAAGTACCTGCAAATGGCGATGCTCCTGCAATAACTGTAGAACCAGCCCACGAAGGTACAGTTAGCATTACTGTTGACGATTTAATTTTGAACCTAAAAAACCTCAAAGCAGACGGTTCAACCGCACCAGCACCTATTGGAGAGTTTACAGCTGACTGTACACTTTCACCAGGGCAAGACAATGTACTAACAACACTTGAAGTGGTTGGCGATAGCGGTCCTGCTCTCGATCCTGCAGACATAGTAGTAGATTCTACAAGTATTGACTTTGGCTCTATGCAACTAGGCCAAAACCTAACAAGAACCATTACGATTACAAATGCTGGCGACCTTGACCTCGGCATCAACAGCATAAGCATTTCAGGTACTGGCGCTGCGTCTTTCACAGAAAACAATGCTTGTACAACCATATCAGCAGGTTCCACCTGCTCTATTGAGTTAACTTATACAGCCTCTGAAGAGGGTACACAGGAAGCTACATTGGTAATCAACTCTACTGATGGAGACACTCCTTCTATTTCCGTTTCACTTTCAGGAACGGCACAGCTTGAGTTAAGTCCTGAAATTGAAGTAAATGTCTCTTCAATTGATTTCGGCACTATTGAAGCGGGTACATCAAAATCTGAAGCAATTACCATCATGAATACTGGCGGTGCTGCACTGACTATTTCAGGCATTAACGTTACAGGCTCTGAGTTTCTAAAAACAGCTGATAATTGCTCTATTATTGCGGCAGGATCAAGCTGTAGTACTGAAGTAACCTACCAAGCAAACCCCGGAGCTAGCACAGGTTCAGTAATTATTACATCTGACGATGAAGATGAAGCAAGCACAACAGTATCTTTAGCTGGTATCGGAGAAACAGTAACCCCACCAACACTCGAAGTTGATGTAAACCTAGAAGTAAATGGCAGTACTTATATCACTGCAAATGGCGGAACAATGCCATTAACGGGAACGATTGAAAGTACCATTGACCTATTTAGCGGCTACCTAACAGGAGACCTCAAACTCAACCCAACCGTAGGTAAGTTTGAGATTATTCAAGGCTGGAGCCGATACATGGCTACTGCTCAAGTAGAGTTTGAAACAGTAGGTATCACCGAAGGAACACTCATCGACGGCCAACTTACAGCAACAGCTAGCGCTTACATAAAATTACCTAAAGTAACGAAGACTATGTTTGGCCTTATTAACTGGCCAATTGGTGGCGGATTAAACTGCCGCACAATAGAGCCTGTTACATTTGCTATAAGCTCCCCTGCAGGTGAGTCATTCGACCCATTATTAGGTGGCCGCGTTACCGGCACCTATGATTTACCAAAACTTGAGAACTGTGGTGCCTTAACAAGCATCTTAACCTTTAAAATGAAAGGTAATGACAATACAATTGATTTAGTATTGAAGCCTATTCTATAGCCCTAAACCAACTAAGCCTGACTTAGGTTGGGTTCTTCAAGCGCTCCCCTCATACGAGGGAGAGCGCTTTTTTTTACCACGATAAAAACAAACGGTTTTATGACACGCTTCACAAATCAATCCACAGCACTTCACAGTCACCGATTTTAACAAATATCCCTCCGTTTATAACAATGACTAACACTATAAAAAGAAGCCTAATGAACCCGTTAGCCCATAACTGCACTAACTGACGAAACATAACTTCATGTAGCTTCAGCTAGCACGCTAACGGGGTAAGTTATTTATTTTTAAAGAATATTAATGCTTACCTTTTAGTTTTTGAACTACACAAAAACGGTGTATGCAGTTAATCATCATATTTAAAAGCAGTAAAAAATAAATAAAATATTTACTTATGGAGTAATAAAATGAAAGGTCTGAAAAGAATAGCATTAGTAGCAGCAATCGCAGCAGCATCTTCAGCTCAAGCAGAAATGGTTTCTATGGATGATGCAGCACTAAGCACCACAACAGGTCAAGCAGGCTTAACTGTTGACTTCAATGCATTAGATGTCAGTATCGCTGCTATTGATTATAAAGATCAGGGTTTTTTATCAATTAAAGATGTTGTACTCGGTGGAGGTACTGGTTTTGGTGGCCCTGGTGACGGTATTCTTAACAACTTCCGAATGACTATCGATATAGCGGGTGACGGTTCAGACCTTGGCGAGTCGCGTTTAGGTGAAGAATATATCTCAACAGCAGCCAGCCTTGTTGGCGGCCAAGTGAGTGGAAATTATGTTGCACAAACAATCGATGATGGCGATCTTGTTATCTCTATCCGTGCTATCGACTCAACCAACCTGCTTCAATCAGTTGATTATGGACTGCACATCGGTTCTATTGGTTTAGGTGCATCTACAGAAACTGAAGGGGCAGTAACTAATGGAACAACACTAGTTTCAGATCTTAACCTTACAGGTTATGTAGGACCAATTGATATAATCATCGATGGAAATGATGGTGGTATGAATATTTCTGCTTATTTCAATGCTACAGGCAATTTAAATCTTGATTTCATGGCAGTGAGTACTAATCTAACTGTCCACAATAGCCGTGGTACCGATCAGATATGGTTAGGTTCAGCAACCAAAGGTACGTCTATGGCTCACGCACAAGTGAATATCTCTAAGGTTGATAATTATCAGTCAGCGGGTCAAACCGCATTAGCTTTAGATATTCAAAACTTTGAGGCGGATATCGATTTAACAAGCTTAACACTGGGCACTTTTGCTGGTGCTGACGGTCGCGGTATTGGTGACATATTCGTTACTGATTTAAAACTATCTGCACAAACTGTTGTTTTCGGTCACTAAGATCTTAATACAATTAGTAAAGAAGGCCACCTAAAGGTGGCTTTTTTTTAGATTTAAAAAGGTAATAACAGAAATGAAAAAAATTATTAATTTTTTAAGAAGAACCCTTCTTTTTAGCCTAACAATTACAGCCGGATTAAACATCGCAACAGCAAACGAAAACGTAGCGGTAAACACCAAAAACGCAGATAAGGAAGCTCATAAAAATATTCAATTTCTTCTAGGTAATGTGCTACAAAAATCAAAAAAACTACAAGAAGACTTCGGTGATTTTTCACCCTACGGTGCGGCACTTTTTATAGATGGAAGCGTTAAATATGTTTGGTATGCAAGGCCTGGAGAAACAGTTAATAACCCAACCCAAAGCCTAACACTAATTAGAGAAGCATTACAAACACAAGCCCAGTCAGGAAAAATTATTGGCTCTGCCATTATTTATAAATTTAAAAAACAAGGGCAAGATCAAGTGCAATTAACGGTTGAGTTAGAATATCAATCCGGCCTTGCTCTAGCATTCTCTACAGAAATGAAGATAGATTCTAATAGCTCAATTGACTGGGGTAATAATAGTAAAGTCAATTTTGAACCACGGATTTTTGTGCCACAAACAACAGAAGATAAGAGCAAGCAGACTAATTAAGGGCTAGTTACCTTACCACCTCCTGCTTGAGCCTTTACTTCCCTACGCACTTCACCTGGCGTTTTACCCACCCACCCTCTGTAAGCACGGGTAAAACTTGCCTGATCAGAAAAACCTAGTTTGCTAGCAATATCAATAATAGGCATTGGCGTATCACACAAGTAAAGGTTGGCGAAGTTTAACCGCACCTCATTACTAATTTCCCGAAATGAACTACCCTCTTCTGCTAACTGCTGCCTGAGATAGCGCGAACTCATATTTAGTAACTCAGCGCTACGCTCAATACTGGACTGGTCAGGTGACTTTTTAATATGCTCGCGTATCTTTTCCGAATAATTACTTAACGTTTCAGAAGTAGGTGATGGGATATTTAAATGTCGATATTGAGCTAAAGAGTAGACAATCTTTTGCCCTCTTTTTTTGAATGACTGAGAAGTCAATGAAAGTGTTATTTGATTATATTGTGAGCTGAAATTCCACTGAGAACCAGGAGCTAATGATAGCCATTCATTTATGTTATTACAGGCCTCAAAACCACAATCAAAACTTATACTATCACATATTTTTGATGCCGCCGCATAGATGCTCCCCATATACATTTTTGCCATAAATGCCCCAATCTTACCGACATTCCATGTATCGTGTAGTCGAATAGTGACACTGCGACCTCTATGTATCACTTCCATATCAAGCAAAGGTAAGCAAACTCTAATATGCTTAACTACTGCCTCAATACGTTGTGGCTGGCTTTCACGGCTTAGTAACATGTAACCAAACAGACCATGAACACCTAAATCCAGCTTTTGCCCAAACTCAAATGCTGCTTTTTCGTCATTAAGTAACCATTCTGCCGTTTCGAGTATCGAAACAACTTGATTCATTGACAGGTAAGTTTCAGAGTTATCGGAAGAGATACATACATCAGGGTTATGAGTTTTTATCACCTCTTTAGTTATGCCTTTCGCTTTAAGAAATTTTAAAAAATGACCTGCATAACGTGTAGAAACTAATGGGACATCATAAGACAATGCTTCTTGCATGAGCAATCCTCTTCCTTTAGATAAGCCATTAAGTAAACCCTCAGGCTAACCCACTATGGATATATTTTATTTTCCTCATGTTATGAATATTAAATAAGGTCGTCGCGTACATTTAGGTCTGATCAGATGACAAACTGGTCACGTGTTCAACAACTTGACCTTGTTCCAAAAAAAACAGCTTATCAAAGCTAAATATACACACTTACCCTAAATTCTTAATTTTATATAACAAGATAATAGCTATAAATAAAAGTTCACATCAAGCTACTGCATTCGATGAGAGAGAGGATATTACATATAAAATACATTCATATACGAAGAAATTATAAAAACTAGTGTATCAAAAGAGAAACCGACTAAAATCACAAAAACCTGTAGAGAAAATTATTTCTACAGGTTTTATAAGGTATAAAAAAATTTTGTTTGAATAATAATTGAGGATTAATTCACACTTAGTTAATTACATTAAGGTTTAAAAAGCATCACCCGGCACACGAACCCGGCCTTCCATTAACACGCGAGCACTACGACTCATACTTGCCTTGGTAACAACCCACACCCCATCTTCCAAGCTTGCTTCCGCACCAACACGTAATGTGCCCGATGGATGGCCGAAACAGACCGCTTTACGCGCACTACCACCAGCGGCTAAATTCACTAAGGTACCTGGAATCGCAGCAGCAGTGCCGATAGCTACAGCGGCGGTACCCATCATGGCATGATGCAACTTACCCATTGATAAGGCACGCACATGCAGGTCAATATCACCCGCTGCTATCTGCTTACCACTGGAGGTCGTATATCCTGAAGGCTTAGCAACAAAAGCAACTTTGGGTGTGTGCTGACGACCAGCAGCTTCATCAATATGCTTAATTAAGCCCATTCTTACCGCACCATGTGCACGAATCACCTCAAATAGTGCTAAGGCTTTAGCATCACCATTGATAGCATCCTGAAGCTCTACGCCCTTATAGCCGAGATCTTCTGCATTCACGAAAATAGTTGGGATACCTGCATTAATCATAGTAGCTCTAATAGACCCACCTTTCACAACATCACTCGGCACCTCAAGGTCATCCACAAGATTCCCCGTTGGGAACATCGCACCATCACCATCAGCGGGATCAAGAAAATCTACCTGCACCTCAGCAGCAGGAAACGTAACACCATCTAATTCAAAGTCACCCGTTTCCTGCACTTCTCCATTTGTAATGGGCACGTGTGCAATAATGGTTTTGCTTATATTTGCCTGCCAGATTCGCACAATAGCTATGCCATTCTGCGGGATACGGTCTACATCTACCAAGCCGCTACTAATCGCAAAAGAGCCGACTGCAGCAGATAAATTACCACAGTTTCCGCTCCAGTCTACAAACGGCTTGTCGATGGACACTTGCCCAAATAGATAGTCAACATCATGATTCGGCACACTGCTTTTCGACAGAATAACTGTTTTACTAGTGCTTGATGTTGCCCCCCCCATACCATCAGTCTGTTTCCCGTAAGGGTCTGGACTACCTATTACACGCAACAACAACGCATCGCGTGCTGCGCCAGGCACCTGTGCACCTATAGGTAGGTCTTGCAGATTGAAAAACACGCCTTTACTGGTTCCGCCACGCATATAAGTAGCGGGGATTTTAATCTGGGCTACATGAGCCATAGTTATATCCTGCTTCAACTAGTTAACTGACGACTCTAAAAAATCCTGTGCGAAACGCTGTAATACACCGCCCGCAGAGTAAACAGAGACTTCTTCCGCTGTATCAAGGCGACAAGTGACTGGCACCTCTATGCACTCACCATTACTACGATTAATAATCAATGTGAGCGTAGCACCGGGTGCTGGCTCTCCACTTACATCAAAGGTTTCTGTTCCGTCAATCGCGTAAGTCTTGCGGTTTTCATCGGCCTTAAATTCCAGTGGCAGCACTCCCATACCCACCAGATTAGTTCGGTGAATACGCTCAAAACCTTCGGCAACAATCACTTCTACACCCGCTAAACGCACCCCTTTAGCCGCCCAGTCTCGTGATGAGCCTTGGCCGTAATCAGCACCGGCAACAATAATTAGCGGCTGTTTACGCTCCATATATGTCTCAATGGCTTCCCACATACGGGTAACCTTACCTTCAGGCTCTATACGGGCAAGAGAGCCCTGTTTAACCTGACCATTTTCCTGAACCATTTCATTCAACAGCTTAGGGTTTGCGAAGGTTGCTCGCTGAGTAGTGAGATGATCACCCCGATGGGTTGCGTAGGAGTTAAAATCAACTTCAGGCAAGCCCATTTTGGCTAGATATTCTCCTGCCGCACTTGAGGCCATAATCGCATTCGATGGTGATAGGTGATCGGTGGTAATGTTGTCACCCAACACAGCTAGCGGACGCATACCTTTTAGAGTACGCTCGCCAGCCAAGGCGCCTTCCCAATAAGGAGGTCTGCGAATGTAAGTCGTTTGTGGACGCCAATCATACAGAGGGCTAACTTTTTTGCTGCTATCGTCTGAAATATCAAACATGGGAATATAAACCTGGCGGAACTGCTCAGGCTTCACACTTTCTTTAACAATCGCATCAATTTCTTCATCACTTGGCCAGATATCCTTCAACGTAACAGGATTACCTTCTTTATCTGTACCCAATACATCCTTCTCGATATCAAAACGAATCGTACCCGCAATAGCATAAGCCACAACTAAAGGTGGAGATGCTAGGAAGGCTTGTTTAGCATAAGGATGAATACGACCATCAAAATTACGGTTACCTGACAGCACAGCCGTTGAATAAAGATCACGATCAACCAGTTCTTTCTGGATAACTGGGTCCAAAGCACCACTCATTCCGTTACAAGTAGTACAAGCAAAGCCCACAATGCCAAAACCTAAAGCTTCTAATTCTGGCAACAGTTTTGAGTCTTCAAGATACAACTGAGCGACCTTAGAACCTGGTGCGAATGATGTTTTAACCCATGGCTTGCGTGTTAGCCCTAACTTATTCGCATTTCGTGCGATAAGACCTGCAGCGACAACGTTTCTAGGATTACTGGTATTAGTGCAGCTAGTAATAGCTGCAATAATCACCGCACCATCTGGCATTAAACCCGGTTCGTTTTCTACTTTTCCAGAAATACCCCGTGCAGCTAGCTCAGAAGTAGGCACACGACGATGAGGGTTAGATGGACCCGCGATATTACGAACTACAGATGATAAATCGAAGGTTAATACTCGCTCATATTCGGCATTTTTAAGACTATCTGCCCAAAGACCTGTTTCTTTGGCATAAGTTTCTACCAACGCTACCTGTTCAGGATCACGACCAGTGAGCTTGAGATAATCGATAGTCATTTTATCGATATAAAACATGCCTGCCGAAGCACCAAATTCTGGCGTCATATTAGATATGGTTGCGCGATCACCTAAGGTTAGCGCTGCGGCTCCTTCACCAAAGAACTCAAGGTAAGATGAAACTACTTTTTCATTACGCAAAAACTCAGTAATGGCCAGTACGATATCTGTGGCGGTAATACCGGGTTGACGCTTACCGGTTAATTCTACGCCAATAATATCAGGTAGGCGCATATACGAAGCACGTCCCAACATAACATTTTCAGCTTCTAAACCACCTACACCAATAGCAATAACACCCAAAGCATCAACATGTGGAGTATGGCTATCTGTACCTACCAAGGTATCTGGGAAAGCAACACCTTCTCGTGACTGAATCACTGGTGACATCTTTTCCAGATTAATCTGGTGCATAATGCCATTACCAGGTTGAATCACATCCACATTCTTGAATGATTTTTTACACCAATTAATAAAATGAAAACGGTCTTCATTACGACGGTCTTCAATTGCACGATTTTTTTCAAACGCATCCTTCTCAAAGCCTGCATGCTCAACAGCCAGTGAATGATCTACAATCAATTGCGTAGGAACAACAGGGTTCACTTCCGATGGGTCACCGCCTTTTTCAGCAATGGCATCTCTCAAACCGGCAAGATCAACCAAAGCAGTTTGACCTAGAATGTCATGACACACCACACGCGCAGGGAACCAGGGGAAATCCAACTCACGCTTACGCTCAATAATTTGCTTAAGCGCATCGGTAAGCATGCCCGGGGCGCAACGTCGAACCAGGTTTTCAGCCAATACCCGTGATGTATAGGGCAGTTTTTCATAAGCACCCGGCTCAATGTCATTAACAGCGGCACGCGTATCGAAATAATCAAGATCTGTACCGGGTAATGGCTTGCGGTGTGTTGTGTTCATAACTTCTTCCACGAAATAATATTTGAGATTTAACTAATAAACTACCGTCATTCCCGCGAAGGCGGGAATCCAAAAAGCTATGTCAAAACACTGGATCCCCGCCTTCGCGAGGATGACAACATGAAAAATTTAGTTTTATCGTTCACTAATAGGTGCAACTTTTCTTGGCTCAGAACCAATATAGTCGGCACTAGGGCGAATAATTCGGTTATTAGAACGCTGCTCCATAACGTGAGCTGCCCACCCGGTTAGACGTGAGCATACAAAAATGGGCGTGAATAACTTTGTAGGAATTCCCATAAAGTGATAAGCCGATGCATGGAAGAAATCTGCATTACAGAATAGCTTTTTGCTATCCCACATAAATTCTTCACACGCCACAGAGATGTCATACAAAGAAGCATCGCCATGCTCTTGAGCTAGCTTTTCAGACCATGCTTTGATAATGACGTTACGAGGGTCAGATTCACTGTAAATAGCATGACCAAAACCCATGATTTTTTCTTTACGTGCCAACATGCCCGCCATTTGCTCTTTAGCATCAGCTGGTGATTTGAACTTTTGTATCATATCCATTGCAGCTTCATTCGCGCCGCCATGAAGAGGACCACGAAGTGAACCAATAGCCGCTGTCACGCATGAATACATGTCAGACAAAGTAGAAGCACAGACTCGCGCAGTGAAGGTAGACGCATTGAATTCATGCTCAGCATAAAGAATTAAAGAAACATCCATAACCCGACGATGTTGATCAGAAGGTGTTTCACCATGAAGAAGCTTTAAGAAGTGACCCCCGTGTGACTCTTCATCCGTATTACAATCAATTTCTACCCCATCGTGACTGAACTTATACCAGTAACACATGATCGCAGGGAAAGCGGCTAACAAACGATTAGCTGCCTTGTTTTGCTCAGAGAAATCGTTTTCTGGTTCTAAGTTACCCAAAAAAGAACAACCTGTACGCATCACATCCATAGGGTGCGCGTCAGCAGGGATATGCTGCAAAACTTCTTTTAGTGCTTGTGGTAAATCACGCATTGATTTTAGTTCAGCTTTATAAGCAGCTAACTGATCAACTTTGGGTAGTTCACCGTTAAACAAAAGGTAAGCGACTTCCTCAAACGTGGCGTTATCGGCTAAGTCAGAAATATCATAGCCACAATACGTTAAACCAGAACCCGATTTACCTACTGTACAGAGCTTAGTTTCACCTGCACTTTGACCTCGAAGGCCCGCACCACTTAATTTTTTAGTTGTCATTGTTATTCTCTCCCATCGATTTTAATCATAAGTACGTCAAAAATTAAAGCGCTACTTATTCTTACCTTCACTAAACAGTTTATCTAGCTTCTGCTCATAGTCGTGATAACCCAAATAATCATATAAATCCATGCGTGTTTGCATGGTATCAACCACTTCTTTCTGATCTCCTTTTTCAAGGATAGATTGATATACGTTTTCTGCCGCTTTATTCATCGCTCTGAATGCACTCAGAGGATAAAGCACCATAGCAGCGCCCCACTCGCCTAACTGCTCTTTATTCCAAAGTTCAGTTTGACCAAACTCTGTAATATTAGCCAAGATAGGTACATCCAAGGCCTCAGAAAACGCGCGGTAATGCGCTTCAGTTTGTACCGCTTCAGCAAAAATGCCATCAGCACCGGCTGCAACATATGCTTTAGCCCGCTCAATAGCCGCCTCTAAACCTTCTTGTGCGAATGAATCTGTTCGTGCCATGATGAAAAAGTCAGGATCGATACGGGCATCAACTGCCGATTTGATTCTATCTACCATTTCTTCAGTAGAAACAATTTCCTTATTAGGACGATGACCACAACGCTTTTGCGCTACCTGATCTTCCATATGCACCGCAGCAGCACCCGCTTTTTCCATATCTCGAATGGTTTTGGCAATATTAAATGCCCCACCCCAGCCAGTATCTATATCCACCAACAAAGGTAAATCACAGGCCGAAGTAATACGCTGCACATCAACAAGCACATCATTCAGAGAAGTCATACCCAAATCTGGCAGACCATAAGATGCGTTTGCTACACCGCCACCCGATAAATAAATGGCATTGTGACCAATTTGTTTTGCCATCATGGCGGAGTAAGCATTAATCGTACCTACGATTTGTAAGGGTTTATTATCAATTAAAGCCTGACGAAACTTTTTACCTGCACTCATAGCCTGCCTCTCTACCCGTTATTTAATATCAATTAATTTTTGCTCTATATTATTTCTTGAATACAAGATGTGGCGACGCATTAGCATTTCTGCCAGCTCTTCATCTCGATTACAAATAGCCTGAACAATATGTTTGTGTTCATCAAATGCGGTTGTCACCCTTGGCCCCGCCATACCCAGCTGAACCCGATACATACGAACCAAATGGTAAATACCATCAAATAGCATAGAAATAAGATGATTATTTTTACTGCCTAGGATGATCCGATAATGAAAATCAACATCACCGGCCTCCTGGTAATAGGACTCACCTTCTTTGACTTCTTGAAAGTGAGTGTTTAATAAAGCATTTAAGTCCGCAATTTCCTGATCGCTCATGTTCTTTGCAGCTAACCTGGCAGCCATGCCTTCCAGTGATTCACGAATCTGATAAAGATCGATCAAACCCTCAGGGCTTAAAGCGACCACTCTGGCTCCCACATTGGCTTTACGCTCAACAATATGGCAAGACACTAAGCGATTGATGGATTCACGTATTACGGAGCGACTCACTGCATACTTTGTCGACAATTCTGTTTCACTGAGCTTTGATCCAGACTGAATTTGACCATCTACGATATCTTTTCGCAGTTGATAAAAGGTTTTATCTGCTGATGTAACGGCTTTTTCGGATAAAAGAGTCATAGAAACCAATATCATTGTTTTTAACTAAGTTGTCGACAATATAGTGAATATTATACTCTTAGTCAATTAAATAAGCATCTATTGTCGACAAAGCCAAACAAAACGCGTTCGTGATGCATCAATATTAAATTGGTACATTTGTTCCATTTAATATTGAATTTGAGAAGTGTGACATAAAGTTCATTTATAATTTACCTATAATGCCCGCACAAAATAGAAACAAAGCACACGCCCGCCAACTTTAAAAATAACGGCCCCCCACTTATGAAGGAACGCACAATGCAAGCACTCAGAGTATTTGTAGCTGTATTATTTACTATGACGCTTTCAACGCTCACTCAAGCGAATATATGTTTAAGTATCGACCTCCCAAACTCTCATCAATATACTATTGATTCAAATATTGAAATTATCTCATCAGATGGCGTTACTCTTGCGGCCAATATATTCACCCCTACAACAGCACCGGGCCCTGATGGATATCCTGCCATTATTTCTGTTAATAGCTGGATGCTTGACGAACATGAGTACCTCATTCAAGCCTCTCAATTTGCCAAAAAGGGTTATATTGTTCTAAGTTACACCTCTCGCGGCTGGGGCTGTTCAGGTGGAGAAATAGGTATGAGTGGCCCCACCGATACCGCCGACATTACCGCTATCGTAGACTGGCTTGAAGCAAAAACTGATACCGATATGAATAATATTGGTATCAGCGGTATGTCTTATGGTGCAGGTCTAAGTCTAGCAGGCCTAGCATTAGAGCCTAGACTCAAAACAGCGGTTGCCATGAGTGCATGGGGCTCCGTTGAGCAAATATTATATGCCCAAGAAACACCTCACTTATTCTGGGGGGCATTTTTGGTTGCCTCTGGCACTCTAACCGCCACCATACCCCCTGCGATTATAGAAAACTTTACCAATATGGTAAGTCATAAAAATATAGACAGCGCTATTAAATGGACAAAATCCATATCACCAATCAATTCAATTGACTTAATCAACGAGAGAAATGCCCCTGTTTATATAGCCAATAATTTTGGCGATAACATGTTCCCGATAAACGACATACTCACTTACTACAGCCAACTAACCGTACCAAAACGCCTTGATATCAACCAGGGTATGCATGCCAGCGGCGAAGTTATTGGACTTTTAGGGGTACCCAATTATACATGGGACAATGCCCACGACTGGTTTGATTACTGGCTCAAAGGTGAAGCAACTGGAATTATGGATAGACCCTCAGTCACAATGGAAAGAGATTTATCTACCGAACGTGATGAGTTTTCTAACTGGCCGATCCCTGAAACAGAGACTAAAACGTTTTACTTTGGCGCAAGAGGCCTTCTAAAAAATGGTAAGCTGCGTGAAACACCCTATAAGCCATGGTGGCCAAAAATAAACACCATTTTCTCCGGCCTGGATTCAGGTGCCAGCACGGGTATCCCTATTCTTTCAGCCCTCATTGACGGTCACTTGAAAACACCTGTATTTCAGTCTATTCCATTAATTAATCGTGTAAATGGGATT
>ENA-ORXI01001507-ORXI01001507.1-sediment-metagenome-genome-assembly--contig:-NODE-1507-length-17913-cov-5.901323_pt1 | contig 17913 bp, 9 predicted proteins | sample MGYA00237861_ERZ511468 | MGnify/ENA primary metagenome ERZ511468 (study PRJEB26299, sample SAMN06266213) | sediment metagenome | isolation source: Hudson Canyon methane seep mesocosm | place: USA:Hudson...
ATTTCAAAGCTATGATGGATAACACCGATGACTATATTTACTTCAAAGACAGCAATCACGTATTCACGGGGGCCAGCAAAACCTTAGTAGATATTACCGAACCATCAGAACACTGGATGGATTTGATTGGCAAGACCGATTACGACGTATTTCCTGAAGCCTTTGCCGATATTTACTACAGCTTAGAGAAACGGGTGTTTGTAGGCGTTGATGTTGCACATGAAGAGCAAGAAACTCTAGATGGCGATGGCAATAAGGGCTGGGTTGATAACAGAAAATATCCTATAAAAAATGACGCTGGTGAAATCGTTGGGTTATTTGGTATTGCGCGGGATATTACTCAGCGAAAACAGATAGAAATATCCTTACAAATAAGTGAGCATCGCTTACTGTTGAGTCAAGAATCGGGTGGTGTTGGGACGTGGGAATACGACTTTAATACTAATAAGAGTTTTTGTTCTAGGAACGTTTACCAACAGCTTAAATTTCCTTGGTCATCTGAAAGTTCTAGTTGGGATGATGTTTTCTCAGCTATATTTCCCGAAGATCATGCCCATGTCAACGAGGTTATTAATCTCCATATTTCTGAAGGAACAGACTTAGATGTCGAATATAGAATTACGGATACTGAAGGCGATGTTCGATGGATGCGTACTATAGGACAAGTGAACTGTGACTCTGCTGGCAACCCAGTTTCAATGCAAGGTACAGTACAAGATATAACCAAAGGTAAACTTGCCGAACATGATCTAAGTATCGCTGCCACCGCCTTTGAATCACAAGAAGGCATGATGGTGACTGATTCCAATAAAGTCCTTATTAGAGTGAATGAAGCCTTCACAACCATTACGGGCTATGACTCAGAAGAAGCCATTGGTAACAATCCAAGTCTGCTGGCTTCTGGACGACACGATGCAGTGTTTTATGAGGAAATGTGGCAAGCAATAAATACTGCCGACTACTGGTCTGGTGAAGTCTGGAATAAACGCAAAGATGGTGAGGTGTATCCAGAAAAACTCACTATTACAGCTGTAAGAGACTCAAAGGGCATCTTAACTAACTATGTCGGTACGATTACTGACATAACCCTGAGCAAGCAAGCTGAACAAGAAATTGAAGATTTAGCTTACTACGATCCGCTTACTCACTTGCCCAATCGTCGGCTGATGATTGATCGTATTCATCATGCGATGGCAGCAAGTGCTCGCAGTGGTAATCAATGTGCCTTACTCTTTCTCGATCTTGATCACTTTAAAGATCTTAATGACACCTTGGGTCATGATATGGGCGACCTATTGCTACAGCAAGTTGCTGAGCGCCTGACCAGTTGTATACGTGAAGGGGATACCAATTCTCGCTTTGGTGGCGATGAGTTTGTTGTCTTGTTAGAAGAATTGAGTGTACAGCCCGTTGAAGCTGCCACACAGGCAGAAGGTATTGCCAATAAGATTTTATCTTCCATCAACAAGCCTTACCAGCTTGCGAGTCATAACTACTCCAGTAGCACCAGTATTGGTATTACAGTGTTTGATGCTCACAAATCTGAAGCGGAAGAACTATTAAAGCAAGCTGATATAGCACTGTATAAGGCAAAAGATGATGGCCGTAATGCGCTACGATTTTATGATCCACAGATGCAGGCAACTATTACCGCGCGTGCAGAACTTGAAAAAGAACTCATCTTAGCGGTAGATCAACACCAGTTCCAATTGCATTATCAAGTACAGATGGATCATTTACAGAATCCAATAGGCGCTGAAGCGTTGATCCGCTGGAATCATCCTAAACGTGGCTTAGTATCACCAATAGATTTTATTCCTCTAGCAGAACAAAACGGTACTATTTTAGCGATAGGGCAATGGGTACTTGATACCGCGTGTGCTCAATTGAAGGCTTGGCAACACGATGTACTTACCCGTGTTCTGACCTTATCCGTCAACGTTAGTGCTAAGCAATTTCATCAGGTTGATTTCATCTCGCAAGTCATCATGTCAATCGAACAGCATGGTGTCAATCCTGCTCATCTTAAATTAGAACTGACGGAAAGTTTATTACTAGACAACATCGAAGATACGATTGCCAAAATAGAGTCATTGACCGAGATGGGCATTCACTTCTCATTGGATGACTTTGGTACAGGGTATTCGTCTTTGCAATATCTCAAGAAGTTACCGCTCTATCAGCTGAAAATAGACAAATCTTTCGTAGATAATCTTGTTACCGATAGTAATGACCAAGTGATTGTTCGCACTATTATTGTGATGGCATATAGTTTGGGGTTAACGGTTATTGCTGAAGGCGTAGAAACAAAAGAGCAACAACAACTATTATTAGAAGAAGGTTGTACGCATTACCAAGGGTATTTGTATAGTAAACCTGTGTCGATTGTTGAGTTTGAGGCTTTGCTTAGGAAAAGTTAATTGTTAATCGCCTACAAGCGAGAGGCTCAGTTTCGATATAGCCCGACTGTCCGTTGTGGGTCGACAAGCGCCCTTTGAACAATTCGTCGCTTACGTGCCACAAGCGGTCATTAGTTGAACGACAGTTAACGTTATCAACTTCGCCCAACACAAACTTTATTACGTCCTGTTTCTTTCGCTTCATACAATGCTTTATCGGCCTGATTGAGCAACATGTCAATGTTGATATTTTTATCATCAAGTGTGATAACACCGATAGAAACTGTAAAACGTATAGGTAAACCAGCAGAAATAGTTACCTCTGTCTTAGTAATAGCTTCTCGCAGTCGTTCTGCAGCATCAAGTGCTTCTTCAGCTTCAGTTTCGGGCAAGATGATAGCAAACTCTTCTCCACCTATACGACCGATTATATCAACCTGACGTAGCGTATCTTGACAGACTTTACTTAGCGCTTGCAGTACGTTATCTCCCGCTTGATGACCATAGGTATCGTTAACCTTTTTAAAGAAATCAATATCTAGCATCAGTGCCGATAGAGATGTGTCATAGCGTATTGCTCGTGATAGCTCCACCTCACCTTGTGCCATAAAATGACGGCGATTTGATAAACCTGTTAGATAGTCAAGATGCGCCTGTCTGGTAAGTTCTTCTTCAAGGTGTTTACGCTCGGTAATATCGATATTTGTGCCGAGCATCCGTAAAGCCTTGCCATTCTCGTCGCGAAATACCTTCGCTACCGCTTTAATGTAATGTACTTCACCATTAGGCCAAATGACACGAAACTCAGTATCAAAAGGCTTTTTGCCAGAAATGGCATCTTGAACCTCTTGTTCAGAACGCTCACTATCATCAGGATGTAACGATCTTTCCCAAGCATCAATAATACCAGTGAAGTCAGCACGATCTATATGGTAGAGCGAGAACATGGAGTCATCCCACACCATCTCCAAAGTTTGTAGATCCCAATCCCAGATGCCTACGCCATTAGAGATGGTGGCTAAAGCTAACCGTTCTTGATTTTCTTTTAATGCTGACTCAATTGTTTTTCTGTCAGTGATGTCCCGAGCGATACCAAATAAGCCAATAATTTCACCATCATCATTCTTTATCGGTTCTTTGCGGTTATCTACCCAACCCTTATTGCCAGCATTATCTAGCGTTTCCTGCACCTCATGTGCGACATGAACACCGTTGAACACTTGTTTTTCTAGCTTATAGTAGTTATCAGCATATTCTTCAGAGAATACATCATAATCAGTCTTGCCAATTAAGTCTGTCCAATATTCGGATGGATCGGTAATGACGACTAAAGTTTGACTCGCACCTGTGAAGACGTGATTACGATCTTTGAAATAAATATAGTCATGAGTATTTTCCATCATGGCTTTGAAATTAGTCATCGTGGTGTGGTCGTATTGCCCTTGCCACAGGCTTTTAGAATCTTGCAGCAACAACTCAAGCGTAATGATGTTAGTCGTTGGCTCTTTTACTTTGGTGTACTGACCTTTAATGCAGCGAATTCTACTATCTGCATGTCTGAGACGAATATTAAAAGTGCCTGAGATGGTTCTGATGTCGGTTGAAAATAATTCATCCGCAATATCTTGGTCATGCGGATGAATTCGACTTTGTAAAGTAAGTTTTCCTGTCAGAAAGTCATCAGCTTTAAAGCCAAGTAATTCATATACCCTCTCACTGACAGCTAAAACTGAAGGTGGGTCTGTTAAAGCAATGCTAAAATTTGATTCTACTATCTCAGTGTTTATTGATGTCAACGTAGCTCTCAAGATTAAATTTGTTTCAGACACACATACCTGAAGACCATAGGTTGAATATTATTCTTGTCGGTGAAAGCTGTCAAACAAGCTGGAATAATAATCTTTAAATACTTATGGCATAAGTGGTTGTTTATCATGGATTAATTGAAATGGTCTAATAACCCTGTAGAAATTTAATAGCCTGACTGTCTGCTTTAGTACGGGATGACACAGGTTTTAATGTTGGCGAGCATTGTAAGTGACAGATTTTAAAAGGTCATGAAACTGCCTAAGCGACTTAAAATCCCTCGCATTCACGGGCGTGCCGGTTCGATTCCGGCCCTAGGTACCAAAATATGAAAGCCTCAGTAGTTGACTCTATCGGGGCTTTTTTTGTGGGTAATCGGCCAGTTTTGAATAGGCTTTGAAAAAGCATGAAAATATAACATATAAAACCAGTAAACCCTTGTAATAGTAAGGACTTAAAGTTATTGGCTTTTTATCTGAGCTCTATTATGATTGATCGTGGTAACGATATAAGGACTCCGCTATCAATAATAAATTACAGAATGTAGCAATGCAGCTTGGCGTGGCTACCATATATTTTCTGCTTGCAACTGTTGCACTGGAATTTGCTACGCTCAAAGAGGGAGGGACGTTATTGTGGCCTTCTTCTGGCTTTGCATTAGCGGTATTACTTAAGTATGGAGCTCGTTATTCAATAGGCGTCTTTCTAGGAGCTTATGCTGCTGGTTTATATATGGGGCTTGCCCATAGTGTTTCAGCCGGAACAGGGCTAGGCAATATGCTGGAGCCCCTATTAGCTGTCTATCTGCTACGATTCTTACCTTTTTCACTCACATTGCATAGCTTAAGGGATTTTGCATCTCTAGTGGTAGCTGGCAGTATCGGTGCTGTAGCAAGCGCAACCGTTGGCCCATTGACACTACTGTTAGCTGGTTTTATTTCACTTGCTGACATTCCTAGCACAGCCTTACATTGGTGGATGGCTGATGAGCTAGGTATTGCACTCATTGCACCGTTCTTATTGCTTGTCAATGCACATACTTTCCTCGACTTAGCCAAGCAACGTACTGAAACTCTCGCATTGATTTTATTTTCATTAGCAATAGCGTTTAGCGTCCTAACTGACTGGGTAGTTCTAGGGGGAGATAGCATCCACCGTGGCTACTTATTGGCGATCCCTTTAGGGTGGTCAATATTACGTTTTAGCCACATCACGACTGCAGTTGTTACATTCATTTACTTTGTCATTGGTGTCGCAGGACTTTTGCTTCAGCAAGGTATCTTTGTCGATGCACAATTACAGACTGATTTTGTTTTATTTGCGACAAGCTTCATAACAATTCCTATTGTTAGTCTAGCCCTGTCATATTCAATAAATGACCGAAACATCTTGTTTCAGGCTATCAATACCAGCCAAACAGAAACCTATATTTTTTCTGATGGAGACATGCATTTTACATTTGTTAATGATGCCGCCCTTGATAACCTAAGGATGACACTTGCTGAAGTATATACACTCAGACCCTTTGATATTCAGCCTCTTTATTCTGAACAACAGTTTAGAGATTCACTTGAACCACTAATATCTGAAAAACAGTCTTATCTTAAGTTTGAAACACTACATCAACGTAAGGATGATACTCGCTACCCTGTTGAAGTGCTCTTGCACCGAGTGAATCATGCAGGCAGGCAATGTTACTTAGCCTCTATTATTGATATTACCGAGCGAACAAAAGCCAAAACTGAGCTTATGGAATATCAACAGCACTTAGAACAGCTTGTGAAAGAGCGGACGACTGATATGGAAAGCGCTCGTGATGAAGCCTTAATAGCTAGAGATGACGCACAACAAGCTAACAAAGCAAAATCAGAGTTTCTTTCTTCTATGAGTCATGAATTACGGACGCCATTAAATTCTATAATAGGGTTTTCACAATTATTAGTAAGTGATGAAAGTGACCAGCTAAAAGAGGAGCAAAAAAAAGACCTAGAATATATTTATCAGGGAGGATTACACCTTCTCGAACTTGTTAATACGGTGCTTGATTTATCCCAAATAGAGTCGGGACACTTAACACTTGATATTAAGCATTTAAACCCATCAGATATTATTAGCGAATCAATGGCGATGCTTGAGCAGCAAGCTAAGGTAACGGATATTAAACTAACGTTAGAAAAATACCCTGATATTATTATAAAAGCCGATCCCGTTTTATTCAAACAAGCTTTCATTAACTTAGTCAATAATGCTATTAAATATAATCATATTTCAGGAAGCGTTATGATTAGCTATCAACTGATGCAAAGTAAATATCTTAGGGTGCTGGTAACAGACACTGGGCAAGGAATAAAAAAAGAAATGCAGTCACAGGTCTTTACAGCTTTTTCTAGGCTAGGGAGAGAATCATTATCTATTGAAGGTACAGGGATTGGTCTGACTATTACTAAACGTATTATTGAAGAAATGAATGGTCAGGTTGGATTTGAAAGCACTGAAGGAGAAGGTAGTACCTTTTGGTTTGAGTTGCCAGCCGTGAACGCACACATTAGCTATGAATAACTCCCTTTTTATAATGAAGATATTATGACCAAAAGCCTTACGCAAACGATACTTGTAGTTGATGATATGGACTCTAATATAGCCTTACTTTCTAGGGTGTTGGCCTCTGTCAATGTAAATATACTTACAGCTTATAACGCTAAAGATGGGCTTAGGCTCATCCATAGTCATGATATTGACTTGTTGTTGCTAGACGTTAATATGCCGAAAATGTCTGGTTTTGAGATGGCGACTGAACTTAAGAAGCATGATAGCTATAAGAATATTCCTATTATTTTTATTACTGCTTTCAATAAATTCCAAGATGATGCTCATCGTCTAAAAGGTTATGAATATGGAGCATTAGATTACATACAAAAGCCGATTGATAATGACACATTAAAAGCAAAAGTGAATGTTTTTCTTCGATTACGAAGACAAGAAAGGCAGTTGTTAATACACAATGAAGAACTTCAAGAAGAAATTAATCGTCGGGAGGTAGCTGAAGTACAGCTCCGCACACAACAAGAAAAGCTTCAATTTATGGCTCATTATGATGAGATGACAGGCTTACCCAATCGTTCACTTTTTAACGATCGTTTTCAGCAAGCAGCAGCTCGTAGTGAGCGAGCAAAAAACTACCTAGCCCTTTGCTTTCTTGATATAGATGACTTTAAGTTAGTCAATGATAATTTCGGCCATGACATCGGTGATAAGTTGTTAATTAATGTGGCTAAAAGACTTGAATCTGCCATTAGAGAGGAAGATACGGCTTCACGCCAAGGTGGCGATGAGTTCACATTGTTGTTAGGTGATTTTACTTCGATTGCACAATGCGAATTCTTATTAGCAAGAATTCTTAAGACGCTTTCTCAGCCATATATTATTGATGATGTTGCTCATAATGTCAGCGTATCAATTGGAGCTACAATCTATCCCCTAGACAATGTTTCTTTAGACACATTGATTCGACATTCAGATCAAGCCATGTATGTCGCGAAGCTAGCAGGTAAAAATCAATTTCGCTTCTTTAATTCTACAGATAATAAGGAGGTTGTTGATAAACAATTAAAACTTGTAGAAATTAGAAAGGCATTATTAAATAAACAGTTTTGTTTGTATTACCAACCAAAAGTGAATATGAAGACCGGTGTTGTTTTTGGTGTTGAAGCATTAATTCGATGGCTTCACCCAGATAAAGGTTTAATCCCCCCTCTAGACTTTCTGCCCTTAGTTGATGGTACAGACTTAGAAATACAAATCGGCGGCTGGGTTATTAATGAGGCATTATCACAATTAGAACGTTGGCAGGAACAAGGTCTTAAGTTACAAATTAGCATCAATGTTTCTTCCTACCATATGCAGTCAGCAGCATTTTTTGATCAGCTTAATGAAGCACTTAATAATTACTCTTCGATAAATTCACAGGATATACAGTTAGAAATTTTAGAAAGTAGTGTTCTCGGAGATATTGATAATATCAGTGGGATTATCAAAAGTTGTCAGAATGTTTTAGGCCTCCAGATTGCCTTGGATGATTTTGGTACAGGTTATTCCTCTCTCTCTCATATGAAAACCTTATCTGCGAACACGATCAAAATTGATCAAAGTTTTGTTCGTGATTTATTAGATGACCCAAATGATTACAGTATTATTGATGGAGTAATAAAATTAGCAGAGGTGTTTAACCGTGAAGTGATTGCAGAAGGTGTTGAAACATTAGCGCATGGAAAGATGTTACTTATTATGGGCTGTAATGAAGCTCAAGGCTATGCTATATCAAGACCTCTTCCTGCTGACACTATCTCACAATGGATTAAAGATTACACTCCGAATGTTGATTGGGTCAGGCATGCTAGCGAAGTGCATAATACAGAGTATGACAAGATCATCTTACTTAAGTTAACAACGAAAAATTGGTTTAATAATATTAATAATGTGCTTCTTACTATGGCTGATAGTGGTTTTGGTGAGTATGTCGTCAAATGTCACCTTGGGTCATGGTTATCTCGCTTCAAGAAGGATGGCTTATTTAATGAGGAATGGCTGTATAAAATCCAACAAGCACATGATGTTCTTTATGAGAAGGCAGTTGAATTACTTAATGAGCATCAATCCGGCAGTATAAATATAGCTAGGGCAGGCATGAGTGAACTGAATAGCGCTTATGAGGATGTTAGTGACTTATTAGATGAATATTAGGCGTAACAGTATCTTTAAACTTTTTTTGACTACACCTAAAATAGGGACCACTACATACAGTCGTGAAGTTAGACAGTTAATGATGAAAGTGGCTTAGAATGGAGCCTGAGAGCTCCGGGGGAAACAAGTAAGTTGATGGTCTTTGGGGTGGACAAAACAGGAATAATGATCTCTAACACGTTGTATTGATATGTACTGGTCAAGTATTAATGAAGTAACAATCAACGTTACCTCTATGGGGTGATATCCAGCAGTATGTTTATTACTATGAGCAAGATGTAATTATCATTATATCGCCACAGGGTGAAGTGCTTGATGCAGTCACTGACTATGGTGTATCTAGAGCTACATTACGGATCTAAGAATAGATTCTAAATCAGGAGAAATAAGCATCAGATGTAGTAGCTCTGACTTAACTTGATACGATTAAAGTGAGTTCCGATTAGTCTGTTATGTGAAGAGGTCATTTGTTTAACGGTATTTTTGTGTATTTTTGAGGTGGGCATAGAATATTTAAAATCTAGTCGTGGATTCACTTCCCACCTTGTTAGTTGTTGGTCATAATCTCTAATTCTGTGTTACAAACCATTACAATCTGAATTACCTTTGGGTAGTTCAAACCAAAATGTAGCCCCCTCACCTTCAACGCTATCAAAGCCAATATTTCCATCCATTGCACAGACGAGTCTCTTAGTAATTGAAAGACCAATTCCTGAGCCTTCAATAGAAGAGTTTTCATGCCCTAGACGAGAAAAATAAGAAAATACCTGTCCATGAAGATGCTCAGCGATACCTACACCGGTATCAACAACCTCAATTCGGATAAAATTATTTTCTACTCTAGCTGTATTGATTTTTATGTTCCCATCGATATTATTATATTTAATTGCATTGGTTATCAAATTAATTAAAACTTGTTTCAGCCCAGTAATATCAGCAGTTACCATATAGTTACTTTTATCTGTGGTCTGTTGTAGTGTTACATTTTTTTCATTAGCTAATGGAGTGGAAAGCATGATGCATTCAGATATCACATCATTAAGAGCGATAGTTTTAAATGAAAGGTTTAATTGATCTCTTTCGATATGTGAAAGATCTAACAGCTGATTAACAAGTGACAATAAATGCATACCACCATCGATAATGCGTTTGACATTGAAATTGTGCTCTGTACAAAGAGGATTAGCTTCATCTAAAGCTAATAATTGGGCAAAACCAAGGATAGCATTGAGCGGAGTTTTAAACTCATGACTCATGCAGGAAAGAAAATAAGATTTTGCTTCATTAGCGCTTTTAAGTTTAGACTCAACTTCTATCCGATATTGAATATCTTGTTCTAATTTTGTAATTCTCTCTTGTTCATCGATAGTATTCTCTACGATTAAAACATGGGTTTCATTAACTGATTCTTCATGAAAAGGCGTCATAGAAAGCGTCACCCAATATGGAGCGCCATCCTTTCTATATATCTTGATCTCATGAGACTCCAATGTACCAGCTAAAGACCGAAACCATAGAGCCTTAATATTTTCTTTATCTTTTTGATCAAAGTAGTTAAGAAAGTTTTCCCCCTCTAACTCTTGAGACGTGTAACCCGTTATTTTTTCATATTTAGGATTGGTATAAGTAATGTTTTGATCGATACCTACAATAATAACGGAACTTTGACTTTGTTCTAAAGCACAAGACAATATCTTATTTTTAGCTCCAATTTTTTTTAAGTCTTGTTGATTTCTGTGGCTATCAAGAACCTTACTAACAGCTCTAGGTAATAACTCAATAAAAATAGAATCTAAGTCTTTGGCTAGATAATCAGAGATGCCCAATTTTAACGCTCGAACAGCTATAGTTTCATCGCCTTCACCAGTGAGTAAAATAATTGGGAATTCGATAGCCTGCTTGAAGAGTTGCTCAGCCAGCTCCAGACCAGTCAATCCAGGCATCATGAAGTCAGTCAATAGCAAATCGAAGCTTTGTGTTTTAAGAATCTCCAATGCTTCTTCAGCTCTACATGCACGAGTAATATTCACATCATAATCAGCATGTCGAAAGGCTCGACAAATTTTTCTGAAGTCATGCTCATTATCTTCAGTAACAAGTATATTAAATATTGCACGGGTCATATAAAAACAGCCATAAACTTATTGCATTAAGTATTCAACCATCACACCGTATAGAGTGAAAACCTTATAGTTGATATCAAATGAGAAGTTATTCACATAAATAACTGTCGTCACAGATATATTAAACCGTCAGCATATTACTAGAATTTAATTTAATGAGTTTGAGTATATCAGATAAAAACAAACCTAATTCCATGTAAAATACATGGTTGAAATAAAATCATTATAAGGCTATTTTTGGTTAACCTTCATTTAAGATGGCTCGCACATAAATGACAAATGTTCAAATTTTAGTAGTCGATGACTATATTCCTAACATTGAATTATTAAGTTCAATGTTAGCAAAGTTTGATGTGACAATCCTGACAGCCACAAGTGGATATCAGGCCATTGAAATCATTACTAATGAGAGTATTGATGTTGCACTATTAGATGTTTGTCTTCCTGACTTAAATGGCTTTGAACTAGCGGAGCATTTACGTAAAAGTGAAAAAAATAAATACGCCTCTATTATTTTTATTACTGCGGTCAATATTGATCAAAAAGATAGGTTGTTGGCATATAAATTAGGTGCTATTGACTATATTCAAAAACCTATTGATATAGAAACCCTAGATGCAAAAATATCAGTTTATATTCAACTTGCAAAGCAAGAGAGTAAACTGATAGAAAAAAATAAAGCACTCCAGAATGAAATTTCACTTCGAGTCGAAATGGAGAGTAAGTTACGGTATAACGAAGAAATGTTCCGTTTATCACTCGATACTTTAGGTGAGGGCGTGTGGGATTTTGAAGTCTCTACAGGTAAAACACAGTACAGTCTGACATGGTTAAATAATGTGGGTTGTAGTGATACTAAAGTGCAAACTTTAGACATCTACTACGAAATAATTCATCCACAAGATATTGAGTCTTGGAAAAAGGCGTTTTCAGCATTTATAACTAACAAAACTCCTATTTATGAACACCAACACAGAGTTTTAATGCCTGATGGAAGCTACGATTATTTTCTAGATCGAGTAGTTAAAGTCAGCTGTACTCCCGCTGGCGAGGCATTAAGAGTTTTAGGTGTCTCTAGTAATATTACTGAAAAGAAACTTGCAACTGATAAAGTAGAATTAGCTGCAGCGGTCTTTGAGCATGGCGCAGAAGCGGTCATCATTACAGACAACGAAGCCAATATAATCCGTACCAACAAGGCTTTTACAAAAATAACAGGCTATGAAGAATCAGAAGTTATAGGAAAAAACCCCTCCATTTTATCTTCAGGGAAACATGATCCAGATTTCTACAAAAACATGTGGCTTGAAATTAGTAAATACGGCAAATGGCAAGGTGAAATATGGAACCGCAGAAAGAACGGCAGCATATTTCCCGAATGGGAGATCATTACAGCTATTCGCACTGAAACTGGCGAGTTGAAGAATTATATTGCAACATTTTCAGACATATCAAATAAAAAGAAACAAGAAGGTGAAAGTTACTATTTATCTAATTATGATGCATTGACATCCTTCCCTAATAGAAATTTATTTAAACAATTAATTAGTAGTGAAACTAGAAAGTGTCACAAAAACAATACCGCTTGTGCTTTACTCGTTATCGACATTGATGATTTCAAATCATTAAATGACAGTCTTGGTCATGAGATAGGCGACATTATTTTGCAGACTGTTGCCAGCAAAATAAAAGCTGTAGTGACTCATTCAAATGTTGCAGGACATATAGGAGGAGATGAGTTTCTCATGCTACTCACTAATCTTAGTGGTAATCAAAATAATATTACTCAATCGGTATCGGATTCAGCAATAAATATCCTACAAGAGTTTGACAGTCCATTTCTAGTTCAAGATATCGAAGTTAAGCTGTCTATAAGCATTGGCATCGCACTCTATCCTTTTGACTCAGATGATAATTCAGAATTATTAAAAATGGCTGATACAGCATTATTTAAAGTTAAAGGTGCAGGTAAAAATAATTTTATATTTTGCTCTCAAAATATGATAGAACAGCCTCATAAAAGAATGGAATAATTATGAAATATGGGAAGAATTCTAATAATAACGAATTCACATTTTTACAACAGCTCCAATGTGATGGGTATCAAGGATATTTTTGTAGGCCAACCATTTGTACAGAAGAGTTTGAGCGTGCAGTGCTCACTAATTATCTAATACCTGAACCTTTATGAAAACTCTTCTTATTGACGATTCGGTACTGTTTCAAGGGATATTACTAGATATCTTTTCAGGTGCCGAGATGGCTACAACATCCTGTTCAAATGCGAAATCTGCATTAATCAAAGCAAAAACTGATCAGTATGATTTTATCTGCATTGCTTATATTTTACCGGACACTGACGGTATATCACTTTGTATTCAAATTAGGCAACTGGCAGAATATAAGTCTATACCCATTATATTATTCACTTCTGAAGATGAAAGCCAGGTGTATACCAATGCCTTAAGGGCAGGAATAACAGCTGTATTTAAAAAAAATGATTTAGAACAATTAGAAAACTTTACCACTAGACTTTATAATCAACAAAAAAACCTTTCTGGAAAAGTATTGTATATTGAAGATGATTCTTCACAACGCCAGTTTATTACTGCAATACTTAAGTCAAAAGGACTTGATGTTGATGCGTTTTCTAATGCTGAACAAGCATTAGCACAATTTATGGTAGCTGAATATCAGCTCGTCATAACAGATATTATCCTTGAGGGAAGGATGACAGGAATGGAATTAACCAACCGAATCCGCAGGCTATCAACATCTAAAGGTGACATCCCGATTTTAGCTGTAACGGGCTTTGACGACCTTGCCAGAAGAATAGAGTTATTTTGCCTAGGCGTAAGTGATTATGTCATTAAGCCCATTATAGAAGAAGAGCTTATTTCTAGAGTTAGAAATTTATTACATACTCAAAAGTTTTATGCGGAATCAATTGCACATAAAGAAAAAGCGGAATCTGAAGGAAAGGCTAAATCGGAATTTATTGCTTATATGAGTCATGAACTTAAAACGCCACTGAATGCTATATTAGGCTTTTCTCAATTAATGTTAGATTCTGACTCGCAACCTGCACTAGGCGAACAAGTTAAACAATTAAACACTATCCATACTTCAGGAAAACATTTATTAGAAATAATTAATGATAGTTTAGATTTAACTCAAGTAGAGAGAGGTGAAATCACACTTAATTATAGTATCGAACAACTATCCATATTAATCGAAAAGGCTGTTAATCAAGTCAGTTCACTTGCTCTCAACAGTGATATTTCAATTCATATTCACCCTATTCCACCTGAAATAGTGATTCGCATTGATGAAAGGCGCTTACTGCAAATTATCATCAACCTGTTATCAAATGCAATTAAATACAACTGTGAACAAGGAAGCATTCAAATTCTTTGTAAAAACATATCAGAATCATGTGTACGCATATTAATAAAAGACACAGGTACAGGAATGACCCACAAACAGCAAACACAAGTTTTCGAACCATTTCATCGACTCCAACAAACCAAAAACGTTGAAGGTAATGGGCTTGGATTAGCTGTATGTCAGCAACTTGCTAAAGCAATGGGGTTCAGTATCGCACTTAAAAGTACACAAGGCACAGGCAGTACGTTCTGGTTTGATCTTAATACAGAGATGAGTTCATGAAAATACTAATTGTAGATGATATTCAAGATAACCTTGATTTATTAGCATCAATTGTCACGAGTATGGGTCATAGCCATATTCAAGCGATGAATGGTAAAGAGGCTGTAGAACTTTGCTTAAGTGAGGAGCCAGATCTTATTTTCATGGACCTCATGATGCCTATTGAAGATGGATTAAGTGCAACTTCACGAATTAAAGCATTTGAGCTTAATTATTGGATACCAATTATTATTGTGAGTGCTCGTGATGACGATAAAGATATTGTATTAGGCCTGAATGCTGGTGCAGATGATTACATCACAAAGCCTTTTAATATATCTATAGTAAAGGCAAAAATAAAGGCCATAGAAAGAACAGTTGGCTTTCAACTAAAGGAAAAAGAAGATACTAAATCCAGAAAACTTCAATTAAAAAAACTTGCTGACGAAAACTATGCACACTTAGAACTTCGTAGAGTAATAGATCAAGCAGCAATTGTTGCGGATACCGATGTACAAGGTAATATTACATATATAAATGATAAATTCTCTGAAATTTCAGGTTATAGCCCTGAAGAGCTATTAGGCAAAAACCACAGTTTTATTCACTCAGGCATCCACTCTAAAGAATTTTTCAAAACCCTATGGCAAACAATTTCTAGAGGTAATATTTGGCAAGGAGATATTTGTAACCGTGCAAAAAATGGTCAACTTTACTGGGTTAGAACAACGATAGTTCCATTCTTAGATCAAAAGACGGGAAAGCCAGTTGGTTACCGTGCAATACGATTCGATATTACCGATCGTAAAAAACTTGAATCAAAACTAGCACATGAAAAAGATCGAGCAGAAATGACTCTAGCTGCTATTGGTGATGGTGTAATCAAAACAGATGCGTCCGGACAAGTCTTATTCATGAATGTGGTAGCTGAGACATTAACTGGCTGGCAATTGCCTGAAGCACAAAATCTATCGATTGATGAGGTATTTAAAGTACTAAATAAAAGTAGCAGAAAAATTATTGAGAATCCCGTTCATAAAGTAATCGCTGAAAAACAAATTCTATCGCTTGAACGTAATTCAATCTTAGTTTCTCGCGATGGCAAAGAACACCAAATTGAAAACACTACCGCGCCCATTATTGAAGACAATGTGCTTGTTGGTTGTATTTTAGTTATCCAAGATGTTACCGGCCAAAGAAACTTGAGTGAAAAAATTGAGTGGCAGGCTTGGCATGATACCTTAACTAGTCTTCCAAATAGAGCGCTACTGACTGAGAAATTTAGTATTAGTATTGCTAATGCTAACCGAGAAAAAACATTAATTGCAGTTTGCTTATTAGACATAGATAATTTTAAACCTATAAATGATAACTTTGGACACGAGTATGGTGATTATGTCTTGGTTGATCTGGCTAATCGATTGTCAGAAACAGTCCGCTCAGGTGATACTCTAGCTAGGTTTGGTGGCGATGAATTTGCATTACTACTGAATGGTTTCACCGAAATAGAGGAAATTGATGCAACTTTACATCGTATCTTTAAATCTTTTGCATTGCCTTTTACTATTAATGGAGAAAGCTTTTTTCTAACAGCCAGTATAGGCGTTACTATTTTTCCTGATGATCATGTTGATTCGGATACTTTACTGAGACACGCTGATCAAGCCATGTATCAAGCAAAAAAATTAGGTAAAAATAGGTTTACATACTTTAACCCTAGTGATGAAACCTTCGCAACTGATAACTCTCAAGACCTAACCGTCATCAAAAATGCGATTCATAATAATGAGATGGTTTTATTCTATCAGCCAAAAGTGAATATGAGGACAGGTAAAATTATAGGAATGGAAGCATTAATTCGATGGCAACATCATGAGCGTGGATTATTAGGACCTATTGAGTTTTTACCTCAAATTGAGGGAACTGATGTAATCGTAGATATTGGTGAATGGGTTACTTATAAAGTACTTTCTGTAATAGATAAATGGAGTGACGATGAAAAAAGAGATTGGAGCATTAGCATTAACATTTCTGCCTATCACTTTATGCAACCTAATTTTGTCTCATCGTTAAAAAAAGCACTAGATCAGTACCCAGATGTACCGGCAACGTGCCTAGAATTAGAAGTTCTTGAAACAGAAGCGATTAATGACCTTGCCTATATCTCAGACTTAATAAAGAAATGTCAGAATCTTGGAGTTTCTTTCTCTCTCGATGACTTTGGCACAGGATATTCATCATTATCCTATTTAAAAGAATTACCTGCTGATTGCTTGAAAATAGATCAGAGTTTTGTACGTGATATGCTTGATGATAATGATGATATGGCCTTGGTAGAAGGTATTATCTCCCTATCTAAAGTATTTAAAAGAAAAGTGATTGCTGAAGGAGTTGAAACTGCCGAGCATGGCATTATATTAATGAGGCTCGGCTGTGACTATGCCCAAGGATATGGTATAGCTAGACCCATGCCTATTGCAGATTTATTCGAGTGGACCCAAAATTATAAACCTGATACGTCCTGGTCTGTGTGGTCTGGCTCAAAGTGGGAAATGAGTAACCTACCATTAGTTGTAGCTCAAAATGACCATATTAAATGGGTCCAAGAAATATTTAATCTTCTTGAAGGTGGCTCACTGAAGCTAGAAAATATTGAAATAACAAATCATTATGAATGTCGACTTGGCTCATGGTTCTATGGACATGGCAAAAAACATTATAGTCATTTGCCTAGCTTCAATGAACTAGAAGAAGTTCATATAGCAGTCCATAAAACAGGTCATGAAATAATTTCACTCTATAATGAAGGTAAAAAAGATGAAGCCGTCGCCGTCGCCGAAAAATTACTAGTCCTCAAGAGCGAAGTATTAGATAAGTTAAACATTCTACAGCGACAGGTTAACTTTACTGATGATAAAATAGTCGATAATGAGATGCCACATTAAATTGTGTATCTGTCTATCATTACTCCCATAACTGTTTTGGCCAAGTTAAGTCGCACACACTTACTTGTACTGGTCTAATAAACCTGTAGGAATATATAACCTAACTGTCAGCTGCGGGTTGTGGAATCAACCGGTCGATGCAACAACGAACTCGGATTTATTACACAGAAACTCGGAAATCACTTGACGGCTGTTACGTGCCAAATATAGTCTTTGAACCTCAATAATCTATACTTTAAGTTGAGGTTATGT
>ENA-ORXI01001509-ORXI01001509.1-sediment-metagenome-genome-assembly--contig:-NODE-1509-length-17900-cov-5.288335_pt1 | contig 17900 bp, 9 predicted proteins | sample MGYA00237861_ERZ511468 | MGnify/ENA primary metagenome ERZ511468 (study PRJEB26299, sample SAMN06266213) | sediment metagenome | isolation source: Hudson Canyon methane seep mesocosm | place: USA:Hudson...
TGTTTAGATCATTTTATGGAGTCTCATTAACGTCTTTATATTTACCACTCTGCTCTAATAATAAGTAAACACTGTAGTATTTATGAATATTGGCAACGTATTTGACCGTTTCGGAGCCAATTATCCTGCCTGCTGCGACTTCAACATTTTTAAACCAAACATTTCTGTCTAGGCCCATTTCTTCTGCTAAATTTCTCATTTTTCGGACATTAGCTGGGCCTGCGTTATAGGCCGCCCAAGAAAAAAATATTTGGTTTTCACGAGTAATCGCCGGATCACTAAAATATCTTGTTCTGAGGAAATTCATGTATTTAGTGCCGGCATGAATATTATTTTCTAGTTGTTCAACCTCTGAAATGTTTACGTTTTTATCAGCTGCGGTTGTCGGTAAAACTTGCATCACACCGACAGCGCCTCGAGGGCTACGCATCTCTTGTTTTAGACCTGATTCTTGATAGGCTTGGGCAATCAATTTGAAATGGTCAATATCATATTCTTTGCCATATTTTTTAAAGAGTTCAATGAACTGACTGTAGCGAGTACGTTCTTCTTTTAAATTCAAGGCCGCAAGTTTTTGATCTCGTCCATAGTGTCTATTAAAAATGATATTTCCAAGTAATGTGCCTTTTTTGATTGTATTAGCAAACTCATTAAGACTGCTTTGAAGTTGTGGGTTGTTTTTCCTAACAGCCCAGCCTACATGACCCTCTTGATTTAAAATCAAGTCTTCACGAACTCGTATATTGGGTAGGGCTTTAGCCCATAAATTTGCCTTATAGTCATCAGAGACAGTCAGGTCAATGGCACCTGCATTTAGCATTTCTAAAATATCTTCGCTGCTTAAATAATCAACACTTTGTTTTATGGTTATAGGTTTGAGACCTTTGTCTTTCATTTCTGCATTTAGCATTTCTAAATGACTGACAAAGCTACTGTCTTTTAATACATAGGCAGTTTGACCTGCTAAATCGTCAAGGGTTTTGAATGTGCTGTCTATGTCTTTATTTGTAATGAAAAGTTCATTTACTTTTCTTGAATAACCAGAGGCAAAATTGACTAGTTTTTTACGTTCTTCGGTAATCGTGAGAAAGGCAACGGCAATATCTCCCTTGCCAGCCATCAGAAATGGAATTAAATCGTCGAAATTAACGGGTATATAAACAATGCGAGTTTTTTGTTCTTCTTTTTTTATGCCTTTGTTGAGGTGTTTTTCATATAGCTCAAGCAGGTGAACTGAGGCACCTCTAATATGGCCTTTTTCAATGTAGAAGTCAGTTCTTCCTGGCACAACCAAGGCGCGAATTATTTTCAGTTCTTTAAGCTGTTCTAGATCATCAGTATGACGCAAATCAAGGTAACTACGGCCTAAGGAGCCTTCCAGTTGTGCCACTTCTTCTTCTGCGTTGGCTGAAATAGGGAGAAGCAATAAGCTGATTAAAACAATTGATTGTTTGATTATTGCTTTCATTTTCAGCCTAAATACCCGTGTTACGAAATAAGCAAAAGTAGTAATGTTATGCAAGGAATACCAATGAAATAGATGAATGGATAAATCCAAATTACGTATCTATCTATTTTCAGTACTTGTTCTTGTTTACCTTCGGCATCCATACGTTTTAAATTCACATTTAATAATATGACCAGGCTGGTGATGATAAATGTACTTACCAGTAAATAATCTAGGAAAGTGACATAACCCAACTTGGGAAGCTCATTGGCTATGGTGAAGTTAAATGCGATGAATATCAGTAGGTTGGAGCTGGTAAGGTCGATTCGTTTAGCATAGTCTTTAAGGAAAAATGAAAACCATGAAACAAGCACAATAAGGGATAGTGGAATAAAAACTTTTAAAACATAATAAATATTATGGCGTTCAGCATCAAAGCTAATGGTTAACCTTGATGCTGGAAAGGAGGTTGAATCATTATCATGAAAAATTTCACTGCTAAAATCAGTGATGCGCCATTCTTCTTCACCTAGCTCTTTGCTTATCGATGAGCGATTTATGGGATCTTTGAAAATATAAACAGATTCTGGCAATAAACTGTCGAGGTGTACTTTGAATGTTTGAGAATCAAATGGAAAATGTTTGAAGTCAAAATGTGGCGCCTGTAAAGTTATCGTTGCAACACGTAAGAAAGTAATATCGCCATTTGGCAGTATCGTTATTAAGTCTGTTTGTGGTTGTATACCACCTTGTTGGTTAAATATATTGGCTGCAGGATAGGTGCTGCCTTTTTCAAATAACAATAGCTTGAATTTGCGAATATCCATGGTTTTTATTGCTTGTTTGCTCTCGTCCTCATAGGCAAGTAAAGCGTCATTCCACGATGCTCTTATTGATAGAACTGCGGTGAAGTTTTTTTTCTTTTGGTTAACTTCTACGATTTGATGAATATCGATAGCGACTGCCACTTCAGTAGGCGAAGTTTTCACGGCCTCTTGAGCAACGACATTTCCTGTAAAAAACAGTAATAGAAAAAGTAAATAAATGAAGACTTGGGAAATAGTTTTATAGCGAAGCATTGTTATCCTTTTCTATAACTATATTAGTTAAGATCATCATCGGTCATTAAATCATTATTTTCAACAAAATAAGGATCTTAATTAGTTATCACACCCTGTGAGCATCCTTATTAATGGCTGAAATATTTCTCTGCTGAAGTGAGTAATTAATTGTTGGATCAAATTTTCATGCCTTTCTTCCTTTGATACCTTTGTTTTAGCCTTACTCGACAGTGAGATTATCCTGTCCCCTTGAATCGTAACTGCTTATTATGTAATAACTTTTAATTTGTCATGCAAGAAATGAGAACTAGGTCAAAGAACCAGAGTTAAAAACCATTAGGATGTTCAGCACTAAATTTGTAAATAATTTAGCCGTTAATTGCTTATATTTTTATTCTGAGATGGACATCTACATGTTTGATGCATTGTTTGTTAAGTACCCGTTTTCTTTATTACCGTATTCGGTCAATCAAATACCAAGTATTAATAAGTTTTAATTATTAAGCCAAGCAGATGTTTATAAACAAGGCTTTTAATTATGGCTAGACAAGCAAGAATTGTTGTTCCAGGACAACCGCTGCATATTTTTCATCGAGGCAATAACCGCCAGGATGTTTTTAAGAGCGAACAGGACCATCAACGGTTTATTGATGACTTAATGACGTCACGTAATCAAAGCGGTTGTTTAATACATGCCTATGTATTGATGCCAAATCATTACCATTTGTTGTTAACCCCCCCAACAGGAAAAGCATTGTCTGACTTTATGCAGACGATAGGCCGGCGCTATGTGAGGTATTTTAATAAAGAATACCAACGCAGTGGCACCTTATGGGAAGGGCGTTATAAATCCTCATTAATTGATAGTGATGCACATTTATTACAGTGTTATCGTTATATTGAAGAAAATCCAGTTAGATCTAATGTGGTGACTGCACCAAAACAGCATCAATGGTCTAGCTATCATCATAATGCCTTAGGTGTGACGGATCCTTTAATTACCGAGCATGATAATTACGTTCAAATGGCGGCGGCAGAAGATGCTCGAAAAAATGCTTATTCCAATTTACTTCAAACACCTTTAGAGCATGAAATAACAAGCCTTATCACCAGTAGTGTAGAGAAAGGTGAGGTGCTAGGTAGCGATCGTTTTCACCAAACAATAGAAAGTATCGTTGGCTTAAAAACAAAACGAGGGTCTCATGGTGGTGATAGAAAAAGTGAGTATTATAAAAAGAGAAAAGCAGCAGTCGTGGCCGGTTAAAAAAGATACCCATCAAAAAAATATAAACAGCATCGTGCAACGTAAAATGAGACTTAATTCAATGTTTACGTTTCGGAATAACTTTAGAATTAATTACAGATCGAGTGAAAGAATAACAATTATGGTCGGAAGCAATAGGTAATGAGTGGCCAGTAAGACAACAGTTAATTACACAGTTCGGACTTGTGCTGTGAACTAACATGGAGTGAGCCTCAGCAGCATTGCTGATGGGCTTTGTCATTGTCCAGTGATGGACGTTTAGAAGAACCGAGGGGGATTCCCCCTCGGTTTTTTTTTGAGCACTAAAAATAGCAATAACAAGCAGAAAGAGTAGGGTGAAACGACAATTATAAAAAAGCGATTGTCTACATAAGGGGATCAATGAGCATAGCTATCAGACTTAGAATTAGCACAAGCCGAACACAAGTTTAAAGCAAAACAGGTACAGTTCCTTTAAAAGGACTCTCATTATTGAGGGTCCTTTTTTTGTTTTAGAAGTAGCAAACTATCATTGTAAATAGTTATTACAGGTTATTTAAATCCATACTTATATTGTTAGTCACGCTGTGTTGTCGTTGAACTTTTTTATCACGGATAAAGCACATTTACAGGTAGATGATTTTCTGAAAGCATAAATTGAACATAATCAAGCAGAACCGGAACACTCCACGGAAAAATATTGTGAACCGATTCAAAGAATGGCAAAACGTAACGCTCTAGAATTATTTTCGGCTAGTAATAAGGCCGGAGCTAAATTGTATTTATACCCTAATAAGGACATTTAAAATTATGTTTGACCTACGTTCTCGAATTAACAGCTTATCTAAGCCTCTATTGATAATTTTATTGCCGTTTACGCTGCTTTTATCATTTACAAATGTACATGCTGAAGTATTTGTCAGTCCAACGGGTAGTGATGACACGGGTGATGGTAGTATTGGAAATCCGTATTTATCTCCTCAAATTGCTGTTAATGCAGCAGATCCTGCTGGTGATACGGTTACTTTTCGTGAAGGAACTTACCCGCTTACAAAGTATGTCAGGATAAATAATCCCAATTTAACCTTGCGGTCTCATCCTGGTGAATGGGCTGTACTTAGTGCACCGTTTGATGTCGAGCAGGTCCCCTTTCTTATTTGGTTTCGCGAACAAAGCTCGGGCGGTAAAATTCAGCGGCTAGAGATTGTCGGTGGGTATTATTATGGTATTAAATTTGAAAATATGGGCTGGGTTCAGCAAAACAGTGAGCATGTTAACCGTAATTATGTGATTGAAGATTCTGTGCTACGTGATTCTGGACGCGATCTGATTAAAATCGCACCCGGAATTGATAATATTACAATTCGCCGTAATCATTTTGCTCATTCTGGTCGTCGTCATCCTGGTAACGCCGATGGTATTGATGACGTTAATAGTAATAATTTAGTTGTACAAGATAACTTTTTTGAAGATATTGCTACTTCAGTGCTTTACGCCAAAGGCGGTGCGAGAAATGCCATTATTGAACGTAATATTACGCTTAATTCAGGAGGCGGTATCCTGCTTGGTTTTTCTACCGATAATGAGTTTTTTGATAAAGATAACTTAGATGCAAATGGCCGTTCAATTTATGAAAACATTGATGGCATTGTAAGAAATAACATCATCATTAATACCCGGTATGCGGGTATTGGTATATATGCTGCTAACCGGCCACAAGTTTATAACAACACCTTAATCAATACCGCTACAGAGGCCTATGCTTCGATTGCGATTGAGCCGAATGCTGATCCTTATGCATCGTATGGCACTTCTAGAGATGTGACGATTCGCAATAATATTATTATACAAGCGGCCGATGCAAAGAACGCTGCAGTTAAAATTAGGTGTCACAAAGGCGTTAATCCTTGTATTTCAGGTTTAGAAGGCTATCTGCACATGAGTAATAATATTTATTACAAACAAGGTGCAGAACCGATATTTCAAGATCAAAGACCAGGCAGTGAATTTTATGGTGATTTAGCCGGCTGGCAAGCACACACTGATAGTGATGCAAACAGTATGGTTGTTGATCCACAACTTGATGAAAACTATCATCTAACCGCGGCTAGTATTGCGATTAATGCCGGTTATGACATTGCAACTATTCTTGATGATTATGATGGCATGGCAAGAACAGACCAATTTGATATTGGTGCTGATGAGTATGGCAGTCTGTTTTTACCCGCCCCACCTAAGAATAGTACGGTTGGTACGGGTGCGGTTTCAATGGGGTCAGATTCAACTGCACCCTATATTGGGCCAACTCAGATTGGAAAATTAACATCGAAATCAGCCACTATTAGCTGGTCTACTAATGAATTAGCATCAAGTGAAATAGAATATGGTGATAGCACTGCCTATGGCAGTCAATTAAGCACAGCGACTATTCCTAGCCATAAGCATTCATTTGTATTAGAAAACTTAGATCCAACAACGACCTATCACTATCGTGTTAAGTCGACAGATTATGCTGGTAATACCAGTGTATCTGACGATAATACCTTCACAACACCTGAGACTGTTTATGCCATTATTTCTGCCAATGTAGATGGTGTGGGTGGTAGTGTATTGCCAGCGGGTGATTCAACACTGGTTCTTGGTGATAGTCAGAGTTATCAAATTCGACCTCAAAAAGGTTATAACATTGCCCAAGTTCTAGTGGATGGTGTTGATCAAGGTGTTATTAAGTCTTATGACTTTAATAATATTGATGTGGCACATGATATTACAGTTAAGTTTGCAGCATTGCCGACCACTGCTATTGCATTACCTGGATCGCCACTACTTTATTACACCTTTGATGATGTTAATGGCGGCATAGTTGCTGACTTGTCAGGCAATAGTCATGATGGAGTTTTAACTAATGGTGCACTGTTGGGCAATGGCCTTGGCGGAAAAGCCCTGTTGCTTGATGGTCAAGATGACTTTATGGCCATTGCAGATGCAGCAGATTTAAATATCATTCATACATTTTCAGTAGGTGCATGGATCAAACGTGATCGACTCATGATTGCTGAAAATATTTATGATGCTGGCTCGAACAACTCATGGGGCGTGAAAATGCGAGGCGGCTCTCATGCCTTTGAATACCGTGTTAAAAACCAACGCTATAGTAATACAGGAGGAGCGCCTGGCCTGGGAGATACTAACTGGCATCATGTTCTTATGGTTAAGACGGGCGAATTAAGTGAGTTCTATATAGATGGTCATTTAGCTAGAAGTATGGCCAGTCCAGTAGATAATACGATACCAAGCGGTGTGAAGAAAATTGGTGTAGAAACTGCATTTGGTAAAGATACCTTTTCTCCATTCCAAGGACGTATTGATAACTTTGTATTTTATGACATAGCGTTAACGGCAGAAGATGCTGTTGTTGTTTATGAAAATACCGGTCTAACTCAAGAAGAAATAGGTTCTGAGTTACCAGCAGATCCTTCAGGTGGTAATGGAACAGGAACAACTGGAACAGGTACGACTGGAACAGGAACAACTGGAACAGGTACGACTGGAACAGGTACGACTGGAACAGGAACGACTGGAACAGGAACGGCTGGAACAGGAACAACTGGAACAGGAACAGGAACAGGAACAGGAACAGGAACAGGAACAGGTACAACAACTACAGCATTAACTCCTGCGGTTGATAATATAACTGGGGTTTATCCAGCACCAGGTAGTACTGATCTTGATCCAAGTAACACCACGTTAGTTCTTCAATATCCTGCGATAGCAGACTATGAATATACTTATAAAAGCTTTTTGAGGATTCAAAATTTAGACACTGGGGAAGAGGTATTTGCACTTGATCCAACGAATGCTCATGCACAACAAAAGTTAAAGTCTCTTAGTATTCCTCTTGAAGCAGGTGTATTAGAAACGGGTACTCGCTATGGTGTGACGGTCGATTATCGTTTTGCAATTGTTAACAAAGCGCCATGGAAATCTGGAGAAATTTCTGAAGGTGTATGGACATTTAAAACTGCTGGTGTTTCTTTAGCAGAACAAGCTAGGATTAAGGCTGAACAAGAAGCTCAAGCAGAAAAAGAAAGGCTGGCTGAAGAGGCTAGAATCAAAGCGGAACAAGAAGCTCAAGCAGAAAAAGAAAGATTGGCTGAAGAGGCTAGAATCAAAGCAGAACAAGAAGCTCAATCTCAAACTAAAACAATTGTGGCTTTAACTCCTGCGGTTAATAATATATTAGGCGTCTATCCTGTACCAGGTAGCACAGGGCTTGATCCAAATAACACCACGTTGGTTCTTCATTATCCTGAAAAAGCAGACTATGACTGGACAAATAACAGCTTTTTGAGGGTTCATAATTTAAACACGGGAGAAGAGGTCTTTGCATTTGATCCAACTAAAGATCATCCACAACGGTGGTTAAAGTCCCTTACTGTTCCTCTTGAAGCAGGCGTATTAGAATCGGATACTCGCTATGGTGTAACGGTAGATTATCGTTTTGCAATTGTGGGTCAGGCGCCATGGAAAACTGGTGAGATTGCTCAAGGCGTATGGACATTTAAAACATCAGGCATTTCGGCGACAGAGTAAGCTAGGACAAAGCGAAATAGGAGAGTAATAAAAAATAAAGATTACTCACTGGGCTACCCAAAACTCGCCCTAATTGGGTCGCAAACATAGCGTCACTTTAAGAAGGACTCTCATTATTGAGGGTCTTTTTTTTGTTTTAGGAATAGCAAATTGAGATCAAACTGTCAGTGTAAATAGCTATTACAGACTATTTAAAACCATACTTTTAGTGCTGGTATCAATAGAGGTAATTGGCTGATATACCTAGTTCTTGATAAAAAAAGCATAATTGGGACAGTGATGAATGAAAAGTGATAACTGGTTCAAGATTTGTAGCGTAAAAAGCGTTAAGGTTCACATCGTAATTCATAGGTGCAAATTGGATTTATCCACTTATAAATAGTGGGTTTACCCTAATTGCACTAGTTAATAATGGTGGGTGGACACGTACGTGAGTGAAAAAACTAGGCAAAATATAGAAAGAGCGTTGTTGTATATAGATGAAAATTTAGATAAAAAATTGACGGTTGTTGATGTGGCCAACCATGCTTATGTTTCTCGCTTTCATTTTCAGCGATTGTTCAGTGCATATATGGGCGAAACGGTGAATCAATATGTTTTTCACCGGCGATTAGAGTTTGCAGCTGAAAAAATGATTCACAATAAAAGTATTGCATTAGCGGACCTTGCTATCGAAACAGGATTTGGAACGCACAGCGCTTTTTCTCGTGCCTTTAAAAAACAATTTGGTGTTACTCCCAGTGAGTTTAGAGAAAAACCAAATCAAATCTCATTAAGTCATGATAATTTACGTCCATTTCTTAATACGGTAACACCTAAAAAACTCACGCTTGAGGTAAGTGTAAAAGAGCTTTCAACCTTATGGTTTAATTATAAAATTGCGAAAGTGGACACGGACACTACAAATTTTGATTTTCATGACAGTGTCAAGCAAATAGCAACAGACTTTAATGGTTTCATGGATATCGGCAAACCGCACTTGTTTGGTGTGACCACCATGCGAGCTTCTGGACAAAACGTGAGAGTAGAGAGTTTTAACGATATGTTATATGGCGGTATCTACACCAAAAAATCGGATGATGATTGGTCTCCTGATTGGTTTGAAATAGATGCTGGTTTATGGGCTGTTTGCATTTATAAAGGCAATTATGAATATTCATATCAAACATGGAATAACTTACTACGTGCATGGTTGCCCGAATCAGGCTATGAGCTTAGAGATACCTTGGCTTTTGAACGCTATTTGAATTCGCCGGTAGTTGAAAGCACCACAGAAACCTGGTTAACGCAGATTCATTTACCCATTAAAAAAGCACAAATGGGATAGGAGTTGAAATAAAAGTGTTAACTGCATCAAATTTCTAAATTTAGATTTCTATACAGTGGACAACGTGAAAATTTACAGCAACTGGCTCAATGCCTTATTGCCATAATAAACTTGATAAGGACATTGGAATGATCGAACAAACGATAAATTCACGTAAACCTATTAGAACTCTCTCATCTACATTTATGAAAAAGTCTAAATTTCTGAAGATTGCAGCGTTTGCTTTAATTCAACTAACGGTATTTTTACCGGTTTCAAATGTAAATGCTGATACAGCACGTTTTGGCGAGTTCTCACCATTATCAATTGAGGGCACTACAGCAGACGTCATTTATGAAAATGACTTTGAACAAGGCGTTGGTTCTCTAAATTTAAGCAATTCTCGAATAACGACAGACAGAACGACAGAAAGTGCACTTAACGGTGACTACAGCTTTAAGATTTCATCGCGTGATTATGGTGGTGTGTGGGCAAACCATGATTATAAATGGGGTGAGGAAATCTATGGTAAAGCCTTACAAATTTACGCCAAGGCTCACTTTCCTGAGGCGCTTGATCCTAGAGCTTCAACCCAGTTCTGTGCTGTGGCATATCAGGTTGGTAGTTTACGAACACAAAACTGTCATGAGGTTACTGGCTCACAAACAGGTGATGTTACGGTTGATGTGACCTTAGATCTTGATCCTGCGATCAGAGTGACGCGTCTGTTTTACTATGTTCAATTTAAGGGCTACAGTCCTTATAAGGTAACCGTCGATGATATGCATCTTGTTTTCCATAGAGTTCCTATAGATTCAGATGGTGATGGTATCGAAGACAGCGATGATACCTTCCCGAATGATGCTTCAGAAACTAAAGACTCTGATGGTGATGGAGTGGGCGACAATGCGGATGCCTTGCCAAATGATGCAACAGCAACTAAAGATGCCGATGGTGATGGCGTGGGCGATAATGCCGATGCCTTCCCGAATGATTCAGCAAAAACAAATGGTTTTGGTGAGTTTTCACCGCTTTCTTTGGAAGGCACAACCGCAGAAGTAATTTACGAAAATAACTTTGAACAAGGCATAGGCGCACTGAATGTATCCAGCAGCCGAATAACAACAGAAAGAACGACTGATAGTGCACTGAATGGTGATTACAGTTTTAAGATAAATTCCGGTGATTATGGCAGTGTGTTTGCAAACCGCGATTATAAATGGGGTGCGGAAATATATGGCAAGGCTGTGCAAATTTATGCGAAGGCTCATATTCCTGAGGTTAAGAACCCTAAAGGAAAAGTAAACTTTTGTGCTGTTGCTTATCAGGTTGGAAGTTTACGTACCGAAAACTGTCAGACGATTCCGGGCACGCAAACTGGTGATGTCACAGTTGATGTGACCTTAGATCTTGATCCTGCGATCAGAGTGACACGCCTGTTCTCTTATATCCAGTTTAAGGGCTACGGACCTTACAATATGACAGTCGATGATATGCATCTTGTTTTCCATAGAACTGATGGCAGTAGTTCTACAGAACCAACAGATTCAGATGGTGATGGTATCGAAGACAGTGATGATGCCTTCCCGAATGATGCAATAGAAAGTAAAGATACCGATGCTGATGGTGTGGGTGACAATGCCGATGCCTTCCCGAATGATGCAGCAGAGACTACAGACTCAGATGCGGATGGTGTGGGCGACAATGCTGATGCTTTCCCAACTGATACTACAGAAACTAAAGATTCAGATGCGGATGGTGTGGGCGACAATGCCGATGCCTTCCCGAATGATTCAGCCGAATCAAAAGATTCAGACGGTGATGGTGTTGGTGATAATGCCGATGCTTTCCCAAATGATGCAGCAGAAACTAAAGATTCTGATGGTGATGGTGTAGGGGATAACGCTGATGATGATTTTGCATTGCTTTCTATTGAGGGTACTACAGCAGACGTCATTTATGAGAACGACTTTGAACAAGGTATAGGCGCACTGAATGTATCCAATAGTCGAATAACAACCCAAAGAACGACAGATGGTGCACTTAATGGTGCATACAGCTTTAAGATCTCATCGGGTGATTATGGTGGTGTGTGGGCAAACCATGACTATAAATGGGGTGAGGAAATCTATGGTAAGGCCTTACAAATTCACGCCAAGGCTCACTTTCCTGAGGCGCTTAATCCTAAAGCTTCAACCCAGTTCTGTGCTGTGGCATATCAGGTTGGTAGTTTACGAACACAAAACTGTCATGCGGTTCCTGGCTCTCAAACAGGTGATGTGACGGTTGATGTGACCTTAGATCTTGATCCTGCGATCAGAGTGACACGACTGTTCTACTATGTTCAGTTCAAGGGCTACAGTCCTTACAAGGTAACTGTCGATGATATGCATCTTGTGTTCTATAGAATAGGCTCAATTTCAGATTCGCAGCCAGATCCAAAACCAGATTCAAATCTAGATGATCCTGAACCAGAAACACCAAATACGGATCCTGTAATTGAAATTGACCTTGATGCCATTGCAGAATTAGGTACGGGGTCAGATGTTGATGCAGGTAAGTTCTTCTTAGCAGCACAAACAGCAGGTCAAACGACGTTCAAGGTGATGCCTATTGAATCTGTTGATGAAGGGGAGAATGTGCGTGTTACATTTGGTATACCATTCCCTAAAGGTTATTTGGAGGATGTTAATAACTTTGTAATCAAGGATCAAAACGGTAATGAAGTTCCCGTTTTTGTTAAGACTACATTGCCTTGGCGTAACCTTGCTGAAGGTACCACAATGGGTAGCATTCGTAGTGTAATGGTACAAATGGATACGCATTTTATTGCGGATGAATATGGCATTCTTGAAGCTAATAGTTATACGCTAGAGTGGGGAACAGCTACCGCAATACGTAGCTTTGCAGCGATAAACCAAACACCGGTTAAAGATGACTGGGTGCTTGTTGATGATCAAAACTATCCTGCAGAACATGCTATTTATGAACCAAAAGCGTTCGCAGTGTTTGAACCTCAGTGGTATGGCGATAACGTGATTAAAACACGTGTATTACCTTTAGGTAGCCATCATGATTTCTCTGCTTACGACAATGGTTTTACCTTGTTTGGTGATACATTGATAAACCGCGTTGATCCTCGTGTTGCTGATGAAAACTTGCAACCGTATTTGACTAGCTATGCCAATTGGTTATTTGACAGAGCACAGTCCTTGTATCAATTAGGTTTTAGAAGTGGTGAGTTACGCTTTATCCGTGAAGCACATCGTGCAGCACAGTTCTATGCGTCTCAAATTACACCGAAAGGCTACTTTGGTTTGAAACCATATAACGATCTGAAGTACGTTTATGGTGAAAGTTTGTTAAGTAACTATATGTTGCAAGGTGATGATAGCTTGCCTGCAAAAGTGGCTAGCATGATCCCAGTTTGGGGCACGTTTACTAGCAAGTATTCAACTAAGTTGAATTTCTGGACCGAACGTCACGCGGCATTTAAATTGTTAGGTTATGTCTCTGCCTATGAACTATTAGGTAGACTAGAACTTGCAGACAATGCTAAAACAACCTTTGGTGAATTGGTACATATGCAAAACAATCCACCTGAGGGTGTTCCTTTCACTGGTGGTTTGATGCATACCGGTGCACAAGGTTCTGAAGGTGGTGGCCATTTCATTACCTCACCGTGGATGTCGAATCTACTAATCGATGCAGTCGAGCGTTTTTACCTACATTCGGGTGATACACGAGTACCTAATTTTGTAATGCAAATGGCTGATTTCTTCAAACGTGATATTGCGTTACGAGATACCCCGTTTGGCTCTCGTCGTCATAAGGCGACGTATTACCTCCTAGGTGAAGAGCATCAACGTGCGGATGAAGATTGGGAACATACACTTGATGCGGCCAAGATTATGGCACTGGCTTACTACTTCTCAAATCAAGAAAGTGGTGACATTGTGACTGATAATGCAAAAGAATATTTGCAAACTTTAGCCACGCTTTATGGAACACAAGTCGACTTTACGTTTAACAAGTGGTTACGTACCACTGCACCTAAGTTAGGTTATGCCGGTGTCCGTTTAAGTCCTCCTCGTAAATTTAGTTGGTGGTTCCGTACCACATCGAATATGGACTTTTTGGTAGGTGAAGAAACGAAGATAAATGAATTTGATGGTGTCACGATTCCACAGCTGTTGTTAGTTCAAGAAGATTTTGAACAAACACATTATGCTGCTGGTGATGTGATGACATTTGACTTCACCTTGACCAATACAGGTAAGGTAGCGGCTAAGAATCTTTTGGTTGTTTTAAGCACAGTTTCTAAAAGTGGTTATGCCTTAGAAGTAGTTAACGCATCTTCTGACTCTGCTGGTGCTGTGCCAATGGGTAAGAATAAACCAGCTTGGAAAGTCGCAGAGTTACAACCTGGTGCAGTGCCAATCAAGTTTAGTTTGACAGTAAGAGCAAAAGACTTTGAGGTGTTGCAAACAGTGATGCGTCCTGCAACACCAATCATCAGTTTTGGTGAAGTGCGCTACTGTGACATGGCAGATGGAAGTGACATCTGTGAGGTGGGCAGAAACGTATACAACTCAGGTACGCAACCTAATCTTCAACAAAGTAACTGGCGTGTTGTTCAACCTGTATTGCCACTAACAACACCAGAGCTTGAGATTACGTCTCACAGTGATGGTGCAAATGTATCGGGTTCAGAAACCTTTGTTGCAGATGTGTCTGATGTTGATGGCGTTGCTAAAGTGGAATTCTATCTTGATGATGAATTGCTAGATACCTTGCTAGAATCACCTTATGAAGTGTCGTATCAGACTGATTCTTTGTCAGCAGATACTCATATAATTAAGGTTGTGGCGATTGATAGAGTCGGTAGTGTGGCGCAACAAGAGATTACTATCACGCCACTTAATCCGGATGTTGTAAATCCAACGGTAGTGATTAATTCACCAATGGCATCAACGTATGATTGTCAGACGATTGATGTTAATTATGCAGCTAATGATCTGTATTCAACAGCAAGTTGTGAGCTCATCGTTGATGATATTGCGGTTGAGTTAGCTCAATGTCAGAACTACCAACTACCGACAGTCACAGAACGTTTAAAAGCACGTCTGTCACTGTCATTTGATGGGAGTGATGAAGTGGTGGTAGATGACAGTCGGTTTGCAACAAATGGTGTGACGGTTAATGGAGCCACTTCAATAGTTACAGCTGATCGTAGTGTGATGTCATTTGATGGTGATGATGATTATCTTGAGTTTAAAGATCATCAGCTAGATATCAGCAATGATGTGACCATGGCTTTCTGGATGAATCCAACACGAGATGAGGCGATGATTATGTCTCAACAATGGTGGTACATCGGTGCCGAAAGTGGTTGGGCCATTTCATTAGGGGCTAATAACCATGTGCACAACAATGCACGATCAATCACCTGGAGTTCTGCAGATGGTAAGGGTAACTATAATCACAAAGCGATAGTGCAAACAGAGGCGAATGTGATTGAGCTTAATACATGGCAACATGTCGCCATCAGCAAAGATGATGAAGAGGTTGTTATCTATATCAATGGTGTTGAAAAAGCACGTGGAGCAGTGGCTAGTGCAGCTATTGGATGGCCGCCGTTATCAGCGAAAGTGTTCACAGTTGGTAAGAAGATGAGACATAACGAGATGTATAACAAGAACTACCAAGGAAGCTTGGATGATGTGCTTATTTGGAATGAAGCATTAAGTGCTGAAACCATTTCACAAATTGCAAGTAATAGTCCTAATGTAGGGAGTCATTCATTAACCATTAAAGCAACAGATCCAGCAGGTAATGTAGGCGAGACTTCGGTTGCTTATAAGGTCGAGGCCTGTAAGTAATAAAGGCATAACTATCACCGGCTTTGAGTCGGTGATATAAATGTGTGTAAGCAAGGGAAAAGCCACCAGTTTCTGGTGGCTTTTTTATTATGAAATGGCAGCTTATTTTTGACTGAAAACTTTATCTCGGCCTTCACTTTTGGCACGGTACAACGCTTTATCAGTACGAATGACTAGTTGCTCGGGTTTTTCATTCGTATTTAATTTTGCAATACCAAAGCTGGCGGTGATATCTAAGTCTGGAGTGATATGTTCATTTTTAATCAAAACTCTAAACTTTTCAGCAACATTTTCAGCTTCATCCAGAGGCGTATTTGGTAATAAGAGCATAAACTCATCGCCTCCCCAGCGAGCGAATACATCGATTTCTCTGACTTGGCTATTAATTAAGTTAGATAATTTAACGAGGGTCATATCGTCTATTACATGGCCGTGTTTGTCGTTGATTTCTTTGAAATGATCTATATCCATGGAAATTAGTGATAAAGGTTCATTAAACCGTGTTGCTCTGGCGATTTCATGGTGGAGGCACTGCTCAAAAGAGTAACGGTTTGCAATTGAAGTCAATGCATCAGTAGCTGCTAAAACCTCAGCTTCTTTTGCTTGTTTTTCAAGTTTTTGGTTAGCTTCAAGAAGTTCTTGTGTTTGTTTGTCTACGAGTGTTTGTAATGAGGATTGTGTTTGTTTGTTGTGTTCGAGCAGTTGCTTTTCAGCTTCAATATTTCTGTGAGCACCAATCATTCGAGCAACGCTACCATCCTTATTTTGGGCGACTATTGCTGCGGTATCTTCAATCCAAAGATAAGATCCGTCTTTAGTTTTACAGCAGTATTGAATTTTATATTCTGAAGACTTATAGGTGATGTAATCATCAAAGTGTGCCATCACACGTTCAAAGTCTGCTTTATGAATTACATTTTCCCAAGTGAAAACAGTATTATCGAGCGAGTCGATATCATAACCAAGCATTGTGTACCAACTAGGGCTTCTATATACGTAACCTGTATTGGCATTCCAATCCCAGATACCGTCGCTGATAAGCTCTAAGGTCGTTCTCAGTGATTGTTCGTTTACATCAGGCAACAGCGCAGATTGCATAACTATCCTTCAATTATTGGATTTAGTAGCAGTACTCAAAAAGTTCTGATTTGAGCTTAACCTATATTAATACGAAATGACTAACATTTGTAGCAATGCGGTGACGTAGAAAAGCTGGAGTAGGTTTCTAGATATTTAAAATGTGTTACGTAAAAACAGGGGACGAAATTCTGAATACTTTTAAGCGTGCGTTTAGAGTATAAGTTGAGATCAAAAAAGCCCCTGAAAAATCAGAGGCTTTTTTGTATATATGGCGGAGAGACAGGGATTCGAACCCTGGGTAGGGATAAACCTACGCTGGTTTTCAAGACCAGTACATTCAACCGCTCTGTCATCTCTCCAAGACGCGAAATAATACTAGGATCCACTACACAAAACAACTAGAAATTTAAATTTGTTTATTATGTGATTCAATACTTGCACTTCTGAACTTATTAGGTAGGATCGTGTCAGTTATATACTAAGTGAACTCATCAATACAAAACTGGAGATTTTCTGATGAATTATGATGCACAATCAACCGTTGTACGTTCGCAAGAATCAGTACTAACGTCTAATAAACTGTTACGCAATACCTATACCTTATTGGCGATGACTTTAATGTTTAGTGCTTTAACTGCTGGCATTTCGATGGCCATCAATTTTCCACATCTTGGCCTGCTTACTCTTGTTGGTTATTTTGCCTTATTGTTTATCACCACAAAATTACGCAATAGTGTATGGGGCCTTGTTTCAGTATTTGCTTTAACCGGATTTATGGGGCTGACATTGGGTCCTATTCTTAATTATTATTTAAGTACGCCTAATGGTAGCGGAATGGTGATGCAAGCCTTAGGTGGCACAGGCATCATCTTCTTGGCTTTATCTGCTTATGCAATTACGAGTAAGAAAGACTTTAGCTTTATGGGTGGATTCTTGTTTGTCGGCATTTTAGTTGCCTTCCTAGCAGGTATCGGTGCTTATGTTTTTGAAATGCCAGGATTATCTTTAGCTGTTTCAGCTATGTTTGTCTTGTTGATGTCGGGTTTGATTTTATATCAAACAAGCCAAATCATTCACGGCGGAGAAACTAACTATATTATGGCGACAGTGACGTTATATATAAGTATCTATAACTTATTCCTAAGCTTATTACATTTGATTAGTGCTTTTTCTGGTGATGATTAACTTTCACTAAGTTGATCCACATCAGGATGACAGGCCCCGTTACTACGGGGCTTGTTTGTTTTTGAGCTATAATACTTGAGCTATGACAACTTCTACTCCACAA
>ENA-ORXI01001511-ORXI01001511.1-sediment-metagenome-genome-assembly--contig:-NODE-1511-length-17887-cov-10.857103_pt1 | contig 17887 bp, 15 predicted proteins | sample MGYA00237861_ERZ511468 | MGnify/ENA primary metagenome ERZ511468 (study PRJEB26299, sample SAMN06266213) | sediment metagenome | isolation source: Hudson Canyon methane seep mesocosm | place...
ATTATATCTTAATTATCAGCACGTATGAGTAGCGAATATAACGCAGCAGCAATTGAAGTTTTAAGTGGATTGGATCCAGTTCGAAAACGTCCAGGAATGTACACCGATACGACTAGACCGAATCATTTGGTCCAGGAAGTGGTTGATAATAGTGTAGATGAAGCAATGGCTGGTCATGCTGATACTATTGAGGTTGTGTTATATAAAGATGGCTCGGCGTCCGTTAAAGATAACGGTCGAGGGATGCCTGTTGATTTACATCCTGAACAGGGAATTCCTGGTGTTGAAGTTATTTTGACTCAATTACACGCAGGCGGAAAATTTTCGAATAAAAACTATCAATTTTCTGGTGGCTTACATGGAGTAGGGGTTTCCGTAGTTAATGCGTTGACAACTCGATTAGATGTTGATGTTAAGCGTAATGGAAAAACTTATCATATGTCATTTGCAAATGGTGATAAGCAAACAGATTTAACTGAAACAGGCACCGTTGGTAAAGCAAATACAGGTACTAGTATCACTTTTTGGCCAGATGCCAAGTATTTTGATTCTAATAAAGTTTCTGTGCTTAAACTGAAGCATGTATTACGTGCGAAAGCAGTTTTGTGCCCCGGGTTAAAATTATCCTTAAGGTCTGAGCAAACTGATGAAGAGTGGGTTTGGTTATATCAAAATGGTCTTAAAGAGTATTTATTAGACCGAGTAGGGGATGTTGATATTTGTCCTGAGATTCCTTTCATGGCTGAGTCAACAGCCAGAACTGAAGCGGTTGAATGGGGCATAGTCTGGACTGTTGATAGTTTTCCTGAGGTCATTGCTGAGAGTTATGTCAATTTAGTACCTACCGCTCAAGGGGGAACCCATGTAAATGGCTTAAGAGCCGGGTTGACTGAAGCGATACGTGAATTTTGTGAGTTTAGAAACCTTTTACCTCGAGGTGTAAAAATTGCACCTGAAGATGTATGGGAAAATTGTCATTTTGTGTTGTCAGTAAAATTAGAAGATCCACAATTTTCAGGTCAAACAAAAGAACGATTGAGTTCAAGAGAGTGTGTACCCTTTGTTTCTGGTATTGCGAAAGATAGTTTTAGTTTATGGCTCAATCAACACCCTCAAGAAGGAGAAAAGGTAGCAGAAATAATTCTGACCAGTGCGCAGAAACGTCTTAAATCAAGTAAGAAAATAGTTAGAAAAAAAATAACTTCAGGTCCTGCATTACCTGGTAAGTTGGCGGATTGCTCTGCTCAAGACATCTCTAGAACAGAATTGTTTCTAGTTGAAGGGGATTCTGCTGGAGGTTCAGCCAAGCAAGCAAGAGATCGTGAGTTTCAAGCCATTATGCCCTTAAGAGGGAAAATTCTTAATACTTGGGAGGTTGATTCTGCCCAGGTTATGGCATCACAAGAAGTTCATGATATTGCTGTTGCATTGGGGATTGAACCAGATTCTGATGATTTAACAAATCTACGCTATGGAAAAATTTGTGTATTGGCTGATGCTGATTCGGATGGAAACCATATCGCGACTTTAATTTGTGCATTATTTTATAAACATTTCGAGTCTTTAGTTAGAGCGGGGCATGTGTTTATTGCAATGCCACCCTTATATCGAATTGATGTAGGTAAGACAGTTTTTTATGCTTTGGATGAGTCTGAGCGGCAAGGAGTTATGGCAAGAATTGAAGCGGAAAAAATACGAGGCAAGGTTAATGTGCAGCGCTTTAAAGGACTAGGGGAAATGAACCCTGGTCAATTAAGAGAGACAACAATGAATCCTGATACCCGAAGACTGGTACAACTAACGGTTGAAGAAGATGATGATACGACGGAACAGTTAGATTTGTTGCTTGCAAAAAAACGCTCACAAGATAGAAAATACTGGTTGCAAACTAAAGGGAATTTAGCTGAAGTTTAGGATTTAACTGAGTCAGCTATTGATTGAATGAAATTATCTACAAAAAGCTTACAAGCATTATAAGACAGGGAGTCTCGCTTTCTTTACCCTCTTTTACGGAGGGTGAAGGGGGCAGCCTTTATTACTAATTTTGAAAACCCTTCAAAAATGATTATTTTTCAAGCTGTTTTTGTAATGTGGAAATAAAAGCCTCTTTACTTGTTGTTTTCCAATTATTACCTTGTTTTATAAAAGGTATTTTAATTTTTTTGGGCTGAGATCCTTGCCAGGATTGAACAAAAAGGCTTGGGTATCCAGTCCCTCCCCAACTATTAAAAAGTTTTTTATCTTCAGCACTATGTTCTGGGTTTAATTTGAGCTTAACGAACCTGGATAACGCTTGTTTTACCTCTCTGTTTGATAAAAAAGTATTGTCAAATTTTTTACAGTAAGGACACCAATCTGTTCGACCATAAATGAAGAGAGGGGCTTTCCTTGAAATACTTATTGTTAATGCTTTTTTATATCCAGTGTGGTCGTTATACCACTTTCTGCTATGGTAGGCCGTTTCGTTGATATTGAGGGATAAGTTCTCAGGTGATGCCTCAATTTCAAAAGTCTGTATTGTATTTTCCGGACATTTTTTACTGGTATAAACAGTTTCTCCATTGATAAGGCATTTATTTACTCCAGCAAATACATTTATGGGGAGTAAACAAGTTAAAAAAAATGTATTTCTTAGTGTTTTAAGGGGGATCATAATTAATAGTTGGCAGTATAAAAACTGGAATTATTGAAGCAAAGCAATGTTGAGGTTTACTTGATTGGCTTTTACCTACAAATCAATCTTTGAGGGTAAACTGGGGCATAGCTATAAACAGAGAGATAGAAATAAAAACGACTGTACGCTCTATAAATCCAAGAAATTTTTTCATTGAACCTTTTCTTTTATCTTGTAATAAATTAAATTCAGAAGGACTTTGTGAAGTTTTTATAAACCAGCTATTGGTATTTCAATAGAATTCGATATGGATTTAATATCTTCAATAAAGGCTTTCTTTTTTTAGCCATATGTTCAGAGCACAAAACAACTTCGCTTAAAGTATTGGCACTGTCGACAAGGCCAGTGATTGAGAGGGTTTCAAAGTTAGAGCTTTCATAGTATCCCATTGAATTTGTGCCTTTAACTTTTTCCGAAACCAGTTTCAATTGGCTATTTTTAGTTAATTGGATTTGTTTTTTTGACAGCGTCATTCCCAGGTAATTTTTAGAAAGAAGTAGCACTTTTCTTGTTGAATCATAGTCCAATAATTTTTTGTATGTTGAAGCTATAACCATACAGACTCCAGCAATAAAAAAAATGCCAAATGCCAGATACGACTGTTTAAAGAAGGGGATTATTGATATAAAAAATAAAATGAAAGCGATGCCGATGCAAAATATTTTTAAACTTTTTACTAGTTGATATTGATAAATAATTGTCTTCATATGGAGCCTCTGATTAAGTTGGTTAGAATTTAGCGCCGAAAAAACTGTCGCTATTTTTCACGAAGTGAGCAGAAATAGTCATTCTATTGCGCCGATCTTCGTGTAAAATGCCGGCTGTTTTAGCAAGCTAAAAATAATTGGACTTGATCAGAGGTTCCATATAGATTTAAGGCTCGTAAATTTCGATGTCATATTCAATATCTTGAATCATGGTTCCATAAGCATTATTCGGATTGTGATATTCAGCGTGAAATGCAATGCTATGTTTTCCTTTGGAAAGAGGGTTTAACATAATCCAATATCCATCTGTAGCAGAAGGAAAAATTTGAGAAGCGTTGAGATTGCTCTTTTGTAATTTTATTAAATCGAAGCATTCAACTGATCCATATCTATGCAAAGCTGGATTAAGGTATTTTTGTCCATCTACTTCTACCTTAAAGGATATTAAAAACTGATTGTTTATTGAGGCGCTTTGTTTAACCGATTTGCAACTGGGTTTGGAAAGTGCTGAAGGATAATGAAGCATATTAATAACAGGGAAGAAAATAAGTTTATCTTTTGGTATGGAACATTTTCTTTTGATTTTAGATGTTCCATACCCTCCCGATAGAAACCAGACTTTCCCTTTTTGATTGATATGACAAAACTGTCCAGTGGTATCTTTAACTGGGCTAAGACTTGAAGACATTGAAACCGCCCATTGCCACCAGCTATTCACATAATCATTTATAGGTTTATTATCCACTAGGCTATTTTTGTCTACTATGAATTCATCACCAGCTGAAATAATCGTTGAATTTAATAGTATTAATAAGGAGATAAATGAATTAGTTAAACTGTTTCTCATAAATATAGTTTTGTTGTTATTGTGAGTTATTTAAAACATACTCAGTCATTCCAGCTCATAGCTATTTTAGAAAGGCCGCTTGTTTGATAATTATTTTATGTTCCAAAGTTATTATTCTGGATAATCCTATATTCTTTTGTCTGAGCTATTGAAAGTAATGGGGGGGGGCTGAGAACCCTGTGGGTGCAAAGTAACCACACCTATTGGAGCTGATCTTATGCGTTAGTGTGAGAGCTGTCAATAAAAAAACAGGGGGGATCAGGTATTTGTGAACTAAGTACTATTATGGAGTTTTAAATCACAAGAAACTAATGATAATCATTTGCATTTGAGGTTTTAAATGTTTATAATTTTTAGATTCTTTATGGTTATGTAGTTAACTTAAGGAGCCTCTGATTAAGTTGGTTAGAATTTAGCGCTGAAAAAACGGTCGCTATTTTTCATGAAGTGAGCAGTAATAGTTGTTCTATTGCGCCGATCTTCGTGGAAAATAGCGGCTGTTTTAGCAAGCTAAAAATAATTGGACTTGATCAGAGGTTCCTTAATGATCGTTTCTTAAAAGGGGAATTGTGTGGTGGGCTAATAGATGAGATAAGTATGCTTGTCTATAGTCGAAATCAATGCTGTTTTTTTGTCATGTTCACAAGTGCTGCTGAGGACGTGAAAATAAATTTTTTTATATTAATCCTGCTTTTTGCGGTTACACCTGTTTATGCACACCTTCATGGTAATGAAGTGTCGGATAAACCCTTTAATTTTAAATCTCCAGAAGATACTGAGTCTTTTCAGGCAGTAGAGCATGAAGAAGAATACTACGGATGTAGTGGTTATGTTCGATCTGGTTTTATCCAGACTGATCACGACTCAGCTTCTGCTTTTGCTGGTGAACTAGGCTGTGGATACTTATTAAACACTTATGTCAAAGCGCATTTAGGTTTATTTGCAGCTATTGATTCAGGTTTAAATAGTGATAATGATCAATCTATTCAAGGTGATTTTTTCAATCAGCAGAAAGACAGCTATTTAATAGTTGGTGAAGCTGTTTTAACGCTTTCTTATGAAAAATTTGAAGTACATTTAGGCCGTCAAAATTTTGATTCACCTCATTTAGATGGGGATGATTTACGGATGATTTCCAACCTATATGAAGCCTATTTAGTGGACTACCATTATTCTGATGCGGTGTATTTTGGCGCTGGCTTTGTTCGTGAAGCATCGGGCTGGGAAAATGGCAATAATGCATCTCAATTTGTTTCTATTGGGGAAGCATTAGGTGGTGAAGATCGTGGTGCCTGGTTAAGCTGGATTAATTATCAGCAACAACAAATTAATACCAATGCCTGGTTTTATTTGATTCCAGATCATCTTGCCATTTTTTACGCTGAGCTTATTTATAGCAAAGAGCTTTCTGACTCTTTATCTTATAGTCTGGGTTTTCAATATGACTGGGGCCATGATATAGGTCATGCAAAACTAGACAAAATTGATGCACATACGCTTGGTATAATGGCCGCTATCTCATGGACTGATTTTACTTTTACCACGGCTTATAATCATAATTTTGGTAAAACAGGTGCATTAGCAAGTGTTGGCGGGGGACCTTTTTTTACTTCATTAGAAGACCAAACGCTTGATGCAGTGAGCGGTTCTGATACAGAAAGTGTATTGCTTAGTCTTGAATATAATATAAATGAGTATTTAAGCCTGGGTAGTGCTGTTGGTAAATTTAGTGCTAATAACCGTAAGGACTACGATAAAGAAGAGCTGAATGTTTTTTTAAATATTAACTGGAAAGAAACCCTGAGCACTGAGTTAATGTATGCTGTTACTAATGATAAAAACTCAGAACCGGATATGCATCAGATTCGTGCCATATTAACTTATAGATATTGAATATCAATTATGTACTTTAGAAACTTAGTTTTGTCTGCTTTTGTTATAGCTATTATTGCTGGATTAATTTTCAGTGCTTATCAGGCTTCATTTATTACCCCGTTAATTTTAAACTCTGAAGTTTATGAAGTGCTTGAAACAGGTAGTCAGCATGATCTAGCCTGGGCACCGGAGGATGGAGTCGAAAGACATTCATGGAGTTTTGCTACTAATTTCTTATTATGTTTTGCTTACGCATTAATTTTACTTAGTGCGATGACGGTTAAAACCTCAGTCAATGCAGTTAAGGGGCTATTTTGGGGAGGTGCTGCATATTTAACAATATTTGCAGCACCTGCCTTAGGTTTGCCTCCCGAAATTCCAGGTATGGAAGCTGCTTATCTTGAAGGGCGCCAAACCTGGTGGTTAGTGACTGTTATTTTAACGGCACTTTCTTTATGGCTCATTGCTTTTCATTCGATTATAAATAAAGCGATAGGTGTGGTTTTAATTCTAGTGCCTCATTTATTAGGTGCACCTCAGCCAGAAATTCATGGCTTTGTAAATACTGACCCTGAAGCGGTTGTGGCATTAACTCAGTTATGGCATGACTTTATTTTACAAACGAGCATTGCTAATGCTCTGCTATGGTTGGTCATTGGTGGCTTATCAGGTTTTTTTGTTGGGAAACATATTTATCCAATTGACGCAATAGAACAGTAACATATTTAAAAACCATGGGTATTAACAAGCCACAGCTTATAAGTTGTTTTTACTTTGTTTCTCAAGACTGTTGATAGTATTTTCAGCACTGTGGTTTGTCTATAGTTATGAAATAGAATTGATTATTGATCTGGCTTAGTTTTATATTCTGAAAGTGATGGGCAACTACAGGATAAGTGTCTATCACCATAAACATTATCAATACGACCAATGGGTGGCCAGTATTTATTATCATGTTGATGATCTTTAGGAAAGAAAGCTTGTTGTTTTGAATAAGGTCGATCCCAATGTTGTTCTAATAATAAACGATGAGTGTGTGGTGCGTTATGCAACATATTATTTTTAGCATCCACTTTTCCAGTTTCAATGTCATTGATTTCTTCACGAATGGCAATTAAAGCATCACAAAAACGGTCAATTTCTGTCTTGTTTTCACTTTCGGTCGGTTCAATCATTAAAGTGTCGGCAACTGGAAATGACATGGTTGGGGCATGAAAGCCATAATCGATAAGACGTTTAGCAATGTCATCTACAGTAATGTCACAAGACTTTTTAAACATGCGACAGTCAATAATACATTCATGAGCGACACGATTATTTTTACCTGTAAATAAAATAGGGTAGTGGGGAGCTAGTCGATAGGCAATGTAATTAGCATTTAAAATAGCATGTAAGGTGGCTTGTTTAAGACCGGATGCCCCCATCATGGCAATATAAGCCCAGGAAATCGTCAGTATATTGGCCGATCCCCATGGGGCAGCAGATACTGTTCCAATGGTGCCATGTTTTGATTTTTCAGGATTAACATTTTCAACAACAGGATGGTCTGGCAGATAAGGCGCCAGATGTTTTCCAACACCTATAGGGCCAACACCGGGTCCACCACCGCCATGTGGAATAGCAAATGTTTTGTGTAAATTCAGATGAGCAACATCGGCACCAATTTTCCCTGGGCGACTTAAGCCAACCAAGGCGTTAAAGTTTGCACCATCAAGATATACCTGGCCGCCATGCTGATGGATAATCTGGCATATTTCACGAAATGCTTCTTCATAGACACCATGAGTTGATGGATAGGTAATCATTAACGCACCCAAATTATCACTGTATTGGTCTACTTTGTTATTTAGATCTTCCAGACTGACATTGCCATTTTTATCACAAGCTAATACCACCACTTCAAAACCAGCCATCGCCGCACTGGCAGGGTTTGTACCATGTGCAGAGGCAGGTATTAGACAAATTTTTCTATGAGCTTCATCGCGTACAGCATGATATTTTGCAATGACCAATAAACCTGTATATTCACCTTGGGAGCCCGCGTTAGGTTGTAGTGAAAAGGCATCAAACCCTGTTAAATCACATAACATATCTTCTAATTCATCAAACATTTGTTGATAACCCATTGTTTGATATAGCGGTGCAAAAGGGTGTATATCGCTAAATTCAGTATAAGAAACGGCTTGCATTTCCGTTGCTGCATTAAGCTTCATAGTGCATGAGCCTAACGGAATCATACTGCGATCTAAAGCAATATCTTTGCTAGCTAAGTGGCGCATATAGCGCATCATTTCAGTTTCGGAATGATATTTTTCAAACACGGGGTGTTGAAGAAAGCTATCTACACGTAGTAAATTTTCGGGTATGCATTCACCAATTTGGCTGTCTAATACGGTGATATCAGGTATATCAATAGTTGAGGGGGCAAAAATTCGCCAAATTGTTCTTAAGGTTTGACGATTAGTTGTCTCATCCAGGGAAATGCCTAAACTATCCTCATCAATCAGACGAAAATTTATTTCATCTTCCTGAGCCTGATTGAGTATCCGTTTTGCACGATGTGGGGTGTTAATAGTAAAACTATCAAAATAATGTTTGGTGGGGATTTCATAACCGAGCTGTTTTAGTCCTGCGACTAATATTTTAGTATAACGGTGAACACGGTTTGCAATGAGTGATAAGCCTTTTGGCCCATGATAGACAGCATAAAACCCTGCAATCACAGCTAGTAAAACTTGAGATGTGCAAATGTTGCTAGTGGCTTTGTCACGACGAATATGTTGTTCCCGAGTTTGTAACGCCATGCGATAGGCTAGTCGTCCGTGACAGTCTTTTGATACGCCAATAATGCGTCCAGGGACAGAACGTTTATAGGCGTCTCTGGTTGCAAAAAAAGCAGCATGAGGACCACCATATCCCATGGGTACACCAAATCGCTGGGAATTACCTATAACAATATCCACATCAAAACTTGCTGGTTGTTTCAATAAAACCAGACTTAACAGGTCGGCAGCAACAGTGACTAAGGCTTGTTTTTTATGGGCTTCGTTAACCAGTGAGCTAAGGTCATGTATCTCACCTTTAGAGCCTGGGTATTGAACAAGGATATTAAAGAAATCTATATTTTCCAGATCATGGAATGGACATCCAATAACTGTATTAAAACCAAGTGACTTGGCTCGTGTTTGCATGACAGCAATGGTTTGGGGGTGGCAGTCCTGGTCAATAAACACGGTGTTTGACTGGTTTTTGGATAACCTTCTTGCCATTGCCATAGCTTCTGCGGCAGCCGTTGCTTCATCAAGTAAGGAAGCATTGGCCAGTTCCATACCCGTTAAATCAATCACCATTTGTTGAAAGTTTATCAAGGCCTCGAGGCGTCCCTGGCTGACTTCAGCTTGGTAGGGAGTGTACGCAGTGTACCAGGCAGGGTTTTCTAAAACATTTCGTTTAATGACCGCAGGCATTATAGTGTTGTAATACCCCATGCCAATCATTGTGGTATAGACTCTATTTCGACTACGAATCTTTTTAAGGTGTTTTATTACAGCACTTTCACTAATATTTTCAGTTAGTTTAAGAGGCTCATCACTTAGGATGTTACTGGGAATGGCCTGTTCAATTAAATCGTCAAGTGTATTTATTCCTAAAGCTGCAAGCATTTCGCTTGTTTGTTGTTGATTGGCTCCAATATGTCTGCGAATAAAATTACCTCGCATTTCAAGCTGGCTTAATGGGGGAGTCGTTGACGACATGGTTATCACCTCTGATAGCGATGTGGAACAAAAGGTAGTTGAGCAACATTAAGGATTAGTGCACGATTCCTGACTTTAGCAAATAAAACGGAATCTTTATAATGGCTATTAACTAATGCAATGGCAATGGGTTTACCTAAAGTGGGAGAGAAACTTCCACTTGATACAAAACCAATAACATTATTCTGGCTATCCAATAATTCAGTATTTTGTCTAACAGGTACTTTTCCATCAACTATGAGACCGATGCGTTTTTTTGTGGCGCCATTTTCTAATTGGGATTTGATAATATTCGCCCCAATAAAGTCCGATGCATGCTGACGAAAGGTCCATTTTAATCCTGCTTCAACGGGCGATATTGTTTCATTGATTTCATGCCCGTAGAGGCTTAGACCCGCTTCAAGGCGCAAGGTATCGCGTGCACCCAGGCCAATTGGCTTGACTTGGTTAAATGATAATAGTTGTTTTGCAAGTGTTTCAGCATGACGATTGGCAATAGAAATTTCAAAACCATCTTCTCCCGTGTATCCACAGCGACTAATAATACATTCCATATCGGAAACCTGGGTAGAACAGGCATGCATAAAGGGTAGTTCAGCCGCTTTATCAGAAAGCATTTCAATAACATTGATTGCAGCGGGGCCTTGTAATGCAAATAAAGCCTGATCTTGTAAAATTTTGAAGTCACATTGATCTGATAAATGCTGTTTAAAATGAGCATAATCTTTTTCTTTACAGGCTGCATTAACAATGACTAAAAAACCTTGTTCAGTGCGTGTAATAATTATGTCGTCAATAATGCCGCCAGTGCTATTAGTTAGTAAGGTATAGCGTTGCTGCCCTATGTTTAGTCCTGTTATATTGCCTGGTACCAGTTTTTCAAGTTGATCTGCTGCAGAAGACCCTGTAATTAGGCATTGGCCCATATGAGAAATATCAAAAAAACCTGTGAGTGCTCTACAATGTAAGTGTTCTTGAATAATGCCTGTTGGATATTGTATAGGCATTTCATAGCCAGCAAAGGGGACCATTTTTGCGCCCAATTCAATATGAAGTGGATAAAGAGATGTTTTTATAAGTACGGGCATAGTTTTTTATAAGCTGGATATACAGTTAATTGGCAATACCTAATGATTCATAGCAAATAGTAATGTCATTATAAAAAGGAATTCAAATGATAGGAATCGTCCTTGAAGTTCAAAAGCAGTTCTTTTTGATGAAAGATGATATCTAGTTGCATCGCGTTCACAATAAATAATTCCGACCAGAGCAGCAGTTATTAAAAAAAAGGTAAAATGATAAAGAGCCTCTCTATGATGGAAAAGCAGGTCAGAAATTAAGTGGGAAAGAATAAAAGCAAAAAAGCTGGTACTTACTAGCCACATACTAAGTTCCATTGGATAAAACTTAATATGAAAGACTTCTTTATCTTTGATGTGATGAAGGATGTTAATTCTGGATGATGCATAGAGTACCGGTAAATAATAGTAGAAAATAAAAGCACTGAGAGGATACATTGCTAATGATATGTGCTTCAAAAAAGACAAACCAAATGCAATAACAATAGCTAAAAACAACGGGATGGAATGCATATTTTTTATAAGAGAGTGTTGACTTGATTCCTTAATTTAACCATCATAGAGTGTTGGGTGGCAATAGATAGATGTGATATGTGGAACAGCTTTACTTTTTGTAACTATTCAGTGAATTTAGGACTGAAGGCATAGGATATTGATTTATAAGGACGCATAAATACGTTCATGTGAGCTCTGCTGCAGAAGCCTGATAAATCAACACGCTATACCCACAGAAATATATACGCTGAGTAGTGACTACTTTTTAAGGTATTTAATGAGATTTATAACGGTTTTTTTGTTTTTGCTGAGTTTAATTGTTGTTCAAGGGTGTATGAAACCCATTGCAAATAAACAGCCAGCCTGGATGCAATTTGATTCACAGAAAAAAACTGTAAAATTTGACTTAGTTTCTGGGGATGATGGTCGTAATAACGGCTTTAATTATAATGGTTATTATGCTGGAAATGTGACTCTTAAAGTACCTGATGGCTGGAATGTAGAAGTGATGTTAACGAATAGAGATGGCAGTGCTCCGCATAATATTATTGTCACTTATCCCTATTTAAAACAGAAAATACCCGAATATGTAGGTTCTGAAGCGGCGGTATTAAGAAGGGCTTATACTGAAGATGCGTTTGTTGGACAGCAGGAATCAATGCGTTTTGTAGCAAAAACAGGTGAATATTGGTTCTTTTGTGGTATTAGCGGCCATGGCATTAATGATATGTGGATAAATTTTGAAGTGAATCCGTCACTTATATCCCCTGAAGTTGAAACGAAATAAGGAAGAATTGTTAGTAATGAAAAGACTTGTAGGACGTATTGCTTTTTTAATGGTTTTGGCTGTCATAAATTCTGCTTATGCAGAGAATATTCAGAAAATTAAGATTAGTTACATTGCCCAAGAGAGAAAAATTCCCGCTGCTTTGTCTAATTTAGATGATTTTGTTCAATACAAGGGCATGCAGGGAGCAGAAATTGCTATCGCTGATAATAATACAACGGGGCAGTTTACTGGGCAAAAATTTGAATTGAATAAAGTTGTTGTCCCGGTTGATGGTGATATTATTCAGCTCTTTAAACAGCAGGTTACAGATGATATTACTTTAGTCATTTCTAATTTGCCAGCCGTGCAATTAAAACAATTAGCTGATCTCGATTCGGCTAAAGATAAGCTTTTTTTTGATGCAACGACCTCTGATGATGATTTAAGAAATGAGCAGTGTCGTCAAAATGTTTTGCATATGTTACCCAGTCGATCAATGAGAGCTGATGCGCTTGCTCAATATATGATGAAGAAGAGGTGGAACAAGTGGTTTTTAGTCACTGGAATGACTAAAGAAGACAAGCTTTATGCCAAAGCCATAAAACGTGCGGCAAGTCGTTTTGGGATGACGCTTGTTAAAGAAAAACAATGGACTCATACTTATGATGCTCGTAGAACGGCGCAATTAGATGTCCCCGTGTTTACTCAAGGTGCGGATTATGATGTGCTTGTCGTTGCAGATGAACAAGGTTTGTTTGGAGAGTATTTTGAATACCGAAGCTGGATTCCACGACCTGTTATCGGTACGCAAGGGCTGGTACCTACAGCATGGCATGAAACGCATGAGCAGTGGGGGGCGGTGCAAATACAAAACCGCTTTAAAAAAGTGGCAGGGCGAGGCATGCATGAACAAGATTATGCTGCTTATTTGGCTGGTCGATCAATTGGCGAGGCAGCCGTTAGGACAAAATCTAACCAGCTACAAATGATAAAGAGCTATTTAATGGGTGATGAATTTGCATTACAAGGCTATAAAGGAAAGCCGTTATCATTCAGAGCCTGGAATGGACAATTAAGACAGCCAGTATTATTGGCGGCGGCAAGGTCACTAGTTGCTGTGGCTCCGGTAGAAGGTTTTTTACATCCTAAAACGGAACTGGATACACTTGGCTATGATCAGCCAGAATCAGCTTGTAATCAAGGCGAGGTCAGTGAAAAGACTTTACCTACTACAATAAATAAAACTGAGCTTAATAACAGTGAATCAACTGTCCAGAAAATCATTCAGAGATTAAAAAATTACTATAATAAGTTTAATGGAAATAAATAACATGAAAAAAGGTTTTTTTATAACGGCTATGGTAACTACACTTTTGGGTGCAACCGTTCAGGCTGAAACAGTGATTGTTACTTTAGAAAAAGATAATGCCCTGGCTATAATCGACCCGATTGCAGGTAAATTGCTAAAAACGGTTGATATTGGACAGCGTCCTAGAGGCATAGCACTCAGTCCAGATAATAAATATTTGTATGTTGCAACCAGTGATGACAACACTGTAAAAATTATTGAGACTGAAAACTATGAAGAAGTTGGGCGGTTACCTTCTGGTGAAGACCCAGAAACCTTTGCATTAAACCCTGCAGGTGATCGCTTATATGTTTCTAATGAAGACGACCATTTAGTGACGGTTATTGATGTGATCAACAGAAAGGAAATTGCTCAAATTAAAGTTGGGATAGAACCTGAAGGTATTGCTGTAAGTTCAGATAATAAATGGGTGGTAAGTGCGTCTGAAACAACCAATATGATTCACTGGATTGATGTAGAAACCAATCAAATTGTTGAAAATACATTGGTTGATGCACGTCCACGAGCGGCTAGTTTCACTGCAGATAATTCACAGCTATGGGTCACTTCGGAAATGGCAGGCACCTTAATGGTGTTAGATGTTGCAAGCAAGCAAATTATAAAAAAGATAAAATTAGATATCCCAAGTGTGACCACAGATAAAATACAACCTGTGGGCGTGGTGATAGATAAAGAACGTCGATGGGGTTATGTTGCTATTGGACCCGCTAATCGAGTGGCTGTCATTAATGCACAAACCTTCGAAATCGAGAAGTTTTTGCTAGTAGGACAGCGGGTTTGGAATCTGGCCTTTTCGCCAGACCAGAAAAGGCTGTATACAACTAATGGTCGGAGTAATGATATCTCAATTATTGACCTTGAAAATCATAAAGTGACCAAATCTGTTGCGGTTGGACGTTTTCCCTGGGGACTTGTCTCAAAACCATGAATGATAATAATAAACCCCCCTCACTTGCTGTTGAAGGTTTAAGTTTCTCCTATAATGAAAAAACAGCGCTTGATAAGTTGAACTTTTCAGTTAATCCAGGCGAATGTACTGTTTTGCTTGGCCCTAATGGTGCAGGTAAAAGCACTTTATTTTCCTTGATTACTCGTTTATATGATTCGCACCTTGGAAAAATCAGTTTATGTGGCTTTGATGTAAAAATGGAAACCCGACAAGCGTTAGCAAGGTTGGGCGTGGTGTTTCAACAAACCACATTAGACCTGGATTTAACAGTCATGCAAAATTTGCGCTATCACACAGCGCTTCACGGCATGAGCAGAAAACTTGCAAACCAGAGAATTCAACAAGAATTAGAAAGATTGAACATGTACGATAGGCGGTTGGAGAAGGTTCGTCAACTGAACGGTGGGCATAAAAGGCGAGTGGAAATCGCTAGAGCATTATTACATAAGCCTGCTTTATTGTTATTGGATGAGCCAACGATTGGCCTTGATGTTCCAAGTAGACAGTCAATTGTTGAACACGTACATCAATTAGTAAGCGAACATGGTTTGTCGGTCCTATGGGCAACCCATTTAATTGATGAAATTTTTTCTGATGATCAATTGATTGTTTTACATAAAGGCCAGATAAAATATAAGGGGCCAGTGGATACTTTATTGGAAACAACAGATACAAAATCAATAAACTTGGCATTCAAGCAATTAACCCAGGGAGTAGGGGAATGAATATTCTTCATTATTGGCGTGCAATGTGGGGGATAATTGGGCGTGAGTTATGGCGTTTTGTAAGGCAGCGTGAACGCTTTATTTCTGCATTGGTGCGTCCTTTGGTCTGGTTGTTTATTTTTGCTGCCGGGTTTAGAGCCTCATTAGGATTAGCGATTACTCCTCCTTATGAAACCTATATTCTCTATGAAGTTTATATCACACCTGGCTTGATGGGAATGATCCAGCTTTTTAATGGCATGCAAAGTTCATTATCAATGGTTTATGATAGAGAAATGGGCAGTATGCGAATACTAATGGTTTGCCCATTACCTCGTTGGTTTTTATTAGTCAGTAAACTCATTGCAGGAGTTTCTGTTTCAGTATTGCAAGTTTATGTGTTTTTAGTGATCGCCTGGTTTTACGAAATAGAAGCACCTTTGGAAGGTTATCTATATGTATTGCCTGCCTTAATTGTTTCAGGGGCTATGTTGGGGGCTTTAGGGTTATTATTGTCATCATTCATTAAACAATTAGAAAACTTTGCCGGGGTGATGAATTTTGTGATTTTCCCTATGTTTTTTATGTCTACTGCACTGTATCCTTTGTGGAAAATGAAAGAATCAAGTGAATGGTTACATTACTTCGCATTTTATAATCCCTTTTCTCAAGCTGTTGAATTGATAAGATTTTCATTGTATGGCGAGTTCAATCTTTATGCTGCTGTTTATACTTTGTCTGCATTTTTTATTTTTATGGTGATTGCTGTGTTTGGCTATAATCCATCTAAGGGAATGATGATGAAGAAAGGAGGAAGATAGTGCAAACACTTGAAAATCTGAGTAAAATTACGTGAAAATAGTCTAAACTTAAACTTTCTAATCAAAAAAAGGCATCGAGTAGTTTGTGAGAAACTCTTTTTTTCTAGTTATCCCTGTGCAAAAAAACAACCCTGAGTTGTTAGCTTCCTATGAAAAAGAGGCTATTAATCAATGGGTTGAAGAGTTACCAGCTGCAAACCCAAGTTTATCTACACGATTGATTTTTGATTTTATTGAAGGACTTATAAAGTTAGAAATGCCAGTTCAACAAAGGCTTGAAGCGCTAGAATTAATAAGGCCTTCTTTTTTATTTATTGAAGAATCTTTGCGGGCACGCCTAATTGCATCAGGATTTCCTAAAGGGGAGAATGAGCATAAAATCTTTAACGTACTTTCTGCATTAGAAAAAAATTTCACCATTGGTTATTGGATGGTGATTCGTGAATTAACACGCCGAGATGTAGGCTGGTTTCAAGGTAAAAATACTGCCTTGGCAATACAGCGAACAATAAAGGGCTTAAGTGAAATTGTAGTCACTCATTACATGATGTTTTCCCCCGTTCCTGATTGGGTATGGATTGATTTGCATTCACTTTATAAACTAAGTTTAAAAACCAAAAAAGAATCAACTAAGGTAGCTGAAAGTACAAACTTACCCAGTAAAACGAGTACACCTGAAGAGAGTTATAAGCAAGTTTTGCTCTTGAGTTTGACTGACCCGTCAGGCTTAATGCAAAAAGAAATTGGGCTGGTATATAAATTTATAGGCAAAATTTGCAATTTAATAACAATTGAGCAACAACCCGTTGATAATCAAAAAGTTCAGTGTATTATTTTACTTGATGAAGATGTAAAGCCTTATTTTGAAAATGCTGGTGACCAGGCAGACTCTCATTTAATGTATTTGAATTTGCTTAAATTATATAAAGAAGTTCAAGTACACGATAAATATAGTAGTGCTGATGAATTTCGGTTTAGCTCTATACATATTTTAAAAAATACCACTGAAAAAATGCCGGCTAGTTTATTTGCATATTTAATAGATTGCTGGCAGGCAGTTGAGTGTAAAGGAATTTCTTTTTTTTCAGATCGATTGGATAGATATATAGCAATAGGTCTGGATGCAACTCATGCTTTGCAAAATACTTTAGATAAAAGGGAGAATGGTTCGATTGAAACTTTAGCTGAATCATACTCTGATAGAGATTTATCTTGTAAATTTAAAAATGAAGGGGTCTTATCAATTGGTAGCCTAGTCAGTTTTAGAAAGATCAATGAACCAGAAAGTAAGCGAGTTTTAGGTATTGTAAAAAAAATCATAATGCCTCGGCAGGGTGATAATATAATTTTTGAGATGTCTGCAATTACTCATTTATCTTATGCAGTTGGTTATATTAATATTGATGATGAGATAGAGAGTGAGAAGCATAAGGCATTGCTTTATGGCGTAAAAAATACTGAGGGCGAAAGAAGCTATATCATTGTCGAGTCTTTTATGCATAAAAATGAAGATGTTATGCGGTTGTTTATGAATGATAATGATTTTCCAATTGTTTTGGGAAATAAAAAAAATATTGGTTTAGGCTATTGGCAATTTGAATGCAGGCAAATTGAAGAAAAACAAATTGCTCAAGTAGTAAAAAGAAAAAAGGGCTATGACTTTATTTAAGGAATCTTTGATCAAGTCCAATTATTTTTAGCAAGCTAAATTATAACCAACTTAATCAGAGGTTTTCCTTAAGGAATCTCTGATTAAGTTAGAAATCTTTCAGTAAAAGAAATTTTACTGAATTTTTTGAAATTTTCTCATTTTCCATTCTAAAACACCTTCTTTTTACAGATA
>ENA-ORXI01001512-ORXI01001512.1-sediment-metagenome-genome-assembly--contig:-NODE-1512-length-17883-cov-3.989891_pt1 | contig 17883 bp, 20 predicted proteins | sample MGYA00237861_ERZ511468 | MGnify/ENA primary metagenome ERZ511468 (study PRJEB26299, sample SAMN06266213) | sediment metagenome | isolation source: Hudson Canyon methane seep mesocosm | place...
AATTTAATTCTAGAATTTAAATCTAAATTACTTTTTTTTTTAAATGGATTTTTCTTTGTAATAGCCCAAATAATATTATTGAGATTAAATCTTTTTTTTGCTTCTTTCGATATTTTTAAGTGACCTTTGTGTGCAGGATCAAAAGTTCCTCCTAAAATACCGATTTTTTTTATTTTTAAAGACAATTTACTTTCTAGTTTGACCTTTACCAATAATTTCATATTTATATGAAATTAGTTGCCCTAACCCTACTGGTCCTCTTGGAGGAAGGTTGCTTGTTGAAATTCCAACTTCACCACCGAAACCAAATTCTCCACCATCAGCGAATTGAGTTGAGGCATTATGCATTGCAATAGAACTTTTCACATTCTTGATAAATTTTTTAGCCGTTTGATTATTTTGAGTGATTATACAGTCTGTATGCATTGTTCCATATTTATTAATATGTCTTATTGCTTCATCTGAATTTTTAACACATTTTACCGAAACAATTGCTGATAAATATTCTTTAGACCAGTCTTTTTGTGTTGCTAAAATTATTTTTCCTTTATAAAATTTTTTTAAAAATTTGTCTCCAATAATTTTACAATTATTTTTTTCTAATTTTTTTAAAATTGGATTGCAATATTTCTTTACAATTTTTTTATGAAGCAAAATTGTTTCTGTTGCTCCACATATGCTAGTATTTCTTAATTTAGCATTATAAATAATATCTGTGGCCATTTTTAAGTTAGCTTGCCTGTCAACAAATGTATGGCAAATTCCTTCTAGATGTCCAATAATTGGAACATTGGATATATCTTGGACTTTTTTTACTAAGTTTTTTCCACCTCTAGGAATAATAACATCTATTTGGTTATTCATTTTTGAAAGCATATAATCTACATATTTTCTATTTGGATTGTTTATAAATTGAACATAATTGGGGTCGACTTTATTTAAACTTAAAGCTTTTCTAAATAATGTAGCTAAAATTTTATTTGTATTTAAAGCTTCAGAACCGCCTCTTAAAATTACAGCATTTCCAGATTTAAAACATAAACTTGAAACGTCTGATGTAACATTAGGTCTACTTTCATAAATTACTCCAATTACGCCAATTGGAATTGATACTCTTTTAATTATTAATCCGTTAGGTCTTTTCCATTTTTCTAAAATATTATCAATTGGATCTTTTAAATTGATAATATTTTTAATGGCATTCTTTACTGAATTTAATTTTGTATAATTTAGACTTAGTCTATCGATTAAATTATTCTTTAATTTTTTTTTTATGGCAAATTTTATATCTTTTTTATTTGCTCTAATTATTGAATTTTTATTTTTTTCAATTAGTGAAATATATTTTTGAAGAACTTTATTTTTAGTTTTGCTATCAATTTTATTAATAACAGCATTTTTAGCTTTTTGTCCTATTAAATTCATATACTTGGTCATACTATATTTCTACCATATCATCTTTGTGAACCACTTCTGACTTTGAAATATATCCCAACAAGTCTTGAATTTTATTAGAGTGATGACCCATAATTTTTAAAACCTCATCTGAAGAAAAAGAACTTAATCCTCTTGCAAATTCTTTATAGTCTTTATCTATAATTTTAATATGATCACCTTTATTAAATTTACCCAAAACTTTTTTAATTCCAGCAGCTAATAGGCTTTTACCTTTGGTTAGTGCTTCCTTAGCGCCATCATCAATTATTAGCTGACCCTTTGGTGAAATAGAGCTGATTATCCATTTTTTTCTAGCATCAAGTTTAGAAATTTTTGGCAAAAACCATGTACAATTATTTTTTTCAATAATTTTTTTAATCGGTCGTAATGGCAAACCATTAGCAATGGCCATAATACATCCTGACAGTTGACAGATTTTTGCTGCATCAATTTTTGTTTTCATGCCACCGGTTCCATGTTCGCCAACACTTTTAGTTGAAATTTGTTCAATATTTTTATCTATGTTTTTTATCTCTTTTATAAGCTTCGCATTTTTATTTATTTTTGGATTTGTTGTATATAGACCTTCCACGTCAGAAAGTAATATTAAAGAGTCTGCTGCTGATATTTGAGCTACTCTTGAAGCAAGTCTATCATTGTCTCCATATTTAATTTCAGAAGTAGCGATGCTATCGTTTTCATTTACGATTGGGATAAAGTTTAATTGAAATAAATTTTCAAAAGTTCTTTTAGCATTTAATGCTCTTCTTCTTTGTTCGGTATCTTCTAACGTTAGTAAAATCTGAGATATATTGATTTTATTTTTTAAAAAAGTTTCTGTGAATAGATTCATTAACTCTATTTGTCCAATGGACGCAACTGCTTGACTTTTGTCTAATTTAAGATTTTTTTTGCTTAAATTTAATTTTTTACAACCCATGGCTATTGCGCCAGAACTTACAATAATGATTCTTTTATTTTGATTTAGTAAGTCTTTAATATCTTTAGAAAATTCAGATAACCATTTTTTTCTAATTTTTTTATTTTCATCAATTAATAAAGATGATCCTATTTTAATTACAATTATTTTTGAATTTTTAAGATACATACTTAAGTAATTCAGCTTTAACTTTTGATATAGAACTTTTTTCAAGAGTTGATAAAACTAGCACTTCACAATTCTTGTTTTTGGAAAAACTCTTAATAATTTCATTTACTTTTTTTTTCTCTAATAAATCAACTTTATTAAGAACAATAATCTCTTTTTTATTTAAAAGATCTTTACTGTAGTTAGCCATTTCTTTTTTTACTTGATCATATGAGTAATTTAAATCTTTTTCTGTTATATCAATCATATGAAGTAGAGCCTTACATCTTTCAATATGTTTTAAAAATTTAATTCCTAATCCAACACCTGTATGAGCCCCCTCAATTAAACCAGGTATATCAGCAAGAGTAATCTCCTTATCATCGTAAGTTGCAACTCCTAAATTTGGATTAATAGTTGTAAATTTGTAATTTGCAATTTTTGGAGTAGCATTTGTAATTGCTGCAAGCAAACTTGATTTACCCGCATTAGGCAGACCAATAATTCCAATGTCTGCAATTGTTTTTAGTTGTAACCATATCCAATATTCTTCTCCAATTTTTCCACTAGTAAATTTCCTTGGTGCTCGATTAGTTGAACTTTTAAAATTAGTGTTACCTAGTCCACCTCTTCCACCAATAGCTACAACAAACTCTTCTTTTTCATTTTTAAAATCAAATAGTAATGTTTTGTTATCTTCTTCTAAAACTTGAGTTCCTATTGGAACTTTTAAATATAAATCTTTTCCACCTCTACCTGTTTTATTTTTGTTAATTCCATTTTGACCTCTTTCAGCCTTGAAATGCTGTGTATATCTATAATCAATTAGAGTATTTAAATTTCTTTCAGCTTTTAAAATTATTGAAGCACCTTTGCCGCCATTTCCGCCATCTGGACCACCAAATTCAACAAATTTTTCTCTTCGCATACTGGCAGAGCCTGAGCCACCATCACCTGCTTTTACAAATATTTTTACTTGATCTAAGAACTTCATAATACAACTCTGTTTAATTTTTTGTTGTATTGATTAATTGGGTTTTACTGAAACAAATGTTCTGTCTGATTTACCTTTTTTAAATTCAACATGTCCCTTTACTAATGAAAAAATTGAATGATCTCTACCCATTTTAACGTGCTCTCCAGGAAAAATTTTTGTTCCTCTTTGTCTAACGATTATATTTCCAGGATTAACAAACTGACCACCATATTTTTTTACTCCAAGTCTTCGACCTGCACTATCACGTCCGTTTCTCGATGATCCACCAGCTTTTTTTGTTGCCATAATAATTACCTAAAGTTATTTTACTTTAGCTTTAGTTTCTTTTTTTTCTATAGCTTTAGTTTCTTTTTTTTCTATAGCTTTAGTTTCTTTTTTTTCTACTTTTTTAGCTTCTGCTAAGACACTGCCATCTTTTGAAAAAATTTTTTTTATTTTAATAAGTGAATAAAGTTGTCTATGTCCATTTTTTCTTCTAGAATTTTTTCTTCGTCTCTTCTTAAATATTAAGACTGTTCTATTTTTTCCATTTTTTATTAATTCCGCTTCTACTTTGGCGCCTTTTACAAGTGGCGAACCAACTTCCATATTCTTATCATCGCCGTAAGCTAAAATTTCATTAAATTCTATTTTGTTTTCAGGCTTTAAATTTTTTAGCTGTTCAATTTTAAGAATTTCACTAGCCTTAACTTTATATTGTTTTCCACCTGTTTGAATTATTGCAAATGACATTGTATATCCTAATTTTTATATGGTGGAATATAGACGGAGGTTAATTATAGTCAAGCTGAATAACTTAGAAATTATCCTTTAAATCTCTTAATTTTGAAAAAGTTACAAGAGAAGAGCTATTGCTCATATTTAAATTAGTTTTAATCTTGTCATTATTACTTCTCAAAAAAATATTATTTTTTAACTCCTCCTCTATAGTAGAGGGTATAGTTGGTTTGTTTTTTGTTAACTTTTCTTTTATTTCTTGAATTTTTTTTATTAAATTTTGGTTTTCACCATCATAGGTAATACAAAATTTTGAATTTTGTAATGTATATTCATGACCACAATAAATTTTAGTTTTGGGAGGTAATTTTTTTATCTTTTCTAATGAAGCGAGCATTTGTTCGTAAGTTCCTTCAAAAATTCTTCCACAACCTAATGAAAATAGAGTATCACCAGTAAATAAATTATTTTCATTATAAAAATAAAAACAAATATGCCCAAGAGTATGCCCAGGTATATGAATTACTTTTGCTTCAAAGTTATCTTGTTTCCAAATTTCACCGTCTTTTAGCATAATATCAATTTCAGGGATTCTTTCACAATCACCCTCAAACCCAACTATTTTTGCTTTATATTTTTTCTTTAATTCAGCATTTCCACCAACATGATCATAGTGATGATGAGTATTTAAAATGTAATTTAATTGTAAATTATTTTTTTCTAAAAAGTTTATGATTGGTTTTGACTCACTAGGATCCACTACACAAGTATTTTTATTTTTTAGATCTATAATGATATAAGAATAATTATCCTTTAGACATGGAATGATTTCAATTTTCATTTTATTTTTGAATTAAAAATATTCCTAATTCAGAATAAAGGTTTTTTATATTTAAATTTATTTTATTAATTTGAGATGTTTTTTCACCATTTAAGGCAATTGATTTGTATAATTCAATATTTTTTTTAGAACAAAAATTATAAAAATCTTTAATTGTGCACATATGTAGATTTGGAGTGTTATACCATTCATCGGGCAGATTTTTTGTTATTGGCATTGTACCTTTTAATAGCAAGTGCAATCTAACTTTCCAATATCCAAAATTTGGAATTGTAACTATAGCTTTGTTTGCAACTCTCAATAGATCATCTATTACTTTTTCTGGATTGTAAAATGCTTGAAGTGTTTGGCTTAAAATTGCATAATCGAAAGATAAATCTGGAAATTGTTGTAAATCTCTTTCTGCATTGCCTTCAATAACGGATAAACTTTTTGAAATACATAATTGAACATTGTTTTTTGAAATTTCTAAGCCTCTAGTATCTATATTTTTATTATCTTTTAAATGTTTCATCAATGTGCCATCTCCACATCCAACATCAAGTACTCTTTTATTATTCTCAATTAATTCTGAAATTATTTGAAACTCTTTTTTCATAAAATTTTTAGTAGTTTGCCTCTATAAAATTTTTTACAGATTTTAAAAAATCAGGAACATCCAATAAAAATGAATCATGACCTTTATCGCTTGTAATTTCTATAAAACCTACATCTGCCCCAGCTGCATTTAAAGCAATAACAATTTCTTTATTTTCAGGTGTTGGATATAGCCAATCAGATGTAAAAGAAATTATAAAAAATTTTACTTTACTACCTTTAAAGGCATCTGAAAGATTTCCCTTATATTGTTTTACTAAATCAAAATAATCCATTGCTCTAGTTATATAAAGATAGCTATTTGCATCAAACCGGTCCACAAATGCATTACCTTGATGTCTTAGATAGCTTTCAATTTGAAAATCAGCATCAAAACTAAATTTTAAGTCATCTCTTTCTTGAAGTTTTCTACCAAATTTGTCTTCCAAACTTTTTTTTGAGAGATAAGTAATATGTGCTGCCATTCTTGCAACTGCTAAACCATTGTTTGGTGATGATCCTGTATTAAAATAATTTCCATTATTCCAATTTTTATCAGCCATGATTGCCTGCCTTCCTAACTCATTAAGAGCAATATTCTGAGCTGAATGACTAGCAGTACATGCTATTGGAATCGCAGTTTTAGTTTTATCTGGAAAATTAGCAACAAACTGTAAAACTTGCATTCCACCCATAGAACCACCGGTAACACTAAACAACTTGTCTATTTTAAAAAACTCTAACAAATTATATTGAGCATTGACCATGTCATTAATTGTAATAACTGGAAAATTTGTCCCAACCGTTTTATTAGTTATAGGATCAATACTATTAGGACCATATGATCCCATACATCCTCCAATTACATTGGCACATATTACGAAGAATTTATTTGTGTCAATCGCTTTATCAGGACCAACAGCATAAGACCACCAACCACTTTTATTAGTAATTGGATTAGTTCCACTTACAAACTGATCTCCACTTAAAGCATGAAAAACTAAAATTGCATTGTCCTTTTTTTCATTTAAGGTTCCATACGTTTCGTAGGCCAAATGATAATTATTTATAGTTTTTCCACAATCTAACTTAAGTGGTTTTTTTACAATTATTGTTTTAATATTTTCTTTAACATTCATAATATTGCACCAGTGATGAATTGTGAGAAAAAAACTTTTTTAGCGGTTTTTTTAAGCGCTCGCAATTCAGTTAAATCAGCGCGTTTTTTTTGTACTAGAAGAGATTCCATATGTCAATTTTTTTATAATTTCTATTAATTCCCTATAAAATTTGATTAATTTATTTATAAAGATAGGTATAAATTAATAAAAAATGACTTTACTGAAATTTAACAAAATTAGCTTCGAATCCTATAAACCTGGAAAATCAAGATTATCCAGACTTAAGAATGTCATAAAACTGTCTGCAAATGAGTCGGCATTAGGCGTAAGCCCAAAAGTAGGAAAAGAAATTAATAAGAAAATTAATTTTTCAAAATATCCTGATAGCAAATCAAATAACTTAAGGTTGAGCATTTCAAAAAAATTTAATTGTGAATTTGCAAAAATTATTTGTGGGGCTGGTTCAGATGAAATTATTCAAATTATTTGTCAGTTATTTTTAAAGCGAAAAGATGAAGTAATTGTGCCTCAATATAGTTTTTTAATGTACAGAATTTATTCAAAAATAGTAGGTGCTAAGGTATTATATGCAAAAGAAAATAATTTCAAAATATCTATTTCTGAAATTTTAAATAAAGTATCAAAAAAAACTAAAATCGTTTTTTTAGCAAACCCTAATAATCCAACAGGAACTTATTTAAAAAAAAATGAATTATTGGAATTAAGAAAAAAACTTAGAAGTAATGTTCTATTAGTTGTTGATGATGCATACGATGAATATATGAAAAAAAAAGACTATGCATCTGGACTAAAACTTTTTAAAAAAAATGAAAATGTCATAATATTAAGAACTTTTTCTAAAATATATGGATTAGCGTCATTAAGAATAGGATGGGGTTATGGTCCAAAAAAAATTATTGATGCTATGAATATTATTAAACCTCCATTCAATGTTAATATGGCTGCTCAACTAGCAGCTGTCGCTGCTTTAAATGATAAAGGTTTTATAAATAAATCTGTTAAACATAATTTGATTTGGGCTAATAAAATTAAAAAATTTTTAAATAAACTAAATATAATTACAAATGAAGTTACTGCTAATTTCTTATTATTAAATTTTAGCAAATGTAAATATTCCGCAAACTATGTTAAAAAAAAGTTAGAAAATAATGGAATTATTTTAAGATCGATGCAAACTTATAAAATTAATAATGCTTTAAGATTAACAATTGGCAGTAGTTCTGCTAATAATAAACTAATAAGAATTCTTAATAAAATTTTTAAAAAATAATGAAAAATATTCTCATAATTGGATGTGGATTAATAGGCTCTTCAATATTAAGAGCTGCACGCGCACGAAAAGTATCAAATAATATTTATATTTATGAAAAATCAAAAAAAAATATATTAATAATAAAAAAATTAAAAATTGGTTGCAAAGTAATAAATAAGTTAAAAAATATCTCTATCAATTTTGATTTAGTTATTTTTTGTACTCCAATGAGTCAATATTCAAATTTTATCTCAAAAATAAATAAATTTATTACTAACAAAACCATTATAACAGATGTTGGGTCTACTAAAGAATTAAGCTTTAAAAAAGTTAAGCAACAATTAAAAAAAAATATAACTTGGATTCCTTCTCATCCAATTGCTGGCTCTGAAGTAAGTGGAGCAGAATATGGAGATAAAAATCTATTTAAAAATAAGTGGTGTGTTTTAATTAAAGAAAAAAATATTAATAAAACACATTTATCTAGACTTAGATTATTCTGGAAAAAATTAGGCTCTAAAGTTATTACGATGAATTCAAAACAACATGATATTATTTTTTCAATAACGAGTCATTTACCTCACTTAATAGCCTATAATTTAGTCAAAACTGCAACTGATTTTGAAAAAGGAAAAAAATTTAATTTAATTAAATTCAGTGCAGGAGGATTACGAGACTTTTCACGTATAGCAGCAAGTAATGAAGTTATGTGGAGAGATGTTTTTTTTAGTAATCAAAAAAATATTATTTCAGCAATTAATTTATTTATTAAAAATCTTAAAGCTTTTAAAAGAGATATCAGTGTTAAAAATAGCAATGAAATAATAAAAAAATTAATTGATACAAAAAAAGTAAGAAAGAAAATTATTTCATTAAAACAAGATATAAATAAACCAGATTTTGGTAGATAAAAATAGTTAAATTCTTGAAATTTTTTTAACTTTTAAATTTGCTGTTTTTTCAATTTGATAAATAGTTCTTTTAATAGGCATTATTATTACCTTTTTTTTAGGGCCATAAGCATGAATTAACTTTGTTGAATTTAAACAAATCGCAACATGTCCTTTCCAAAAAATTAAATCTCCTCTTTTAAAATTCTTTCTTTTTAAACTCTTTTTTGAATATTTAATTTGATCTTTTGAATCTCTTGGAAAATATTTGTTATTATATTGATAGAAAATTTGAACTAACGCTGAACAATCAATACCATTAAATACTTTACCACCCCATTTATATTTACAGCCTAAAAATAATTTTAAAATTTTCAAAAAATCTATTTCTTTTTGATTAATTAATTTTGTATCCTTGATATTTAGCCACTTATTTTTATCAAACATTACAAAATTTTTATTTTTTTTAATGATTTGTATTTTGCTTGAAAATGATAAAAATTTTTTTGATCTATATTTTTCTAAATTTTTTGGATATTTAAAAATTCTAGATTTTAGAACGCTTATTTTATGTGTTGGTCTGAATTTATTAATATAATTTGATGATTTAATGTAACCTATATAATTATCATATGATGTTTTAACTTTAATAAATTTGTTTTTTTTTAATAAGATTCTAAATTTTTTACCATATAAAATTTGTGAACTAATTTTAGAATTGTAAGAAGGCTTATCGTATAAATTGATGTAGGGGCTTTTGCAAAAAAAATTATTTTGCAACAATTTTTAACTTATGTCTTATAAACCATAAACAAATTAAGGATGGAATAACCATTATAGTAGTTAAGACGAAAAATGTTCCCCAGTCTCCATTTAGCCAATCAACTAGGGCTCCTGAAGATGAAGCCAGAGTTGTTCTTCCAGCAGTTCCAACAGATGCAAGTAATGCATACTGAGTTGCTGTATAAGTTCTATCAACTAATAAAGATATAAAAGCAACAAATGCTACAGTTGCAAAAGCAGCGGTAATATCATCGAATATAACTGCAACAGCAAATAACCATTCAGATTTGCCTACCCAATATAAAACAGCAAAAAGTAGATTTGTTAAAGCCATTAATATTCCTGCAACAAACATTGTTTTTATGGTTCCTTGTCTCATTGCAAATATTCCACCTAACAATGTAAAAACAACTGTTGTTATCCAACCTAAAGTTTTTGAGTAAATTGCAATTTGTCCTTTAGAAAATCCAAGTTCTTTATAAAAAACAATAGACATACGCCCAAGAAAAGCTTCTCCAATTTTGAATAAGAATACAAAACCTAAAATTCCTACTGCAATAGCAAATCCATTTTTTTTGAAGAAACTAATTATAGGTCCACCAATTGTTCCAGTTATCCAAGCAATAAAATTAGTTATAATATTGCTTGATCCAAGTTTACCTTCTATCATTTGATCAGTTTCTCTTTGTTTTGATTGTCTATCTGTTTCAATTGGTTCATGAACAAACATTAAACCTATATTCATTAAAATTATTACAACTCCCAAAACTAAAAAAGTAGCTTGCCAATAATCAGCAATACCCATGTTTTCAAAATATTCTGCTGTAAATAAAGCTATAACTCCTCCTAGTTTGTAACCTGTCCACCAGCCAACTACTGCCATCGCAGCACCAGCTGCCATAGATTTTCCTTCGTTTTCATTGATTTGTTCAATTCTTAAAGCATCAACAGTTATGTCTTGAGTAGCTGAAGCTATCGCAATAATTAATCCTACCGTAATTAATAATGCTAAGTTTTGTGTTGGATTAATATAACTCCATACTACCAAGCTAAGCAAAATTATAATTTGCATCAAAACTATCCATCCTCTTCTGTGGCCTAGTTTTTTTGTTAAACCTGGTATTTGAATTCTGTCTATTATTGGTGCCCATAAATAATTGAGTGCATAAACACCAAAAATTAATCCGGCCCATCCAATTGTTGATCTACTTAGACCCTCTTCTTTTAACCAAAGACTTAAACTACTTCCAATCAAAACCCATGGAAAGCCGCTTATTGCTCCTAAGAGCAATATTCTAACCATTCTTATATCTTTATAAACTCTAAGAGAATCTATCCAACTATCTTTTGTTTCAGTCATAATTTATTTTTGCCAAAACGAAGGCAAGAACAAAACTAGTATAGCAAATAATTCCAATCTACCCAAGATCATTCCAAAACTTAATACCCATTTTGAAAAGTTAGGTAGCTGCGAAAAATTACCATTTGGCCCTATTAATTCGCCAAGTCCAGGTCCAACGTTTGAAATTGAAGTTGCGGCGCCAGAAATCGAAGTGGTAAAATCTAATCCACTTAACGACAACAAAGCAGCTATTACAAAAAAAATTACTATGTAAAGATATATAAATGAAATTATAGAAGCCATGAACTTTTCATTAACATTGTTATTATCATATTTTATAATGAATATACCTCTTGGATAGATAATTTTTTTTAATTGGTTTTTTATAAACAAATACAAAATTTGCACTCTAAAAATTTTTATTCCACATGTTGTTGAGCCAGCACAACCACCAATAAACATTAAAATTAGGAAATAGATAAGTGGAAAATTTCCCCAGCTATCAAAGTTTTGTGTTACATAACCAGTACCAGTTAAAATAGAAATCACATTAAACGAAATAGACCTCAAACTTATTTCAGAAAAACTTTTATTAAAAATTACTAAGTATAAAAACAAAATTAATATTGAAAAAAAAATTATCTTAATAAATGATTTAATTTGAGTATCAGTAATAAATATATTTTTTGTTCCACTTAAATATTTAATATAAGCAATAAAAGGTATGCTTCCTAATATTATAAAAACCATTGAGGTCATTTCAATTTTAAAATTATTAAAATGTCCAATAGAATCATTATAATTTGAAAATCCACCAGTAGCTATAGTGGTCATTGAATGAGTTAAACTGTCAAAAAATTTCATCCCAAAGATTTTGTAAAACAGAGCACAAAGAAAAGTTAAGGCTATATAAATTATTATTAGTCTTATAGATATTTCTTTAGTTTTAGGTAATATTTTTTCTGAACCATCAGTGCTAGAAATTTTAAGTAATTGCATTCCACCTACATTCATGATTGGCATTAGGGTAATCGCCATTACAATTATTCCAATCCCTCCTAGCCATTGGAGTATTGCTCTCCAAAGAAGAATAGCTTTAGGTGTTGAATTTAAATCGGTTATTATTGTAGAACCAGTAGTAGTGATACCTGACATGCTTTCAAAAAATGAGTCAGTAATACTTAAATCCAAATCTGAAAAAATAAATGGAAGTGATCCAAATATTGCCACACTGATCCAAGACAATGCAGTTAATAAAAAAGCATGTTGTAAATTAAGTTTTTTATCTTGGTCAAGATTAGATAATAAAAATAATGTGCCAAATATTATTGTAATTAAAGATGCACTAATAAATGATGAATTTAACTCTCCAAATATTATTTGTATAATAATTGGAAATATCATGGAGATCCCAAGTATGATTTGTAAAATACCTAGTGTAAAAAAGACTGTTTTATAATTAGACATTTTGAATGAACATTATTTTATGGTAAATAAATTTCAACTCTATAAGAATTGATAAAAACGAGAATTATTTGACTTTTTGCTGTTACAACACGTGATTGAAAAATTAAATTTAGATAAAACTAATTCCTGGCCCTTTGTAGAGGCAAAAAAAATTTTAAAAGTAAGAAAAAATTTCATAGAAAAAAAAGGTAAAATAGTATTGCAAACTGGTTATGGACCAAGTGGTTTGCCTCATATAGGTACTTTTGGAGAAGTTGCAAGAACAACAATGGTTGTGAATGCTCTAAATCATCTTACAGATTTACCTAAGGAGATAATTACTTTTTCCGATGATATGGATGGTCTAAGAAAAGTACCAGACAATGTTCCAAAAAAAGAAGTATTAAATAATAATCTTCATAAACCTTTAACAAGTGTTCCAGATCCATTTGAAAAATTTAGTAGTTTTGGGGAACACAATAATGAAATGTTAAAAAAGTTTTTAAATGAATTTAAATTTAATTATAACTTTAAAAGCTCTACAGAACTTTATAAATCTGGATTTTTTAATCCAACGCTTGAACTTATTCTGGAAAAATATCAGTCAATAATGGAAATAATATTACCTACACTGGGTAAAGAAAGACAAAAAACGTATAGCCCATTTTTACCAATATGTCCTGACACAGGTATTGTTTTGGAAATTCCTGTTTTGGAAATTAATAAGGAAAAATCAAAAATTATTTTTGATAATGATGGTAAAAAACTTGAATCAAGTATTTTGAATGGGAAATGTAAATTACAATGGAAAGTTGATTGGGCAATGAGATGGTATGCTCTTGATGTTGATTTTGAAATGTACGGAAAAGATTTAATAGAAAGTGCAATTTTATCAACAAAGATAATAAAATTACTAGGAAAAAATAATCCATCTGGATTTGCCTATGAACTTTTTTTAGATGAGAAGGGGGAAAAAATATCTAAATCTAAAGGTAATGGAATTACGATTGATCAGTGGCTTCAGTATGCTTCACCAGAAAGCTTATCTTTATTTATGTATCAAAACCCAAAAAGAGCAAAAAAACTTTATAAAGAAATTGTTCCAAAAGCAGTGGATGAATATTTAGACTTTATTGAAAAAGGAAAAACTCAAAATGAATTACAATTATTAATGAACCCAGTTTGGCATGTTCATAATGGAAAAATTCCAAAAGATGAAACAATAATGACTTTTTCAATGTTGCTTAATTTAGTTGAAACAAGTAATGCTGATTCAAAAGAGCTTCTTTGGAAGTTTGTAAAAAAATATAAAAAAGATATTTCTGAAAAAAATTATCCAATTTTTGATAATTTAATTAGTTATGCAATTAAGTATTTTAATGATGTCATTAAACAACAAAAAAAATATAAAAAACCAAATACAGATGAAAAAAATGCACTTGAAGCCTTAATTAAAACACTGGAAAATTGTAATGATAAAATGTCACCAGAGGATATACAGACTTTAATTTATTCAACTGGTAAAGAAAATGGTTATGCAGAAAATTTAAGAGATTGGTTTAAGTTAATTTATGAAGTAGTTTTTGGCGATGAAAATGGACCAAGAATGGGCTTCTTTATAAGTTTTTTTGGAGTTAATGAAACTAAACAACTAATAAAAGATAAAATAAAATAATGTTCTCAAAATTCAGATCTTTAATTTTTAAGATTGATCCTGAGACAGCACACACTTTAGCAATTAAATCTTTAAAATTTAATTTTGCTCCAAATATTTTTGATGAAAGTAAAAATGACCCCATGTTTCAAACAGCTTTATTTGGAAAGAAATTACATAATCCAATAGGTATGGCGGCAGGTTTTGATAAAAATGCTGAGGTTTATAATCCACTTTTTAAATTAGGATTTGGTTTTGTTGAGGTTGGAACAATTACACCTTTAGAACAATATGGAAACCCAAAACCAAGGGTCTTTAGGCTAGTAGAAGATCAGGCTCTTATAAACAGACTTGGATTTAATAGTTTAGGAGCAAAAGATGTAAGCTCAAGAATAAGATCTAATACACCAGATGGACTATTGGGGATAAATATAGGGCCTAATAAAGATAGTAAAGATAGATTAAATGATTATTTAATTGGTTTAAAAACATTTCATAACATTGCTGATTATATAGCTATAAATATTTCATCCCCAAATACTGAAAATTTAAGAAACTTTCATGAGCAAACTAAACTTGATGAATTATTAAATTCCATAGAGCAAGAAAAAACAAATTTAAAATCAGAAGTACCAATTGTTGTAAAGATTTCCCCAGATGTTTCTGAGAATCAAGTTCAACAAATAAGTGAAATATTATTAAAATATCAAGTTAAAGCAATAATTGTTTCTAATACTACAGAGGACAATAGAGAAAATTTACAGAATATATCAAAACATCAAAAGGGCGGACTGTCAGGAAAACCATTAGAATTAAAATCTAACCAGTTAATCAATAAATTTTATAATTTGTTAAAAAATAAAATTGATATTATTGGAGTAGGTGGCGTTGATTCAGGGGAAAGTGCATATAATAAATTTTTAGCTGGGGCTAACTATATTCAATTATATACTGGGATGGTTTTTCAAGGACCAAATATTGTTGTTAAAATAAAAAAAGAACTCAAAAAATTATTAATAAATGATGGTGTGAAGAATTTTAAAGAAATAGTAGGAAAGAATAATAACTAATTGAATTTAATAAACTTGACGCGATCAGTATCCCATCTTATATAGTCACTAAATATTATGTCTAAAAAATGTGAATTAACTGGAAAAATACCTCTAAAGGGTCATAACGTAAGTCACGCCAATAACAAGACTAAAAGAAGATTTTTACCAAATTTAAAAAAAGTAAAATTCACTAGCAAAATTTTAAAAAGAAATTTGAGACTCAATGTTTCTAATGCAGCAGTAAGATCTGTAGATAAGAAAGGCAGCTTTGATCTCTTTTTAAAAGATGTTAAAAGTAAAAACTTATCTCCACGGCTAAAAAAAATTAAAAAAACTATATTAGCTAAATCTGCATAATGAATAGATTATTTTTAACTCTCTCAGTTTTGATGGGAGTGGTTGTATTAGCGTCAAATTATTTAGTTCAATTTCCAATCAAATATTACGGTTTAGAAAAAATGTTAACTTATGGTGCATTTAGCTATCCAATTGCATTTTTAATAACTGATTTAGCTAACAGATCGTATGGAAAGTTAGTTGCTAGAAAAATTGTATATATTGGTTTTATTATAGGAATTGCTATTACACTTTTATTTTCAACAAGTTTTACAGATTTAATTTCAGTAAGAATAGCTATTGGATCAGGCACTGCATTTATAATTGCTCAATTATTAGATGTGCAAATTTTTGATCAACTAAGAGAAAGAAAATGGTTTGTGGCACCATTAACATCTTCTTTTATTGGATCCACTGTTGATACTTTCTTATTCTTTTCAATATCATTTTATGGAACAGGAATTTCCTGGGTAACCTTATCTTTTGGAGATTTAGCAGTTAAAATTTTTGTAACTTTATTGATGTTAATACCTTTCAGGATATTATTGGGTACTTTTAAAAGAGTTTAATCTAAAATTATTTATATAAGAATTTATAAGATAAAATTTTGTAAGCTAATTTTGCCACTAAAAAATTATATGAATTAAATCCTTTTATAGGAGATAGTTCATTTATATCTGCACCAACAATATTAGAATTTTTTGTAGCTATCTTTATAATGTTCAAAGTTTCTTCCCATAACAAGCCACCTGGCTCCGGTGTCCCAGTTGCTGGCATTATACTAGAATCTAATCCGTCAACATCAAAAGTTAAATAAACTGTTTTATTTTTTATCATTTTTTTAAATTTATTTAAATTCCAATTAGCTTTATCTTTTGCCCAAAAAATATTTATTCTAGATGAGTTTTTTTTTAAGTAAGGTATTTCATTTTTTGAAATATTTCTTATTCCAAATGAAATAAGTGATACATTTTTATGATCTAGGCATCTCTTAATTGCTGAAGCATGTGAGAATTTTTCACCATTATAACTTTCTCTTAAGTCAGCATGTGCATCAAAATGTAATAAACACAAATTTTTATGTCTTTTTATAAAAGGAGCAATACATCCTGGTGTAATAGAATGTTCACCCCCAAATGTCATTGGAAAAAGTTTTTTGCTTAAAATTTTTTCGTTAACATCTGACATTTTTTTAAGAGCTTTTTTAATATTTTTATCAATTTTAAATGGTTTTAAAGTTTTAATTCCAATTTTTTTATATGGCTCACAGTTTAACTCCTCGTCATATAGTTCTACTTGATGTGATGCTTTGATTATTTCTTTAGGACCATTTTTTGTTCCCCCACCATAACTGACAGTCTTTTCCAAACCAAAAGGGACAATAACTACTTTTTCTTTAAAATTGAATTTATTGTCAATTCCAAGAAAACCATTTTTATTAGTTAGATATTCCAATTTTTATCCAAATATTTTAGAAAATTTTTTTCTATTTCTATTTTTCCAATCACCCTTGTGATAGGCATCACTCGCAATTAAGGGTAATACACTAGTTGCTTCAGCAAAAACCATTTGTTCTTTAGTTACATCTACTTTTCCCCAAGAACTTGCTTCTTTTAAAGTAGAGCTGCTACACGCGCCATCTCTGGAATCGGCGACAGTAATTTGTACAGCATATTTATGCATGCCTACATCTTTACCTAATAGTTCAGCACAAATAACTGTGTCTTGAACAAAATTTTTAGGAACTCCACCACCTAAAACGACATGTGCCCCTTCATCAACTGCTTTTTCATAATAGTCAAGAACTTTATCTCTATGAGATGAACTTACAAGTGGTCCCATATCAGAACTCTCTTCATGTTGAATTCCAAGTTTTAATTTTAAAGTTATTGAAGGCAGGTTGTAGCTCAAAGGAAAGTATATGTGAATACAGTAATTTAGATGCTGAATTAGTAAGGTACATGTTACTTGAATTACAGAGTAAAGGTCTAACAGATGACTGGAATATTACTCAAGAAGGCCGAGACAGGCTGAAAGGAATTGAAGCGAAGTCTGATGAAACCATGAGTTATTATCTTGTTCAGGATGCTTTAACTGGTCAGTTGCTACCTAGAGTATTGACACGATTATCTTATATAGATTCGATGGATTTTTCAGAAGAATACCCTGCTTTTATTATTAGTAGAAGTTCTGGAAAAAAGAGAAAACCTTTACTTATAAAAACAGGTAAAACAAGTGTTGAACAACCTTCGGTTGAACAAATGGCCGATTGTTTGAGGGGGTTTCGGCGAGATCAAAGAAAACTTATTCAAGCAGATATTGATATTTTAG
>ENA-ORXI01001513-ORXI01001513.1-sediment-metagenome-genome-assembly--contig:-NODE-1513-length-17876-cov-9.391651_pt1 | contig 17876 bp, 13 predicted proteins | sample MGYA00237861_ERZ511468 | MGnify/ENA primary metagenome ERZ511468 (study PRJEB26299, sample SAMN06266213) | sediment metagenome | isolation source: Hudson Canyon methane seep mesocosm | place...
TGTTGCTGACAATGCAACGGTTGTTTCAACATCGACTCGAAACTTTCCAAATCGTTTAGGTAATGGTGCTGATGTTTATTTATCTTCTGCTGAATTAGCAGCGGTTGTAGCAAGCATGGGTAGACTGCCAACAGTAGCAGAGTACATGGAGCGAGTGGCGGGAATTGAGCCAATGTCAGATGAAATTTATCGTTACCTGAACTTCAATGAAATGGCAGAGTACAAGTCTTCTTTATAGGCTGGATCTAAGCCAGTTGGAATGGATTCCAACCTACAACTTAGCCAGATTAAAACTGTAGGTTGGACTTCAGTCCAACATGAAGCCTTCGAACAAAAGCCAAAATACCAGAAAACGAGGTCAGATCATGCAATAAAAGCGTGTATCTGACCTCGTTTTTATGTGTGGCTATTTCAATAAAATTAGTCAGCTTCTGAACCTAGCGCTAAAGCTGACTTTCTAGGAAACTCGCCTCGTTTAGCACGCGCAGAAGAGACAGTAGAAAGCACAAATAAACCAAAGATGATGAAGACTAAAGGTATCGCTGCAATCCAGCTAAACACGGCTAGCATAATATCGAACATATTGGGATCAGCTTGTGACGAAGCTACGAACCAACCGAGTAGAAATATTCCGGCAGAGATTGCATAACCAATTAGTAACAACTTGCTACGTTTCCATGCTTGTTGCCAATGTGCTTTTATTAAAGTCGTATCCTTTGAAGCTTCACAACAAGTAACCCGCGCTTTTTTGACTATCCATAGTAACGCTAAGATGGAGCCGCCGAGTGATGCTGCAAGGATGATATTAAGGTAGTCACTACTCAGTGCGACAAGTGGTATTAATAAATGAAAAACAGATAAGTTGGTCATCAAAAACTCATGTGGATAAGCCGCGCATTGGTTTTCATATTCCATTGTATTTCCCATATTTAAATCGATTGAAACTAAGGTTTACTTCAATAGTATAATTGATCAACTACCAATTCATCTGGAAAACTAACTATTGTGATTCAATTAATGGCACTCGGCTTTAATATCTTGGTAATTTGTCTATTTGTCAGCGTCTATTTTCTAGTGCTAAAAAAACAAGGTAAGGCCTATGAGTTTTTTAGAAAACATTCTAGATTATTCGCATTATTTCTTTTTTCACTTCCATTTGTGTTACTGAAATGTTCGTTTTCGATAACTTTAATTATTAAATCATTAATGTCATGAACGAATCACTTCAAATTATCTCTCCTTTGAATTTAGCAGTAGCCTTTATTCCTGTTCTGATTGTGCTGGTGATTTTGTATCGCTGGTCATTGAATGTTGGTAATGCAGTTTATTCGGTTATTCGAATGTTAGTGCAGTTGTTACTAGTGGGGTATATATTAACAACTGTCTTTCGGGCTGAAAGTGCATGGCTGGTGATGGCTGTTATGTTAGTTATGGTGACAGCAGCGAGTTGGATAGCGTTAGGTTCGATTAAAGAAAATAGGATTGCTCTATTTCGTTATGTATTTTGGTCAATACTTTGCGGGGGTGGTGCAACACTATTATTAGTTACCCAAGGTGTTATTAGTTTAGAACCTTGGTTTGAACCACAATATATGATTCCTTTGGCAGGGATGATTTTTGCTAATTCAATGAATAGTGTTAGTTTGGCCGCTGAACGACTACATGCAGAATTAGAGCGTGATGTTCCTTATGCCCAAGCAAGAACCATTGCATTTAATGCCGCATTTATACCTGTAGTGAACTCTTTGTTTGCTGTTGGGCTGGTGGCATTACCAGGCATGATGACAGGACAAATATTATCTGGTGTATCACCTATTATCGCGGCTCACTATCAAATAGTAGTGATGTGTATGATTTTTGGTTCTGCAGGTTTGTCTACAGCTTACTTCCTATCATTAAGTAAAAGAACATTCATTCAGCAAAAATAGTGTGTTAATCGCGCTTTGTTTTTGCATGAGAAAACTTATTTCATATTATATTATAAAATGCTAATATTGATGCATCATTCAATAATGTACAAGGTTTTAAAAATGAAAAAGTACCTATTCGCACTTCTACTCCTACCAATGACATCAGTATTTGCTGAAGAAATAACCACTGATAATCGCCAAGTAGTTAATATGCCTTCTCAAATGAAAAGCGAGTTTCTAAAGGGTATGAGAGGTCATATGGAATCCTTAGACCTTATCATCGCCGCCCTTGCAGAGAATGACTTAGTAGAAGCAGCATCAATTGCAGAAACAAGCATGGGTGTTGGGCAAGGACAAAACACACAATGTGATGATGAACAAGCGGTTAAACATCACAAACATCAGGCAAAGGGTTTTGGACAATTCATGCCTAAAGAAATGAAAATGATGGGTATGCAATTACACATTTCTGCAGATGAATTTGCTGATGTAGCTCGTGAAGGCAATATGGGGGATGCCTATAAATCCCTGCGAAACATCAGTTCTGCCTGTGTTGCTTGTCATCAATCATTTCAAGTTAAATAGGCTGCTTTAAACGCTTCATAATTTATCACTGTGGAAAACTAATGTTTTCGTTAGAATATGTTTAATATTGAATTAAATAGCGGCTACTTAGGAGACCAGTGTGAGTCAAAAGATCATATTAAATGCAGATGATAGTATTACCTGTCCTCATTGTGATAAAGAATTCCCTTTAGCTGAAGGATTATCACATCATCTGATAGAGCAGTATGAAGATGAATATGAAGCGATGCTTAACAAAGAAAGAGCAGAGCTTGAGCAACGAGTTAGTAAAGAGCAAGAACGTAAGTCAGCTAAACAATACCAGAGCCAACTTGATAACTTAAAAGAACAACTGCAAGAAAGTAATGATTTACAGAAAAAGTCTAAAACTCAGCTTGAAGCAGCAAAGAAAAAGGCTGCTGAGCAAGCTAGGGAAGATGCAGATCTCCAATTAGCTGAGTTGAAGGATGAGTTAAGTAATAAAGACAAAAAACTTGTTGAGTTTCGCGCTGCCGAAATACAGCTCCGTAAAGAGAAAAAGCAAATAGAAGAACAAAAGGCTGAACTTGCACTTGAGGTTGAACGCAAGCTTGAAGCGGGACGTCGGACTATTGAGCTTAAAATTAATGAATCTTTTTCACTCAAAGAAGCTGAGCTTAAAAAGAAGATAACAGATGCCCAAAAAGCCAATGAAGAGTTGACTAGAAAATTGGAGCAAGGCTCACAACAGCTTCAAGGTGAAGTGTTAGAGCTTGAGGTTGAGTCATTATTGGAGCAAAGCTATCCTTTTGATGAAATTGAACCTGTTAAAAAAGGGGCTCGTGGTGCTGATGTTATTCACATTGTTAAGCTCCGTTCTGGCAGCATTTGTGGCAAGATTGTTTGGGAGACCAAACGGGCTGAAAATTGGTCCAATAATTGGATCCCAAAACTCAAAGAAGACTTGCAGCGAGTCAATGGTGATATTGCCGTATTAGTGAGCACCACATTTCCTGCAGAGCTTAAGGACTCAATCGTTCAATATGAAGGTGTATGGTTAGTACGCCCTGAATTAGTATTAGGTCTGTCAGCAGCACTACGCACGGTCCTTATTGAGTCACAAAGACAGAAAGCCGTGAGCGCAGGTAAAGGCGAGCAAATGGAAGCACTATTTGATTACATTACCAGTAATCAATTTGCCCAGCGTATTAGGGCTGTAGTCGAAAACTATGAAACGATGCGATCTGATTTAGAAAAAGAAAAATCAGCTATGCAGCGAATATGGAAAAAGCGTGAAACACAGATAAGTCGTATTTCAGATCAAATGTTAGCAGTGTGTGGTGAGTTGCAAGGTATTTCAGCAGCATCATTACCGATGCTAGATAGTATTGCGGGTTTAGACTTTGCTATCGAAGATGAATAAATTTACCTCAATACACCACTGCTAGGTTCATAACTATTTAATACATCAATGTAATTTGTCCTTTCATAGGCACTGGGGTTTATTGCATGTTGCTGACTAATACTACCTTTAAGTTGTTTGATCGATTCATATTCATGTTGCTCCAACCAATCGCTAAGACCATTATGGAGATGACTAAGCTGCTCTGGTCCATTTTCCAGTAATACGCTGCATAAATGAGTAACATCAGCACCGACAAGTAGTGCCTTCACGACACCTTCAGCAGTATGAAAGCCACCGGTTACAGCAAGAGATAGTTTGACCTGACCGTAAAGTAGGGCAATCCAGCGGATTCGTAATAATGATTCTTCTGATGTGGATAGGTGTATTTTAGGTGTGGTTAATAAGGTTTCCAGATCAATATCAGGTTGGTAAAAGCGATTGAATAGAGCCACGCCATTAGCACCAGCCTGTTCTAGGCGACGAATAAAGTGAAGTGGCGAACTGAATTGTGATGACAGCTTCATAGTGATGGGCAGCGACACATGCTTACGAAGCTCGGTTAATAAGTTTAGATAACGGTCTTCAACTTGCTGACTGCTCATATTGATATCCGCTGCAATAAAGTAGACATTAAGCTCTAAGGCATCAGCACCAGCTTGTTGTATCTCTTTACCATACTCTATCCAGCCATCTGTACTCGTGCCATTAAGACTAGCGATAATGGGAATGTCGAGGTGAGACTTAAGTTGTTGACACTGTTCAAGATAACGATCTTGATAACTTGCAAACTCTACAGGACTTGGGTGAAAGCTATCTGCTTCGGCATGTCCAATTGCCTGCTGATGAAAAAAACGATCATGTCGTCTAGATTCATTTTCTAACCCTTCTTCAAAAAGTGAATGCATGACTAAGGCTGATGCGCCGTTATCTTCGAGCTTTTTGGCTGTGTGTAGTTCTTTGCTAAGTGGAGAAGCGGATGGTACCAGAGGGTTTTTCAGTGTTAGGCCAAGATACTGAGTGCTTAAGTCTGCCATGTCTATGCGTCCTCTAATGCTTGTTTACTAGTTGCCTTAACTACTGCGACACTAGCACTGTCAGACCAATCCAACTCAGCAAGTTGTTGGTAATAGTGATAGCGGTGGTTGACATCACGTTGTGCCTGAGCCAAAAATCGTTCGGCATCTTCTGGGTGTGTTTGCCAAAGCATATCAAAACGAGTTTCTGTACGAATGAAATCTCGATAAGGAATTGATGGCGGACTAGAGTCAAGATGCATTGGGTTTTTACCCTCTTTTATTTTGTTAGGATCAAAACGGAACAGAGGCCAATGACCACTTTTCACTGCCAGTTGCTGTTGTTGGTGATTATTAGATAAATCAATACCATGGGCGATGCAAGGTGAGTAGGCAATAATCAATGAAGGACCTTGATGTGCCTCAGCTTCTAGAAAGGCCCTTAATGTTTGCGTATCTTTACCTGCATAAGCGACATGGGCCACATAGACATTTTCATAATCTATGGCAAGCAAAGCGAGATCTTTCTTAGCTGTTGCTTTACCACTGGCGGAGAATTTGGCTACTGCACCGCGAGGTGTTGCTTTAGATGTTTGTCCGCCCGTATTGGAATAGACCTCGGTATCTAAAACCAGAATATTGACATTGCGACCGCTCGCCAATACATGATCCAGACCACCATAACCGATATCATAAGCCCAGCCATCTCCTCCTACAATCCAGACACTTTTTTTACATAGGTTATCGACTAGTTGTGTTAGTTGACTTGCTGTAGGTGAATCAATTGTTCCGAGTTGTTGGCGTAATTTTTCGACACGATGACGCTGATCATAGATGCCCGATTCATCACATTGATCGGCATTAACAAGATCATCAACTAGTTCAGAATTTAATTGTGGTTTAAGTTGTTTTAATAACTCAAATGCCTGTTCAGTGTGTTTATCAATAGCAACTCGAATACCCAGACCAAATTCGGCATTGTCTTCGAATAATGAGTTATTCCAAGCAGGCCCACGACCTTCACAGTTTTTGGTCCAAGGGGTGGTTGGCAAATTACCGCCATAGATAGAGGAACAGCCAGTGGCATTAGCTACCACCATTCGATCGCCAAATAATTGGCTGGCGAGTTTAAGATAGGGCGTTTCACCACAGCCCGAACAGGCACCTGAAAATTCAAATAAAGGCTGCATCAACATAGAACCTTTAATAGTGGTGGTTTTAATTTGGCGGCGATCATATTCAGGTAATGATAAAAAGTAATCCCAGTTGTCTTGTTCTTGTTGTTTCAGAGGAGAAATATCTGCCATATTAAGTGCTTTTCGACTCGCATTGGACTTGTCTCGAATAGGGCAAATATCAACACAGAGATTACACCCGGTACAGTCTTCGGGGGCAACCTGATAACTGATGGCTAGGTCTGATGGAAAATCTTTACCCAATATTGGCGTAGATTTAAATGTTACCGGAGCTTCAGATAGTTCGCTTGATGGAAATAGCTTGCTGCGAATAACACCATGAGGGCAGACCATGACGCACTTGCCACATTGAGTACATAAGTCCGTTTCCCATACTGGAATCTCAAGTGCCAGATTACGCTTTTCATAGGCAGCAGACCCTAATGGAAAGCTGCCATCGGCAGGGAAAAAACTAATCGGGATAGCATTACCCTGACCAGCAATGATCTTAGCCGTGACATTTTTAACAAAATCTGGTGCTGTCTCAGGTATGTGAGAATGTATCGCGGTCTGGCTAGATATTTGTTTGGGAATATCAACCAAGCGTAAACAGGCCAGAGTTTCATCAATTGCTTTGAAGTTAAGCTCAACTATACGTTTATTTTTTCTGCCATAGGTTTTTTCGACAGCGTGTTTGATAGCTGTAATGGATTGGTCTTTTGGCAATATTCCTGAAATAGCAAAAAAACAAGTTTGCATAATGGTATTGATGCGTTTTGCCATGCCTGTCTTTTCGGCAACAGCATAGGCATCAATGCAGTAAAACTTGATCTGTTTATCGATAATTTGCTGCTGCATTTTTTGGGTCAGTGTAGCCCAGACATCTTTAGCGTCAGCAGGTGAGTTAAGCAGAAATACAGCACCGTTTGCCGCCATATCAAGCATGTTATAGCGTTCAATGAAAACAGCTTGGTGGCAGGCAACAAAATTAGCGTCATTATCAGTAATTAGATAACTAGAATGGATGGGATTAGGTCCAAACCTCAGATGTGAAACAGTTACTGCCCCTGACTTTTTGGAATCATAGACAAAATAACCCTGAGCATAAAGTTCGGTGCTATCACCAATTATTTTAATACTATTTTTATTTGCACTGACGGTACCATCACTACCTAGTCCATAAAACACGGCCTGAAAAGTGTCATCATGTGCATCAGTGCGAAAATCAGCATCCCAGTCCAGACTGTGGAACTCAACATCATCATTGATACCGATAGTGAAAGGGTTTTTCAGTTCATCTTGTTTTAAGTGATCAAAAATAACTTTAACCATCGCAGGTGTAAATTCTTTAGATGACAAACCATAACGCCCTCCAATAATTTTAGGCATATTAGCAAATTTACTTTTCCCAGAACTGCAATGTTGGGCAATGGCCGTTAGTACATCTTTATACAGTGGCTCACCATCTGAACCAGGTTCTTTGGTACGATCTAAGATAGCGATATGGCTGCAACTGTTAGGCAAAGCAGCGATCAATGCCTCAGCCGAAAAAGGACGATAAAACCTGACTTTTATCGCACCAACAGATTCACCCTGACGAACTAAATAGTCAACTGTTTCTTCGACAGTTTCAGCAGCTGAACCCATCAGAATAATAATATGCTTGGCTTTGAAATTACCAATGTAATCGAATAGCTGATACTGCCTGCCAGTCAATTTGGCGAACCTATCCATTGTTGCCTGCATAATACTTGGCATCTTGGTGTAATACGGATTGACTGATTCACGAGCCTGAAAATAAACATCAGGGTTTTGCGAGCTACCACGTAATACAGGATGTTCAGGAGATAAACCCCGTGCACGGTGTGCAGCAACCCAATCATCATTAATCATGGCATGATAGACACTGTCATCAAAGGCTGTAATTTTTGCTATTTCATGAGAGGTTCTGAAACCATCAAAGAAATGTAATATGGGCAGACGGCTTTCTAAACTAGCTGCTGTGGCAATTAATGCAAAGTCCATGACTTCTTGAGGAGAGTTAGCTGCCAACATAGCAAACCCTGTCATTCTGGCAGCCATTACATCACTGTGATCGCCAAAAATTGATAAAGCCTGACAAGCTAAGGAACGGGCGGCAATGTGAAAAACGGTTGGGCTTAATTCACCAGCAATTTTGTACATATTGGGTAACATCAACAATAAACCCTGAGAGGCGGTAAATGTTGTGCTTAAAGCGCCTGCTTGTAGTGCGCCATGAATAGTGCCGGCAGCACCTGCTTCTGATTGCATTTCGATAATTTCTGGTATCGTTCCCCACAGGTTTTGTTGTCCTTGTGATGACCATTCATCAGCAGCTTCCCCCATTGGTGAGGCAGGCGTGATTGGATAAATAGCAATAACCTCATTCAATTTATGAGCCACAGTTGCCGCAGCCTGATTACCATCAATGGTGACTTTGAGGACCATATTAAAAACTCTCCGTAGTGTATCGATATGCTTGCAAATTATCTGACCAATAGTCGATTGGCAAGCCGGCCTTATGTTTTAAATGATGGATAAAATCAATAGGCTTAGGTAATGATTCCCAGACTGAAGGTAAAAATGTCGCTCGATGTAGGCCATCATCAAGAATGAGACCATCTACATTGGGACGAAGTAATTGGAGTAATTCGGCCTCTGACCTGCAATGTATGACTTCAGCTGGGCTGAGAATAGACAAATGAATATCAAGTTCGACTAATTCATCTGCACTGACTGGAGGAAAACGGGGGTCAGCAAACGCTGCTGCATAACTATTAGCAGCAATATCTTGAGCTAAGGGACGTTGTGCTTCTAACATGCCAATACAACCACGAAGTTGACCATTTTTTTCTATTGTGACAAAAGTGGCTCTTAGTGCTGTTAGTGTGTCAGATAAAGTTTGAAGATCGATAGGTAAGAGTGAACCATGTGTTAATCCATATTCAATCGATTGTTTGGCCAATGTTTTTAAAGTTTGTCGCTCAATTTTAGATAACATCATGCAACCTCAGTAAAACAATAAGCACCATAACCAACAACACGATCCTTATCACCAGCCGTGTCACCTGAATTCCTTACATCAAGGATGGATACATTAAGAGGGTGATGCTGAGCGAAGGAGAGTAAACCTCTAATCCCCACGCAACCACATGCATGTTGTGAATCTACAGCATCTATATCCAGATCGACTATCGATTGAGATGTATTACGATCGAGCTGTTGTGCTGAGCGATAGTCATGATAATGGCTTAGATCAGAACTAATAACTACTAATGTTTCAGGTCCACCCCATAAAGAATTAATCAGTTTTTCGACTAATTTAGGACTAGCATTTCCAGCCACAATAGGCACAATTGTGAAATCATCTAGTATAAATTGTAAGAAGGGGAGCTGTACTTCCAAACTATGTTCATCGGCATGTGCTTGGTCAAGTAGGCCTACACCTTCTATTGATGAGATCTGAGACTGGGCAGTCTTGTCTATAGCAATTTGACCTAATGGTGTAGAAAAAAAATCAGCACTACACAAGGCTAAACCATTAAAGCTAACACGGTGTGATGGACCGATCAGTACCACACGTTTAATCTGTTGGCGATAAGCTTGCAACAGAGTGTAGGCACTCGCAGCGATAGGCGCAGAATAGATATAGCCTGCATGAGGCACTATAAGCGCCTTGGGTAATTTGAAATTTGCAGGAAGTTCGACTTGCTGCAAATTTTTCTCAATCATATCTAATAAAGCCTGCGAACTAGCAGGATAAAATAAACCAGCAACGGCAGTGGGCCGAATAGCTTCCATTACGAACTCCTAAGAGAGTAATATACTATTAGTATCATGCTATAAATTGCATATTTCAAGTTTTGTTTTCATAAACTTAGTGAGGTGCGGAAATGAGCGATGGCCTTAATACACAAGAAATATTTCCTGATGCAGTGCCTACAAAATACTGGCACGTATTAGATGATGGACGAGTGCAATGTGATCTCTGTCCTCGATTTTGCAAAATGCATGCTGGTCAGCGAGGTTTATGTTTTGTACGAGCCAATCAAAATGACCAACTTGTTTTAACGACTTGGGGACGTTCCAGTGGCTTTGCTGTTGATCCAATAGAGAAAAAACCTCTCAATCATTTTCTGCCCGGCACCCCCGTATTATCTTTCGGTACTGCAGGCTGTAATCTAGCCTGTAAATTCTGTCAGAACTGGGACATAAGCAAATCGAGAGAAATGGATTCTCTAATGGATAAAGCAAGCCCTGAAATGATTGCCAACAAGGCAAAAGAGTTAGGTTGTCGAAGTGTTGCGTATACCTATAACGATCCAGTAATTTTTCATGAATATGCCATAGATGTTGCACAAGCATGTACGGAGCAAGGAATAAAGAATGTTGCGGTCACGGCCGGTTATGTCTGTCCCGAGCCTAGAGCAGAGTTCTATCAATATATGGATGCGGCTAATGTTGATTTAAAGGCATTCACCGATAGTTTTTATTACAAACTAACAGGCTCACATCTACAGCCTGTGCTTGAAACACTTGAATACATCAAACATGAAACCAATGTCTGGCTTGAGCTAACTACACTGATTATCCCTGGTGAAAATGATTCAGAACAAGAAATTCAACAAATGACTCAGTGGGTCGTAGAACATTTGGGGCCGGATGTTCCGATGCATTTTTCTGTTTTTCATCCTGATTGGAAAATGCAGGATAAACCATCCACATCGCCAGAAATAGTAAAAAGAGCGAGACAAATTGCACTTGAAAATGGTGTTCATTATGCTTATGTCGGCAATATGCACGATAAAGCAGGGGATAGCACTTGGTGTCATCATTGTGGCGAACTATTAATTGGACGCGACTGGTATCAACTAAGTGAATGGGGACTGACAGTGGATGGCAATTGCCAACAATGCGGCACACATTGTGCCGGAGTATTTGAATCTTCTCATGGGAATTGGGGAGACAAGAGAATGCGTGTAAGAATGTAAGGTGAAAATCTAAATGGCAATGTGATCTTGAGAAAACTGTTCATTCTAGTACTGAGTTTAAGGATATCGGGCAGTTTGTTACTAGTTCAATTGAAGTTGAATTGCCCATGTTTCACGAAGCTTAAGATGTGGCTTTTGACCTATGAGTTTACCTTTATTCCAAGGTTCCTGTGGTTTTCCCAATAATGGTAAATAAAGCATGGTGTAGCTCTTCTTTTCAGATAGGCTATAAGATAAAGCAACTTTCTGTATCAGAATTAGAGATTGATGTTTCCGAATTTCTGGAAAAAAGACTAGATTGGCAGACACTAAAATCACTTGTTATTGACGAGCTTTATAACAAAAAATGGATTCAACAATTAGGGCAGTCTGCTATTGATGTTGAGGCGCGCGAGTTGGTTATCAACAATGCATTGGTAAAAGCTTGCTAATACTCCTTCGTGATTAAACAAGCCGCCAAAATATAGGTTCGTTGTGGATGGTAAGTGACTTTATGTAACGGAGTACCCATTAGGACTCTCAGGCTCCATTGATTTATCTACACCTTATTCATGTATTTTCCATTCAATTAGAGCGAATAGCCCTGTGATAACGATTGCAACGCCAATCACGGCAAGAGAAGCGAACACATTATTTAATAATTCAGGGGCAAAAAACAATAACCCACCTAAGCCCATCATCATCGAGCCTGAAAGAAGTTTTAATATTCGCCCTTCTTTTTCTGAGAGCTTTTTACTGCCCAATGTCACTGTGAAAATACCAACAACAATCAATAAGGGCAGGATATAAATAAGATTATAGAATCCCAAATACAGATAATATTGCATGGCACTCAAGTCATTCAGTGTCAGTACTCGAGTGTAAACCATCGGTAATCCTGCGGTGCAGAGTAACTCATAACTATTAGCGACAATAGCTAAAACCACTGTAGCCACTAACATGGCTGGCCATTTTGCGGATTGGGTAATCAGACGAATTTTTTGAAATAGCTTGGGCCTAGCAGCATCTGGTATTGACAGTGAAACGCCTTGTTTAAAGAAAAAATAATCCTTGAGATTAATTGCCCCGACTAAAAGTGCGATTAATCCAGCAATGGCGGTAATTATGGTTAATTCTTCAGTTAATAAGAACAAATTAAGCCACGCCGCCATAAAAATAAAATACATTAGCCCTGAGAAAAATACGAACGTTCCACCCACAATGGCTATACGAATACGTTCTCGCGTATGAACGATCACGCTCAGTAAAAAGAAGAGTACAAAAAAAGCACAGGGATTAAAGGCATCCAATGCCGCAATGATTAAGGTAAAAACAGGCAGTGAAAAATCGTCGTAATCTATTTTCCCCAGCAGTGGAAATTCAAAGGCTTCTGGAGTTTCTTCTTGCACTTGTTGATAACAGGCAAGTAATCTTCGTTCTAATTCTTTTCCTGTTGATTCTGAGCTGTAAAATCCCAACTTAATTTGCTGGCAAAAAATAAAGGCAGGAACAGTGTTAGGGAGGGTATTGAGTTGCGCTGACATTTCTAAATAACGCGTCAAATTTTCTTGATTATAATGCCACACCCTCCCTTGCTTATCGATCAAATCATAGCTGTGTAGTTTTAACCACGAATAACGATGGGCAAGATCTTCTACAAAATGTTTAGCTAATACACAACGAGGACACTGATGTGACCAGAAAAAATAAAGCTCAATATTTTCACTAGCGGATGAGGGAGTGCTTTTTTCTTCTGCCTGTACGCAGAAGGTGAAAAAACCTAGGAAAATGGTAAAAATGATATTTTTTAGCAATTCCAACCTCATTAAAAATAGCTTAATCTATGAATCTTATGTTACCAGGCTAAAGTTTATATATTTCCCATACTGTGTACAGTATGGGGATTTTAATTCTGTCTTGATGATATATTATAAAAAATAACCCGGTCTAATGCTTTAATAATTCAGCACGCCAGCAGAGAGACTTAACGTATGTGTTGCGGTGACCAGTTTATATCATAACCCAAAGTGGACATTAGCTTATTCAACATCAGAATGTGATTACGCATTTTTTGTAAAGGCTTTGGTTTGCTAGAATTAGTATTGTTACTTTATGACGGTCTTTAGAACATTGAGGGTAGGGAGGGCTAGTTAAGTGAACATGACAAAGAAAATAAACCTGCCCTCTTTTCGATTTCCTCATTAAGAAGGGTAAAAATTTTAATCCTGATGTAATTGATGGATTAGCGCTGGTATTTTGCTTGGATGTAGCACGGTATAGTGAGGGTTGTTCCCCAGTTCTGCATACGGAGTTTTGTGGTTTAGCTTTATAAGTGGAGCTCAAGAAAGCGGCTCTGCAGTTTGTTTATTATTTATCGCTGCCAGTTCATGTCAGGCTTCCAGCTTTTTACCCATGCCGGAACATCACTCGCCGGCATTGGTTTAGCAATGCCGTAACCTTGTGCTAATTTACAGCCCAATTGCAATAGAGCTGTGACATGTTCAATTGTTTCGGCACCTTCGGCAATTACTTCGCGCTGGAAGGCCTTGGCCAAGCCTACAACACTCTCAACAATGGCTAAATCATTAGAGTCAGTGAGCATATCACGTACAAAGCTTTGGTCGATTTTAATCAGGTGCGCTGGTAAACGTCTGAGGTAAGTTAGTGATGAATAGCCAGTACCAAAGTCATCTAAAGCAAAGCGTACGCCAAGGTCACTGCAAGTTTGCATGGTGGCGGAAACCTGGCTAATATCACTTAAGGCACTGGTTTCCAGCACTTCTAATTCTAAATAGTGCGGGTTGACTTCAGGGTGAGCTGCCAGTAATGTTGCTAAGCGAGCTGAGAAGTTACCTTGCTGTAGTTGATGGGCACTAATGTTAACACTGATAGGGAGGTGTACTCCCATGCTTTGCCATTGGCTGATTTGTTTCAGCGCGCTATCGATAACCCACTCACCCACGTCCAGACTAACGGCATGGTTTTCTATTACCGGTAAGAAGGCTGCGGGAGACAGTATGCCGAGATTTGGATGTTGCCAACGGATTAAGGCTTCCACCCCAATGACGTTGCCAGTATGCATATTCACCTTGGGTTGGTAGTGGAGCACAAATTCACGTCGTTTTAAAGCTGAACGGATATTGCCTATACTTTCGCGTTGAATGTTGACAGCTTCTTCTTGTGTGGTATCAAACAGATGATAACGGTTTTTACCTGCTTGTTTGGCCACATACATGGCTTGGTCAGCATGGCGCATGAGTTGGTCGGCATCTGCACCATCTTGTGGAAAAAGGGTAACACCAATACTTGCTGACACTTGTATTACAGCATCACCCGTAGTTACTGGGCCAGATGCAGCCTGTAACAGCCGGCCTAATACAGGCTGACAATCTTCCGTTTTAGCTAAGTCGGCTAATACAGCGATAAATTCATCTCCACCAATACGTGCCAAGGTATCACCTTCACGTAAAGCCTCTTTCATGCGTTGTGACAAGGTAATAAGCAGTTCATCTCCAACATTATGGCCATGGGCATCATTCACTGCCTTAAAGCCATCTAGATCCAAAAATGCGACAGCTAAGGATTGTTGATGGCGTTGGCACTGCACCATGGCTTGGCTTAAGCGGTCAGCGAGTAATATACGGTTGGGGAGGTTGGTTAATACATCGTAGTGTGCAATATGTTCTAGCTGGCCTTGATGCTCTTTCAGCTGGGTAATGTCAGTGAATAATGCAACGTAGTTCTGTATTTGGTCAGTCGCATTCTGCACGGCACTGATGGTGAGAAGTTCAGCATAGACTTCACCGCTCTTGCGTCGATTCCAAACCTCGCCTTTCCAGTGGTCTTTTTCTAGTAGGGATTTCCACATTTCGGCATAGAATTCAGGTGATTGACGTCCTGATTGAAGTATACCTAGGTTCTGACCGATGACGTCCTCACGACTATAGCCTGTGATTAGGCTGAAGGTGTCGTTGACTTCGACAATGTTGCCAGATGCATCGGTAATCACAATGCCTTCACGGGCGTTGGCAAAGACGCTGGCTACCAGCATTAGTTTTTCTTCGGCTTGTTTTCGTTTAGTAATGTTTTGGGTGATAGCCTGTTGTGCTAGCTCCCTATCGGTAGCCATAATTGCTAATATCATGCTACCTACAGTAATCAGCATGCCGAACATCCAGAAATTAACCAATCCACTTTCCTGCATATCATTGGCATAGTAGCCTAGCTCATGACTAGCGCCCCAAAGCGCTTGTAAAAAAATGATGAGCACTAGTAGGGAAGTATGACGCCGCCCAGCGCGCAACCCCGACCAAATAATAAAAGGCAATAGCCAAGCAATACTTGGGCCTACTATAGATAGCGGAATAAACCAATGAAAAAGGACAATTTGCCCCATGAGAATGGTAAGAAAAAATAGTGCAATCAATTCTAAAGAGATTTTATTTTCAAGCTCTTGATGTGATTGATGCCAGATTAAAATTAGTGGTGTCACGAAAGCAATACCAATGGCATCTCCCATCCACCAACGTAACGCGAGACTGGCTAATAGGCTAGGATCAACATGCTGTAACAAAATAAGTGATAAGGGGCCAATGATGGCGCTAATCAGCGTACTGATACCCGCACCATAGAAAAGCAGTTTAAATAAATCTGGGAAACGCTCAAGTGAGAGATTAATCGGTCGAAAATGCGTTAATAGCCAATAGGCGCAAACTGTTTCGAGCGTATTACCTACTGCACACAAAATAGAAAATGTCGGTGTACCACCTATCATCAAACCTGTAGCTAATGCACCGCCAAAAACACCAGGGATATATTTGGGTCCAGCTAGTAGCAGTATGGCCAAAGCAAAGCCACCTGCGGGCCAAAAGATGGTGCCACCAGATTCTGTTATGGTAAATGCTAGACCTAGCTTTGCTATAGCAAGATAAATAACCAGAACGGTAATATTCAGTGGTAAATCAATCCAGTGGTAGTTTTTAAGGAACTTCACGTTTAAAGCATTATCCTATTAAATGGTACCAGTTAAATTAATGTGACAATCACCAGTCGAATGATATCCTAAACTAGTCGGGATGTATTGTTTTTCATGGTAACTGCCTTAGCTGTAATATCAATTGGCGTAATAGCCAAAGAATAATGACTATGTCTTTACCGTTGCTCACTATGTATGACAGGGTAATCTATTGATTTATGCCTTAGCACTAAACGCCGAACGACGGCGATCAGATGATACGCGTTGCTCAATCTGGGGTTTAGATTGTTGAGGTTTTCTACGTGTTGGCGATAAACGTCGCTCCATGACTTTTACTACTTTATCTTCATCAGCAATACTATGAAAGCGTACGGAACTATGGGGCGATGTCGTAGTAATTGTCGACGTCATATATTGTTTTGGTATATTAATCATAAAAAGGTCCAAGCAAGTTTATTTAAACTCTATAACGACTGAAAAACAAACAACTTTAGTTATTACATAGACTTAATCGTTTTACGGGAGTCAAAGTCGCCAATGAGCTTATGTTCCGACGATGTGCTTTCTAGTGGTCTTACCGACTCGTATTGGGTAGAAAATCTTAGTTGTGGCAGTAATATGCGGTTAAAAAATATAGGTCCGTATCACAAGCAAGCAAAGCTCCTTCCATCTAATCGTAGGGACTGTCGCTACACTTAAAAGCTTGATCACCTTTCACAAATAACTACTATTAGCTGTGGATTTAATCTCTCGATGCAGCGTGCTAAAGTTTTTCGTAAATAAAAGCAGTGTTGCGTGGCTTTCATGACTACCAACCTAGTTGGTAAGCCCGTGGTATTAGAAGAAGTGACTGCTGGATTATAAGGCTTATGGTGTGGTTGAAATTCTGTAAGTCCAGCAATCTGTATAGAGTAACTAAGAAATGACAGATACAAAAAAGCAGCTAACCACTAAGTGACTAACTGCTTGATGTATATACCAGGTATATGGTGCGCCCGACACGATTCGAACGTGTGACCGCCTGGTTCGTAGTTAGACTAAAATAAAGGTTATTATTTAATTAAATCAGTCACTTGTAACTTCAGCCAGTATTTTATTTTTACTACACTTTAGTGTTGTTTAGTGTCACTTAATAAAACCATGTACATATCTGGCTACAGTTATTTACATTTACAGACTTTTATTTGATTAAATGAAAGTCCTATTTTTAATTTTGGGGTTTACCATCATGGCAAGTGAAAATGCTGATATTTTTTATCAGACTGTTTCTGAAAGTGACATTGATTGGCTATTTTGTGTGGAGTTAAATTCGTCAGGGGCATTCCGTAATTGGATTTGCCAACAGGTTTTTCCTGAAATTGAAACCTTTGATCATATCCGCGCATGGCGGTCAGTCAGTAATAGCTCTGGTGAGTCTGATTTAGTTTGGTTGATTGAACACGAATCTAAAGGTCGGATGATGGTATTAATTGAAAATAAGATTAATGCAATCGCCCAGCCTGAACAGTATCAGAGGTATCTACAAAGAGCCGAAGGTTATCTGGGTGAAGGTCTAGCACAATGTTATTCGATTGCGTTGCTGTCACCTAGTTCATATAGATCTATAGATTCTAAATCATATCCTATACATATATCTTATGAGTCAGTAGTTAAGTGGTTGAAAGGAAATCATGATGAGCGTTCGATGTATTTATGCTCTTTATATGAAGCTGCATTAAATAAAAAATTGTCAGCACCTGATTTTGACGAAGACATATACAAGTTTAGAGTTGGAGTTTGGAACTTGGCAAGATCTGAGTTTCCATCACTTAATATCCCTGAGCCAGCATCAAATGTTGGTGGTGAGTATTGGGTTTTTATGCGA
>ENA-ORXI01001515-ORXI01001515.1-sediment-metagenome-genome-assembly--contig:-NODE-1515-length-17844-cov-5.674453_pt1 | contig 17844 bp, 16 predicted proteins | sample MGYA00237861_ERZ511468 | MGnify/ENA primary metagenome ERZ511468 (study PRJEB26299, sample SAMN06266213) | sediment metagenome | isolation source: Hudson Canyon methane seep mesocosm | place...
TGAAATATCATCAGCAAAATGAACATTTTGAGATATTTCGCACCTATATCCAAGTGTGGAATAGAAAAATGCTAAAGTAGGAATTTTTTTAGACTTACTTAATTCAAAAAATAATTCATCATGATGTTGATATGGTTCATGCGTAATAGCATAATTTGGTTTTACCTCATTTAATACCGATTCAAAGAACTTACATTCATTTTCCAGAATTGACAGAATTTCATTTTTGGAAAAATGGTTTATAAGCCATGTAAACTTGTCAAACACTGATTCATCAACTTTTAATGTTAAAGTTTGCATATTATTCCTTAATATTTATTTTAAATTACTGTATATTATAAGAAATAGTGAAATGAAATTTTAGAACCTTATGTTAATTCCAAAACTAATTTTGGAACTTTCCCAATTTGCTTCGTTAATTGCATCACCTTTTATCCCACTAGTAGTATATTGAGTATTTGATCCATTTTGGCCTTCATACTTCAAATAATCAAAAGTTGAAAAAAGTGTAATATCTTTGTTCCATTTATACTTTACATCGATACCATAGCTTATCCCAGTAGCATCACCTATTTCATGTTCAAAACTAACGGGATGCTCAAAATCAGTTCTTAAGTTCCAGTTTGCCTTGGCTTTATAGTTCAACCAGTGATAAAAGATATTTGTATTTATTTCGAAAGATGAGTATGATAGCTCATACTCAAGCCCAGCATTAAATCCCTTCCATGTTGAATCATAGCTACTGTCAAGTCCAGTTAAATCTGCAGATCCGATTGTTTGGGTTCCCTCGTTAATTCTCAAAAATTGATTATTTACTTCATACCCAAGCCAAAAAACAACATTTGATGACTTATCTAAATTGTAGTTCTCACCGATACTGATACTATAGTCTTCAAAGTAACTGCCATTTGTCTTGTTATTACTTCTAGAGTATTCACCTTGTCTATCATCTAAGTTATAATCTGAATCTTGATTCTCTCCAGCATAAGCTTCAAATGAACGCGAATAGTTTATTTTAAGTCTGTAAGCACCCTCAACTCCATAAAGTTCAATCTTTCCATAATAACTCTCTACATCACTCCATGTCAATTCCGACAAGATATTTGGATTATCATTTACCTGGTTAATATTCCAATCAATATTGTCAGTTCTTTGTCCTACTTCAAGATTTAGGCTATACTTTGCACCCTTGTCTTTGAAAATTGGATTTGCAAAAATTGAGACATTTAAAAGAAATAAGATAAATAAAACAAATTTCATATCTTATCTTACTGAAAACTTATACTAAATATTGGAAGAAGCATGGCTACAACTATAAATCCAACCACAACTCCCATAAAAAGTATAACACTAGGTTCTAAGAGTGCTAAAAATTTATCTTTTTTATTTTTCATATCATAGGCATATATTTCGGATACATTTTGCATCATTTCAGGAAGGTTTCCACTACTTTCACCAATATTTACAGAGTGAACAAATGATTTTGGAATATTTATCTTTTCAATATTCTTGAGAGAATTAGAAAGTGATTTTCCTTCTACTATACTATTACTAACTTTATTAAACTCATGTAATATTGCTCTGTTTTTAAATGTTTTTGTAGCAAGTAAAATAGCTTGTACAAAAGGAATTCCGGCTGTTAATAAGTTTGAAGTAATGATACTAAATCGTGCAATTTCTGATACAAAAATCAGTTTCCCTATCAATGGCACTTTTAGTAAAAATAAATCAACTTTTATTTGGACATGTTCATTTGCTTTTATAATAGATAAACCTGATATCGTTAAAAACAAAAATCCAAATAGTAAATAAGCTCCCCATTCTTGCATAAACTCTCCCATAGCAACAACTATTTTTGTACTCAGAGGTAGCTCTTGTTTCATTTGGACAAATATTTTCGAAATCTTTGGAATCACATAATTTATTAAAAATATTACAACAAACATGGACATAGTAAAAATAAACAATGGATAAACAAGAGCATTTTGCACTTCATTTTCAAGTTTTTGATTCTCTCTTAAAAGTGATGAGAGTTGGTCTAGTACCTGTTCTAAATTTCCACTGTTTTCACTGGCTTCTATGGTTTTTATATAAAATTCTGGAATAAAATAAATGGTTTGATCTTTGAGTGAAGTCGAAAAAGAGCTACCTTCTAACATCATTTTATAGATGTGTTCTATAAACTGTGTCATTTTAGTACTGTCTTGTTGTTCTGTCAAAAGTGTTAATGCTTGGGTTAGATTCATACCTGACCTTAGATAAATAGAGAGTTCTTTACTTAAGGCAGAGAGTAAATCAATAGGAATTTTATTGTATCTGTGATGAAGAAATTCTCTCACATGTGAAAAAAAACCCTCTCCATGTATTTCTTTGATTTTCTCTACATAGATATCAAGGTTTCTGATTTTTTCAAGGGCTTCTTCTTTTGAAGAAGCTTCGATACGCGTATTGATGTTTTTGCCACTTGTATCGATTCCTTTATAGGAAAATAGCATTATTCATTATCCATTGAAAGTTTGATCACTTCACTGGCTGTTGTATTTCCTTCTAATAAAAGTGCAATACCTCTGTCTTTTAGTGTTTTCATACCTTTTTCTTTTATGGCATAGTTTTTAATTACAGCATCGCTTGCACTGTCTTGAATCATTTGTTTGATTTTACTGTCGATTACCAGTAATTCACCAACAGCAACCCTACCGCTAAAACCACTATGATTACATTTTTTACAGCCTACTTCTTTATAGGTTTTTATTCCACTGTTTATTCCCAAGAGATTTGCATCATACTCATCTATAATTATTGATTCTTTACAGTGTGTACATAACTGTCGAACCAATCTTTGCGCTAATATAGAAACTAAAGAAGATGATATCAAAAAGTTTTCAATACCTATATCAATAAGTCTGGTGATAGAAGAAGCTGCATCATTGGTATGTAACGTAGAAAATACTAGGTGTCCAGTCAGTGAAGCTTGAACAGCAATTTGAGAGGTCTCTTTATCTCTCATCTCACCAATAAGTACAACATCAGGATCTTGTCTTAAGATTGAACGTAATCCTTTGGCAAAAGTTAAACCAGCTTTAACATTCACAGAAGTTTGAGCTATTCCTGAAAGATTATACTCTACAGGATCTTCGATGGTCATGATATTTGTTTCTACACTTTTTATCATTTGTAAAAGAGAATACAAGGTGGTTGATTTTCCACTTCCGGTGGGTCCAGTTACAAGTATAATTCCATGAGGTGATTTTACATTTTCTTTTAGTTTAAAGGCAACATCAGATGATAAACCAAGCTCTTCAATAGTGGGAATAGTATCTGCTTGCATCAAAACCCTCATTACAATTCTCTCACCTGCATGAACAGGTAAAGTAGAAACTCTGATATCAAGACGTTTACCTGCAATGGTAATTTGAGTACGTCCGTCCTGAGGAACTCTCTTTTCAGAAATATCAAGATTTGAAACGACTTTTATCCTATTGACGATACTATTGACTGCTTTTTTAGGAACAGTGACATATTTTTTAAGCACCCCATTGACTCTAAATCTGATTTCACTCTCATCTTTAGATGGCTCCACATGGATATCAGATGCTTCTTGTTTTATTGATTGATAAAACATTCTGTTAACAAACTGAATTACAGGAGCTGATTCTTCAGATTTCAAAAGATCTTCCGAAGTTTTCAAAAAATCTAAGATATCACTTTCGTCATCATCGCTATCAGATATTTCATCGTCTTTTTCTAATTCCTTTTTTATATCTAATGCATTATTATACAGTTCATCATAATTTGGAATAAATATCATTTCCTCTTCAAATTCATAATGAGATAAAAATTCCAGAGCTTTCATGGTCTCTTCTTGTGAGATAACTATATATTTTACAGATTTATCCCTAACAAAAAAAACTCCATATTTTAAAAAAAGTTCTCTTGAAAATGACTCACCAAACTCGCAGAGTTTCAAAGGAGTATCAATTTGTGTTAATGTAATCATAATATTCCTATTTACTTTCTAAAGTTAATCCGTTTATTTTATTATCATCACTTGATGCCTTCAAAATCTCACTTTTTATTCGCTTTGTATTTTTAGGCAGTTGGGAAACGTCTTTTATAACTGAAGGTCTTAAAATAACCACTAAATTAACTCTATCATTGTTTGTTGATGTATTTCTAAAAAGTCCTCCAACAAATGGTAAATCACCAAGAACTGGAACTTTTGATGTGGTTTTATCATTCTTAGTTCTAATAAGTCCCGCGATGACTATATCATCTCCATTGTTTACAATGGCTGTTGTGTTTATCTCTCTTTTTGTTGTAGTTGGAAGGGTATCTGAAGCACTTTCACCCGTAATATCTTCTAGCTTAACTGTTATATCCAATCTTACTTTATTATCAGTCATTATTTGTGGCTTTATTTTTAGAGTAAGTCCTATATCTTTATAACTGTATGAGGTAACAGGAACTGTTGTTGTATCAGCTTGTTGAGATACTTCTGTAACTATTGGTTGAACTTTACCTACATATATACTAGATTCTTGGTTATCTAACGCTAAAAGTTTAGGAGAAGATAATGTCTTTGATGCACCATTTTGCTTAAGTAAATTTATCGTAGCACCTATAGATATTCCATTTGTTACTTTACTTAAAGCAGCCCCTGTTACGCTACCAAGTGTAGTCAAAGCCGGGAAATTGCTGTTATTTATATTTCCATGAACTGCCCATGCACCACCTGATCCAGCACCTCCTGCGAGTAAACTGTCAAATTTTACACCAATATTTTTTGCTTTTTCTTCATTTATTTCAATGATTTGTGCTTCAATATATACCTGTTTTTTTGGTTTATCCAGATTGTTTATAATTGCCTTATAATCATTTACAACTGATTGTTCACCCATGAGAATAATAGAGTTTAAAGATTTATCGTGACTGATTGCAATTTTTTCGCGGTCTTTGATATCACCTTTATCATATCTTGTTTTTTCCATTTCAGTAATAATTTTGACCAAATCAGTAGATTTTGAATTTTTCAAATAAAGCACAGAAGAATTATGATTTAATTTTGACTGTTTATCTATTTTTTTAATAAGTTTTTCAACTACTTTATACTCATTTCCTTCACCAGCGATTATTACTGTGTTTGAACTGTTATCAGCTATTACTGAAATTGGTCTTCTATATTGAGTAGATATGATTTTAGACAATGCTTCAATCTGAGGAAATACATTTTTTATATTTACATTTTGAAGCTTCACCCAATGAAGTTCCAAATTATTTGGTTTGTCAATTCTTTTAATTATTTTTTTTATTTTTTCAATACTATCATGATAATCAGTTAACATTACGAAACCCAGTTGATCATCAGCTACGACTTTTCCTGCTTTGGTAAAATATGGTTTTATTATTTTATTTATTTTTGATGGTTTAAAGTATTTTAAATTTATAACCTCAGTTTTTATCTCAAAATTATTTCCCTTTTTATCAAACTCTATATTTTCTCTTTGAGGATTATTATTTCTTGTAATCATAAAAAAACCTTTTTCTTCATGATTTACAATCATATAACCTTTCGCTCTTAATATCATTTCATAAACTGACATTAAGTTTTTAGTTGGAATGGGTTTTTGAGATACAAAGGTAAAGTTTCCAGATATTTCGCCATCACTTATAAAATTATTACCCGTAATTTCACTAATTAACCTTGTAAGATGTGAGATAGGCGTATTTACAAAATTCAAGTCAACTTTTTCATTGTTTTTTGCATTTAACGAAAAAACTAACAGTATATATATTAAAAAAACTTTATTTAACAATTTCATATTTTAATTCCTCAACTTTGTTATCTCTCAAAACTGAGAGTGAAAATTTTACATTTTTTGTTACATTCTGATAAGCAGTTATTGAATCAGCTATGGAAAGAAGCTTTTTACCATTTATCTTATTTATGATATCTTTTTGCCTTAGTCCATGTCTATATAAAAACGAACCCTCAAGTAAATGTTGTATTCTTAAACCTTTAAAAATACCACTTTGTATTTCCGGTACTATATTAACTGTTTTTAATAATTTTTCGGGATTGAGTATGTTGGACTTAAAAGATGCTTTTCTAATAACAATAGTCCCAACTTTTGGCATAGCTACTTTTGCAATACTATTATTTATTTTTTTAAATGCACTTTTTATATATAACCAGACTGATTCGCTTCCATTTACAAATAATACTTTATTTTTAAGTATTTTTTTGACAGTGTAGCTCTCTAAACCATCTTTTAATCTCAATACTTTAGAATCCCTACCTTTAATAACCATAGCGTAAGAAGTTGTACCAATAATTGTAGCACTTAGCTTCCAACTGTTTAAGTAATCAGTTTTTTTCGTAACTGCTGCTTTTTTGATTACTTTTTCTTTTATATTAATAACCTTAGCAACACTTTTATTAATACTAGCCCTAGGTACGGTCTTTAATATTGGCTCTTTTATGGTAATAATTGCATTTTTGACAATTGAAATTAGCAGAAAAGATAAACTAAAAGCAATAATACTTCCTAAAAATATTTTTCTCATAGTTTATACTCATATGTATAATATTTTTTATTCTTTTTCAAATATTTCATTAAATAAGAATATTTCTTCTTCAAAATTGAAGATGGAACTAGATTTATAACTACTTTTTTTTCAACTATTTCAACATACCCAGTAAATTTTCCAAAATCACCATTACCTGAAAGTAAAATATTTGTAGGGTCTAATAAAGAATATACAATTTCAAGTTTTTTAATTTTTTTTGGGAAGAAACTAGCAGCTATCCCATGTAAGCCTATGCCGTTTGCTTCCATCTTATTATAGAAAAAGTATGGTTCCAATTTAAAACTTTTAGCAATCACCGTATTTTTATTTTGATAGTATATTTTAGAATTATTCGCCACATAACTTAAGTTATCATTTTCAAGTGTTGCTTTTATACTTGTATCAAATTTTTCAAGATGATTAACTATTAAATACGACAATACTTCATTTTTGGGGAATAATAAAATTAATGTAATTAAAAATATACAAATATACAATAAGAATCTAAGTAAAATCAAAATACCACCTTACAACTGAATTCTGAGAGTTGGTTATTTATTCTAGTAATTTTAAGCATTGAAATTTTCAAACCTGCATTTAGAATTTCTTTATTTAATTTATCCAATGTTTTATTATTCAATTTTGAGACTTTAAACTCTATACTTTTTTTATTTGCTTTTTTATAAACTATTCTATTACTATATTTTCCAATAATTGAATTTACTTTTCCTTTGTTTTTTCTTTTTTCACCATAATAAGAGTCAATTTGCTTAATAATGTGTAATTCTTTTGAAATCTTATGGTATGAATCTCTTTTCTCATCAAGCTTATTGATGGAAGTTTTTGAATATACACCTACTGATAACAATCCAATAAGTAAGCAAGACAAAATAATTATTTTATAATTTATGTTCATTAATTCTTCTCATATACAAAAAATTGTTTTTGTTGTTTTATGTATTTAAATTTTGTTTTGGATAAAAGTCTCTTTGCGTCTTCACTTTTTGAAGACTTTACGTGCAGTAACCACTGCCCATTATCATACTCTATGCTATTTACATAATTTTTTCCGTCAGACTTTATATTAAGAATCTTATTAAAATCTTCCTTGAATTTTTTATATTTTATGTCCAAATCCAATAAATCGTTCATAACGTAACTGAGCTGTATTTCATGTGTAGCATACTTTTGAGAGGATAACTTTTTTTGTTTTTTACTATTGTATTCATCTTCTAAAAGCATATTAGAATAAACACCCACACCTTGTGATAAAATTAAAATAGTCAACAGTAATACCAAAGCTTTAAAATTATCATCTAAAAAATCAATACCTTTTTGTAACCAGTCACTCCCACCCAGCGAATATTTATATTCTAATTTTTCTTTATTCTTTAGCACTACTCGAATATCATTATCTAAGGAGTTATTCTTTTGCTCAAATTTACTCGAATTTATTTCACAAGAATACTCAGCATTTGATATCAATACTGAATCATCCAGTTTGATCTCACTTTGTTTAAATTCTAGGTGTGAGAAGGATATGTTTGAGACCAATTCATAGGTTATATCAAGTTTACGAAGTTTCTCTTTTAAAAAAATAATATCCAATACAAATATTTCAAATAGTTTTTTCTCTTTTTGAATAATAATGTATTTAAATTCTTTATTTGGTAATGATGATTTCAAAATCTGTGGTATGATTTTTTTTGCACGTTTAATACTCGTAACTGGTAATTTCCGCTCAAAATGCCAATAATAACAAGGAGATAAGATTAATTCTTTTTTGGAATGTGTTTGATCTTTTGCGTAATATATTTTATTTTTTGATAAAAAACAAATCTCTTTTTTTAGTATACCCATCTATCCAATCTTATATTTGAAACTTCATAATTTTCTATATTATAATTAAAAATATATTGTACAGAATAGTTTATTGATTTAATATTAATTTTACAAATGATATTTCTTGTGATAAATCCTATACTTTTTTTTCGTAGACTATCTTCTTCATTAACTTCATTGTAATTGTTTAATTCTAGCTCACTGTACTTTTTGAATAGACCTTTTTTTGTCTTAATTTTAGTTCGTATTGAGTTTTTAAGTGACATATTTTCAATGGCATCCAGTAGTTCAATTTCCATGTAATTTATATCAAGATTCGTATTTCTTGCATTATCATCAGCTAAGAACTTAAAATATTTTAAATAATTTATATCATATGCTTTTACATCTTCACTGTGCTTGACATATATTTCAATAATTTTTTTGAAATCTGAATAATTTGTTATATTTCCATTTTTATAATCTAAATTGTTAATAGACATTTTATAATCGTCTCTGTATTTAGAAGAAGATTCAATATTTGCAAGTAGAATTTCTGTTAACATATCACTATCAAGTACACCAATTTTAATAAAAATATTCCCAATATACTTTTTTTGTTCATGATCTGTAATATAATTTATATTTACTTTTCCATCATTTGATTTTAAAGTTACTGTTATATTGGAATTATTTACACTATCTAAAACTTCAAAAGGAGTTGAAAAAAGTTTATTTAGAACTTTTACCTTATCTTCACTTTTTAAATCCTTTAATTTTCTAAAAATTTTATTATCTAATATTTTTTTTATATCAGTAATTGTTAAGTTTTCCTGAATTAAATATCTATCTGATAATGATATTTTTTTGATATTTGAAGTATTTTTCAGTGCTACGCTCATTAGCATAATAACTAGAACCAGTATTAATAATGTACTAAAAAGTGCGATTGCTTTTTTCATATTATTTTCTTAAACCTAAAGTAAATATCTTTCATATCTTTTGCTTTTATAAATATTTCTATATATTCATTATTTACTATTACCTTGAAAAATTCTATATCCTTAACAATTTCATCCATGTAGAATTTATTAACACTTTCAGATAGCCTAATTTCAGAGGAATTATTCTCCAACCTAATTAAACTTCTCACATCGTCATCTTCTACAACTACATACTTAACAAACGGGTTACTTATTCCATATAAGGAATTTTTTGTATTAAAAGATTTAACAAATTTATCGTAATTATTACCAGATGTGGGCTCGACTTTTTGAGAACTTATAAAATCATTATATATTAATGATAATATTTTCCATCTTTTATCAACGTTATATTCAATTTGAGTGGTTTTTTTTGTACTTTTTTGTGCAAAATTAAATTGACTGTATATAAAAGAAAAAACCAATACCAAAATTGATACCGATACTAATACTTCAATAAGAGTAAATGCTTTTTTATTTAATTCTAAAAAATGCTTGTTGTTCATCATCACTCACTATTATCTCTTTTTCTAAAATATAATTTACAATAAAATTATCGTTTAACACAAAAGAAGAAGAACTAATTTCTTTTCTTTTTTTTTCAACTTTATAATCATAACCAGGAATATCTCTTATATTTAAATAATCATCAATATCTCTGTAATCATTGGTATTATTAATAACTACAGAATTAAGATGAGTATGGTCTAATTTCACACTTTGCATTATATTGATGTTTTGAGAAGATATTTTTGTAAGAGTTAATCCAATAATAACAATTAGAAAAACCGATACCAGTACTTCTATTAAGGTAAATGACTTATTCATCCGTAATTCTCATGCTTTGTTTAATATCTGTTTGTAGAAGATACTCTTTTGCCTCATCAAGTTCATTAAATATGGCTTTATTTCTAAAATAGTTTGATTGTATAAAGTACTCGTTTTTTAATTTAATGATACTTTTTGTTGAACTCCCATTTGGATAAATAAGAAAGCGAAAAAGAACCTCTTTAAAATACCCTTTTTCATAATAAGGTTCAAAAAATTCTTTAAGTTCATCATCTTGCCAATAGGAAAAAAACTCCATATCTTTTGGCAAATCAAAAGTGTATTGCTTTTTTTCAATTCCATCGACTTTTAAAACAGAATAATCTTCAAAAACTATAAGTTCAATTATTTTATCATGCACTTTAACTTTATCCAAAATAACTTGTTTTAAGTCAAAATAATAGCCATCAGTATTAATATTTTGTTTTGAAAATGAAGTTATACTCATGGTATATACCAACCCCATAATCAACAAAACGATGACTATTTCTAAAAGTGTAAAGGATTTTTTATCTAACGATTTCACTTAACTTTATATCTTTATTTTCAGACTTCCCGCCTTCTTTGCCATCAGCACCAAGTGAAATAATCTCAATTTTACTTCCATTTGAAATATATATATAAGGATTATTCCATGGGTCTCTAGGAATACTTGAACTCCCTAAGTATCCACCACTGCCATAGTTTTCATAATTTCCATCACCTTCTGGCTTAGAAATAAGTGCTTTCAAACTTTCTTCCGTTGTAGGGTACTTCCCAATATCTAGTCTAAACAATTTTAGTGCTTCTTCAAGTTGTTTTATTTGAACAACAACAAGTTGTTTTTTTGCATCATCACTTTTTCCAATAAGATTTGGTACAACAATACTTGCAAGTAATCCAAGTATAATGACCACAACCATAAGTTCAACAATAGAAAAAGCTTTTTTGTAATTTTTTCTACTTATTTGATTTGACATATATCTCCTTAAAATTGAAAGATTATACCTTTATTGTTTATAATATAGGTTTAAAAAATGCAAAAAAAAAGAGAAAGGTTGATCACTCCTTTCTCTTTTAATTTTATTAAGAAATACTTACTTAGTTAAGTTAGCATCAAGTAATTTATATCCTGTATGACTCGTTCCCTCTACTGTTATAGATGATCTTGGAGCATTGTAGAGCCCTGATCCATAAGTTGTATTTAAATCTGTATTAAATAAAACCTTAGCACCAAAACTACCTGTAGCATTCATGTCAACACTAAAGTTACCATTAGCAGTACTCGAATGTGCTTCTGCAAGAGGTAATACATAATTTACAAATGACGATAAGTTTACAGTAAGATTACCATCATTATTTCCAAATACAGCAGCAGTAAAGGTTGATGCATCACCAGTAACACCAACTGCAACTGAAGTATTACTGTTTGCAGTGATTTCTAAAGTAGTATTAGAATTATAAGCAAATGTCAAATAATCACTTTCGTCAACATTAACAGTAAGTGCATTTAATCTAGCTGTATATGATGAAGTATTATTATCAGTAAATTCAATTAGTAACTCACCAGTATCAGCAGCAGCTGTAATAGTTGCATTTCTATCCAGAACTCCAGTTCTAAAGAGTGTACTATTTGCATCATGGAAAAGAGCTGCACTAGTTGTAAGCGTACTTTGTGATGCATACAAGAGACCATTACCAGTTTGATTGATATCACCATCTGTTACGTAAAAACCTGTAGCAGAAGATGTAGTAACATCTGGGTCACCCTGAATATCAAATACACCAGAGAATGCAGTTTCAGTTACAGTTGTAGTATTATTATCTGCAGCTTGAAGAATTGCTTGCTCTTGTTTTACAAGATTAGCTGCCGAAGATAATGATGCTAAGGTTGTATTCGCATCAGATAAGGTACTTGTTGAGTCACCAGCAGTAACTGCTGCATCATAAGCAGCTGTAGTCGCACTTGTGACTGCGGCAGCAAAATTTGCCGTTGAAACAGCAGCAGAACCCGTAGCATTCAAGTCTTTCAATAATGCAGCCGTTCCTTCAGTGGAATCTTTAGCAGCAATTAACATATTCCAAATAAGAACTTGTCTATTTTTCATTTCATTAACATCAGTAACACTAGTACCAGTTAACGCATCAGGTTCCTCAAATAATTCAGTTTCAGTTAATCCCAGTAAATTTTGAACTCTAGTCTTAGCTTGAGATGAATTTACATCATCTAATTCTGAAAATTGTTTTACTAACGTAGTTGCAAGTGAAACAGTATTGTTCGGATTGTCATCAGATATAGTTGACTCCAAAGTCACTGTATTTGTTACCGTTGAACCATCAGGCATTGTCATCGTTCCACCTGTAACAGTAACTGTTGAACCTGTAGCACCGGAAACTGTCCATTCACCAAGTGCATTTGTAGTTGTTGTAGCGCCTCCAATAGTAACAGTAGCACCATCAAGGGCTGATTTTTGGGCATTTCCACTAGTACTTGAGCTACTAGTACTTGAATTTCCACATCCCGTAATTATCATTGCAATAGCTGATGCCGCAGCTGTTGACAATAAATATTTCTTGTTCATTAAGAACTCCTTATAATTGTTTCATGAAATCGATATTCTTGTGTGCACACAATCTCATTGGTAATATAATAACGTTATAATTCTTCGTATTACTTTAAACAAAGTTATTCTTTAGTAATATTCGTTATTAATTAATATAAAGGCTTTATACTTCTATGATTTTAGATAAGCACTCAAAAATCAACTTAACCGTTATCATTATTATTTCTTTAACAATTGCAATTTTGATGAGACTTATTTTGGCTTGGCAAACACATGATTTGTCTTCATTTACAATTGATGGAAATTTTATCTCAATTTTTTCACCGGATCCGGCACTTTATGGTTATTATGCAAATTTATTGCTTCAAGAGTTACCTCATAACTCAGATGTAAATATGATCGAATACTTTATTTATTATATTGTTAAGTATAGTTCATTTACGCTTGATCAAGTGATGTACTTTGGCCCAGCTTTTTTTGCATCACTTATTTTAATACCAACAATTTTAATTTTAAGTTTATATATAAACTCGTTAAGCATAATGTTCCTAAGTGCTTTAATTTCATCACTTGGATATGGATATTATGGTAGAACATATCTTGGTTACTTTGATACAGATGTATTAAATGTTTTTTTTCCAATGATGATTTTATATGGTATGCTTTTAGTCATAAGAAAAGAAGATTATAGATACTCTATTATATCTATATTAGCAAATATTAGTTTTTTACTTTGGTATCATTCGAGTGAGCCTATTGTTTATGCACTAAATGGTTTTTTCATATTATTTTGTCTTGTCTTTTTTCCTAAAAATAGTACCTTCTATAAAGTCAGTATACTTTTTGGAATAAGTATTATTAAAATAACTTTATTATATAAATTTATAATTTTATTTATATTATTTATTGTTTTTTATTTTCTTAAAATTCATTACAAGTATTATTTAGGTTTATTTACTTTTTCAATTATTTTTGTCATATATAAGATTGATTTATCACAATTCTCTTTTCATTTAGACAGATACTTCTTTAAATCTGAAAACTTACAAAATCTAAATTATAAATTCTTAGCGCCTATGCAGCTTGTTTCAGAAGCTAGGGGTACTGACCTTTTTACTATAATTAGATTAATTAGTGGAAATATTTATATCTTTTCAATAGCAATTATGGGATACATATTATTTGTATTTAGACATAAAGAATTTTTATTAACACTTCCTTTATTATTAGTTGGAATTATGAGTATTAAAGCAGGTATTAGATTCCATATTTTTGGTGTTCCTATTTTAATATTGGCATATGCTTATTTTGTATTTTATTTTACAAGCAAATTTAAAAATAACTTTATTAAAATATTTCTAGTTGCTTTATTTCTTTTATACCCACTTTACGAGAATGCAAGAAGTGTCAAATTTTGGAATACAAAGGTGGCCAAACCTGTATTTAATCCAGAACAAATTAAAGCTTTACAAACAGTAAAAGGTATATCTTCTTCAAAAGATTATGCTGTTACTTGGTGGGATTATGGATGGCCTATTTGGTATTATACAAGTATGAAAACAATGATTGATAATGGTAAACATCATGAAGACAATTATACCGTTGCAAAAATTCTAATGTCCACATCTCAAACATTTTCATTTAATGCAATACATCATTTTTATGATTTGTATAGTAAAAGAAATACTCCTGCCATAATGCAAGCTCTAAAAAAAGAAAAAAACATCAGTTCGTTATTAAAAAAATTATCTGATACTAACATGAAACATAAAAAAAATGTGGATAAATATCTTGTTTTACCTATACAGATGACAAAACTTATTTATACAATATTTACATTTTCAAATATTGATCCTAGTACAGGTAAAAAGCTTAAAAAGAAATTGTTCCTTGAATATAATAAAATTGGAGAAGATAGTAAATATATCACACTAGATAAAAATATTAAAATTGACAAAAAAAATGCACTTCTTATTCAAAATGGAACTAAAATACCTATTAAAAACTTTTATCATATTTTAATCAAAAACAATCAAAAACTTATGAAAGAAATTAATGCACACAAAGTTGGTTTGCATATAATCAATTATAATGGAAAATATTATATAGTGGACGATTACTTTCTTAATACAACATTTGTACAGTTAATGTTTTTTAATAACTATAATAAAAAATATTTTGAACCAATATATACAGGTAACAGCATTTCAATTTTTAAAGTTAAATAGAAATGAAAAATTTACTACTTAGCTCCAGTTTTAAATAATAATACTTTAAACGTTTTAAGAAATATAATCATATCAAGCCAAAGTGTCCAGTTTTGTATATACCAAATATCTATTTTAACTCTTTCATCAAATGAAATATTATTTCTTCCACTAACCTGCCAAAGACCTGTAATACCGGGTTTCACTTTTAATAATATTTCTTGATTATGTTTCAATTTACCTGATTCAGAATTCATGTATGGTCTTGGACCAATTAGAGACATTTCTGATTTCAATACATTGATAAATTGAGGCAACTCATCTAGGGAGAATTTTCTTAATATTTTTCCAATATTTGTAATTCTTGGGTCATTATTATACTTATGATATTTATCATAATATTCAATTTCCAATGGATTTTTGTCCAAATAATTTTTTAATAATTCACTTTGATTCTCATACATGGTTCTAAACTTTAGACAAGAAAAACTTCTGCCATTAAAACCAAGTCTTGACTGTCTAAATAATACACTACCTTTTGAATCGAGTTTTATAAAAAATGAAATGATTATAAACACAACTACAAATATTGGTAAGGTAATAAAAGTAATGAGATATTCAAATAATCTTTTAATTACAATGTTATATTTTACTAAAAGTTTATTTTCAATACTTAAAAAGCTCATCTTCGTATTAAAAAGCTCAAACATTTTTGTATTAGAAATATTATAATTATCAAGATAAGGTATCAAAATCACTTCTCTTGTTTTTGATAGCTCAATATCTAATAATCTCTTTAATTTGTTCGTTTCCATATCTTTTGTTGCTATTAAAATCGTATGTGCATCTGATTTATTTGAAGTTTCATACCCTAAATATTTATTTGAAGTTATTTCATTAGATACTATATTTGATTGTTCTTTATTCCCAATTACACATATATATTTTTTCCATAAATTCATTTTATATAATATGTTTTTTACAATAATTTTACTTATTGGAAGAATAAGAGCTAGCAAAATAAAATATATAATAAAAAATAATCTGGAATACTCAATAGAAATCTTGCTCAAAGATAAAAAAGTAAATGTGAATACAAATGAAAAACATATTGCCTTTATTATATTTTTAAATTCTTCCCAAAAGTCATATCGTTGGAAATATATACCTTCATGAAATAATAAACCAATCACAATCAAATATAATAAATAGAATTCTTTATACTTTTCAAGTGGCATATTAAATGATGTAACAATTATTACATCATTGAGAAATATTCTAAGATAATATGCAATATCAACTAAAAAATAAATAAGCAGAAAATCTATAAATATTAAGATTGCAATACTAAGTATATTTTTACTATTATTTGTTATCATTTTCCAATTTTCCTTCATCCATAAATTTTGTTATAGTATACAATCTAGCGTAATAATAAGTACCAAATGGCAATAGGTATATCAAATGTGATCCTATATCTTTAATTTATATACCTTTGTTGAAGGACTTAAAATAACTGGTTGAAATAAATTCTTATTATAATTTTCAAATACAAATAAACTGTCAAAAAGTGGCCCTTGAATATGAGGCGCTAACTGCACGATTGTGCCTAAGGGTAAATATTCTGCCTGGAACTGAGCTGAGTCACTAACCGAAGTAATAAAATGATTAACAGAGTGGTCAACCGAGCAATGAACAACCTTAGGTAAGGTATTAATAAACAAACCAACCAGCTGCTCGCTATCTTCTAAATCAGGATGACGGCCATTGACAATTTGTCCAAAGCAAACAATTTCATCGTTGGTCATTAACGATAATAAGTATGCCCATGCTGCCTGCATTAATTGATTCAGAGAAAATCCGTTTACCTTACAAAACTGACTAATATCAGCCGATGTCCCGACAGACAACTGAAATCTCGCTTCACTGAGTTTACTGCCAGATGCCAAACTCTTGCTTTGCAGTAAGGTGGCGTTTGTCAGGGGTAACAGCTGTTCACGCCAGTATTGTTTCGCAGATGTTCTATTGTAATTTGTAAGCCATTCAAAATAGCCTTGCTGTGTTTGCACAGTTTCACTAAACGATTCTACTTGCTGATATGCACTCATAACATCGTTTAAGACAAGCCCTATACTCCACCCGTCTAAAATAATGTGATGGTGAGTCAAAATAATTGAGTACACCCCTTCACTGTGCTTAAATGAAAATATACGAAGTAATAAATCTTGCTCCAGATCAAAACCTCGATATTTTTCCCTTTGCTTTAACTGCGCCAATGACATATCACTGCCATCGTATTGCTCAATATGCATCGAAAACTGAGTAGACATTTTTTGATATAATGCACCCGACAATTTCAGCTCAAATTGTGCCGTGAGTGCAGGATATTTCCTAAGGACTTTCAACCAGACTGCTTCTAAACGTTGCATATTTAAATTGCCTGATAACTTTAATTCAGTTTGAGTGACGTATCGATCATTTTCTGAGCTTGCTAAACAATCTATGTAAATGGCTTGCTGCATTGCACTCACAGGTAAGTAATTAACGTCCTGTTGAACGCCAAAACTCATTTCATAAGGCAGCTGTATCTTGGCTTGTTTTGCAAGAGAAGACACATGTTCAGAACGTTTACTAAACAATTCAACCATCACATCGCCATAGAGGCCAATTTTTTCGATTAACGTATTGATCTGTTCTGATGATACCTGCTGAGCATTATGATCAAATGTAAACTGTAAGCTGCCAGATTTAACTTTTGAGCTAACGATAAGACGGTACAGAAGCGGAAAATCATCCGTAATGTCTGGTCCTGTATCGATCCCCCAAATCAAAGCCCCCCCATCGGGATGACTCGTATTATCCTGTCCAAAATAGTTAAACTGAATATCACGCAAT
>ENA-ORXI01001516-ORXI01001516.1-sediment-metagenome-genome-assembly--contig:-NODE-1516-length-17832-cov-10.505886_pt1 | contig 17832 bp, 13 predicted proteins | sample MGYA00237861_ERZ511468 | MGnify/ENA primary metagenome ERZ511468 (study PRJEB26299, sample SAMN06266213) | sediment metagenome | isolation source: Hudson Canyon methane seep mesocosm | place...
AAATCTTGAATGCTAACGTCCGCTTTAGATTGTGAGCAGTCCTTTTTGAATTAGGGGCTAGTGTCTTCTTTGTGGCAGCTACTGACCTTGTAACAATGAGCACTGGTAACTTTGACCACACCAAAAGCTAACGTCAAAAAAGTGCGCTAAGCGGAAGTTAAGTGTGACTAAATTAATACTTCGGCTCCTAGCCATAAGCGGTCATTAGCTTTTGTGAAGTCATGAACATATTTAGGGTGATTTCAACCGATATAAGTTTCTTGCTTGTGAGGTAAGTTTAAGCTGCCGTTGAACTTCCATAACTAAATGTTAATTTTGAGCCTATTACAGGTAGTTAAAATAAGTGATGCAGGAACATAAACCAAGTGTAATTATTGGATAATAGATGAGGACTTATTCATTGATTAGATATTAATAAATAAGTCCTATAAATTGTCATTACTTCCGTATTATTTAAAAATTCCTGAGCCGTCATTCCAATATATTAATGAGTTTGTGTCTCTAAACTGAGCTCCTAGAATAATATCATCTTTACCATCATTATCCATGTCAGCTACTCTTATAGTAGTCCATGAATTTAACTCCCCTTTTTCACCATAAAGAGCGGCATTAGGGAATTTATCAGCTTGTACTTCAAAGTTAGCGTTACCATCATTAAGTAATAACTTAACTCTATCGTTAATCGTTCCTTTGGCTATATCTGCAAAAACTATATCTAAGTGGCCGTCATTATTTAGATCCCCGATGGCCGTTGAGTGGGTCATGATGGGATTATCAATAAAGGCAGGTGCATTTTTCTTAGCATCTATATACAACCCATTAGGCTGAGATAATAATAAAACATTCCTTTCACCTGGGTATGGGTATGCATCATAGCCACTACCACCAACTAAAATATCGGCAACACCATCACCATTAAAATCACCTGTTTTATGTGCGCCACCATGTACTAACGTTGGAATGTCTCCTTCAATGACCTGCTCTACACCACTGACAAATTCACCACTGCCATTGTTCAGTAAAACTTTTAGGGGAATGGCTTCATCTACAAATTGACCTTTCCAGTTTGGTCCCATATAAACAATATCATCAAGGCCATCTTGGTTTACATCAAGTACTGCTGGGTTATCAATAAAAGCCGCTTTATCAATAGTAAAATCTTGATACCTACTCGCTTGGCTTTTGGTAAATAATACTTGCCCGTCTACAGAGTTATTTATATAAACTCTGATTTCCATAATCAGCTCTGAGGTGTATCTATCATCATCATAAAGAAACGCGTGGCTATTATCAAAATTAACTAAATCAAAATCACCATCGCCATCAACATCTAGAGGAAGCAAATTCCCATCGTTTGTATGACCCCCTTCGTACGCGCCGTTATTATAAGTAAAGTCAAATGTTGGTAATTCTGTTAAGGCTAATTCTGAAAAGCTCTTATCGGCTTGCTGAATATAGATTCTATCCATTACCGCTATACCTGGATTTGAACCACCTGCAATTAAGTCTTTAAGTCCATCATCATTAAGATCAACAAAATAAAACTGAGAGACCCAATAAGGAAGACTCGCGTGAGATGGATTTTCACTCACAGGAAATAATTGTTCTGTTTGATCGGTGAAGTTCTTATCACCTTGATTAATCAGTATCTTAAAAGTGCTTGTACCATAATCAGTGACTGACATGACGATATCTTTTAAGCCGTCATTGTTAATATCGAAAATTTCAATCTCTGGAATATGTTCTTCTTCCAATGAAGTAAACGGTCCAGGAAGAATGGTTGCACTTTTAACTGGTGTTATTGATGGTGGCGTTGTTGCACCGCCAGTAGATGTATTAGATGAATCACCACCTCCACCGCATGCAGCAAGTAGTGAAGTAATAAAAAAAATTGGTAATAATTTCATAGAATAGTTCCTAAAAGTATTGATTTAAAACTGCGAGGTATATGTTTAATCAGTAATGTATGAGGGTCATCATATTAGCTAACTTTATTATGCAAGTTAAGACCGATATTTGTTTGTAATAACATATTATACATCTCATTAGCTAAATTCAAGAATACAAATAGGACGCTCATTAATTGGAATACTAATAACCTTTTCTTTAGTCACGAGTAGACCTTGAGTTTTGGTAGTTATGTATGTCAATTTTATCGGAATAGGTGCCTATTGATGTACTGTACCTATAACCATAATGGCAGCTTAGCTCGCTTTCGGGCTTAAAGACTCATTGACAGAAGTCATCATCAAAAAACTCATATCGTTATCTATGGAGGAACGTCCGCTATCGTATCTTAGTGAACACTAGGTGGCCTGATTGTTAACAAGTCAAGCCGTCCGCTTTGGGTTTTAGCTAACCTTTCTATCTCAACTAGATAGTTCCAAATTACCAAAATCGTTGAACCATACTTATAGCCTCTTTAACCAAAGGAGCACTATTATGTATAACATCATTCCTTACACCCCAAAACCTAGCTGGAATAAAGGTAAATTAGTTGGTCAAAAACTTCCTCTTAAGCTTGAGGAAGTGTGGTCTATAAGGACAAGACTTGATTTAGCAAATAACCTTCGCGAACTTACTATGTTCAATTTAGCATTAGATTGTAAATTACGAGCGTGTGATTTTATTAAACTTAAAGTCATGGATATCGCTCATGGGAAAAGTATTCAATCTAGAGCAATATTGATTCAACAGAAAACAGGTACTCCTGTTCGATTTGAAATAACTAAAAAGACCCAAGAGTCACTTAAAAAGTGGATCGCATTAAAATCGCTTCGTTCTAATGATTATTTGTTTGGTAGTCGGATGAGAAAGGGGTGCCATCTAACAACCCGTCAATACGCAAGGATTGTCAAAACATGGGTTGCAAGTATTGGTCTAGACATTACTTCGTATGGTACTCATTCGATGAGAAGAACCAAAGCATCTTTGATCTATAAAAAACTAAAAATTTACGTGCAGTCCAAATATTACTTGGTCATACAAAACTGGAAAGTACTGTACGTTATCTTGGTATTGAGGTCGATGATGCCCTTGAATTATCTGAGGCTATAGATATCTAAACTATAAAAAATCAGGAAGAATGGACGCTTCCTTCCACGAATATCTCAAAGCTGTCATTATAGACCCTTCTGAATCACCCCTCCAATGGATCACTAAGATACGAAACCGGACGTTAGCCTAGGCTTATCTATCGATGAATAATTTAACACAAAGCAGCCATGCGTTTGATATTAAAATTGTTTGAAATTCCATCAAGAATCTGTCAAATCAAAAATTCTAATTTGGTTAAAATACCAAAAGCAGACGTTCAATTCACATGATTTTTGTGTACTAAATCTTTAATAGATCCAAAGCTATTTGGGGCACAAACCGAAATAGGAAACGTGAATAACTTCTACATAAATTATTGTAAAAAACGTTGTCATTTCTCTATAACACTATTGATATCAATTCATCCTTCTTGTGAGCATAGATCAGTGAAATTACTTTGTCTTTTTTATTAACAGCTACTATACTGCTTTGGTTATTTAATTCACACGAAATCAGTTGCTTGGTAAAATAAATGGTGTTGAATAACGGTTTATTAACCTAAACAAACAATTAAATATGGATACAATATGAAGAACATATCTACACTTAAAAAAACAGCGCTATTTGTTGCTACTACAAGCGCTTTATTGAGCTCCTGTGGCTCAACCGGTGTTGAATCAACAAACACCAAAGCTAAAGTAGGTACTTCTCCATACACTAATTGTTCATTTGACGCACCAGCCTCAACTGAAGTCTTCGACACTGTGATTATCAACGGCCGAGTGATGGATCCAGAGTGTAACTTTGATGGACCGCGTAATGTCGGTATTAAAGATGGTCGTATCGTTAATATTACTGAAGGTATGATTAAAGGTAATAAAACCGTTGATGCGAAAGGGTTAGTCGTAGCCCCTGGCTTTATTAATACTCACTCCCATTCATTTGGTCCTTTTGATCAAAAAATGGTTGCTCATGATGGTGCCACGACTATATTAGATACCGAGTATGGTGGTCTTCATATCCCATCCTTTTATGATAAATATGACGGTAATTCATTTTTAAACTTTGGCGTAGGCGTTGCGCATGAAGCCGTACGTCGTTATGTGCTAGATGGCACACCGATGGAAGTGTCTGTAGATCCAACCCATGCTTACGATTCTCGAGGTCATGCTCAACAAGATGGTCATGCATCTTGGGCATTAGATATTCCAACACCTGAACAACATGATCAAATTATTAAAGTAAGTGACCAAGGCTTACGTGACGGTGCTATTTCGGTAAGTTCAACGGTTGGCTATATGGGGTATGGCACACCAACCTATGAAATATTTGACTTACAAAAGTTAGCGAAAAAATACGACCGTTTATTTGGAGCTCATACTCGCTTTGGTCCAACAGAAAAATTACCAATGAACTACTCACTGGGTTCTCGTGAAATTATTGCTAATGCAGTTGCATTAGATGGTGCATTGATTCTTTCGCATATTAACAACCAAAACTGGCAAGAAATATATGAGCTATGCTCTCGCTTACAAGCGCAGGATAAGGTGATTTTCTGCGAGTATTATCCTTCAATAACAGGGAATCCGAGTATAGCGACACCAGGTTTAATGCCAGATAAAATAGCAAGTAATGGCATTGAACCCACTAAGCATCTTTTCAATCCTGATACCGGTAATTTATTTGAATCAGACGAAGCTTTCTTTAAAATGCAAAAAGAGCAGCCTAGCAGGGCAATATTTATGACTTTGCGAGATCCTAAATGGATGAAGCAGTGGCCCCATATGAGAAATATTGCTATAGCGAACGACTCGATTGCTTACTTTGATAAAAATGGTGAACTATTACCAATTGATGCCCATTTTAGTGAATATGGCGGTCATCCTCGTAACTCAGGTACTTACGGTATTGTTTACCGTGAGGCACGTGAACAGGGTATACCATTAATGGAGATGGTTAATAATACCTCTTATATCCCAGCAAAATACTTCTCACGTTTAGGTTTAAAAGCCATGCAAGAGCGCGGGCGACTTCAGCCAGGTATGATTGCCGACATTACTATGTTTAATCCTAATACGATTGCTGAGACCTCAACAATGGCTGAGGGCATGCGTGGATCTTATACCCTAGGTATTCCTTATGTAATGATCAATGGAAAACTGGCTATTGATAACGGTGTTGCTAATACTGAACTTCGTGCAGGCCAACCCATTCGTTACGATGTTATTACTGAAGGTGAAAACAATACTGAATTAAACGATAAACAGCATCAATGGCACAGTGAATTACCAGAAGTTCGTAGCTACCATAGAGCACAGGCCACTAAGTAACGGGTAGAGAGATGTAATTTTTATCGCCTGTAAAGGCGTGTAATGTCAGTCAATTGAGAGGTGTTTACTTGGCTGGAAAATACTGATAACTAAAGAGCCCTATCTTTTAGATAGGGCTCTTTTATTTTTCTATACCCATTGCACTTGAACATGCATGTTTCAGAATAAGCTTGAAAACCACGGATGAGCATCTTCAAGTGTAATAAGTATATATAGCGAATGCCCGTTTTTTGAATATGGGATTTCAGTTAGATGAAGGACAGTAGTAATTAAATTCATTTATTATTTATACCACCTTAAGCAGTTAAAGGTGTTTGCCTAATATAAACTCAATGGTTGCCATTAATCGTGGTTATGAAAGAGGGTTATTTAGAAACAAAACAGCCTGCTAAATCGCAGGCTATTAATGAAATAAACGATACGGATAAATGATTACTTAACTGTTGTATCAGTCGCCATCATTTTATTTGACAGTTGTAACGCTTTTGTCATTTGATCCGATGGCATCAATTCAATCATTTGGTATGAATTTAAAATACCGGTTGGCATCCGCATTAAATATATCGCCTGAATAAGAGCATTATTATTCGGTATGGTTACTGTAATGTAGTTTTTACCGTCACCAAGCCCCCAATAGTAACTGACTACATCACCACCAATGGCTTGAAAACCTTTTTGTACTAATCCCTTTCTATCTTCTGGATTTTTCATTGCATAAGCCCAACCATCAGCACTTGGCTCACCAATAAATAAAAAGTGTCGTAGATTATCATTCGTATTTTCAGCATGTACTTTACCGGTAAAAAGCACCATGCTGCATAGTACGAGTGATAACTTACAAAAACTAATCTTGGTAATGTGTAACATTCAATTCTCCTGATATATTTAACATTGGATTTTCCAAAAATTAGAAACACGCCGTTTGGTTAACCCTGATGTGCTTCACTTATGTAGTTTATTGGTAATAGCTTTATAGATAAAAGAGATATCACTAAAAACTATAAGTCGTTATGATAAACCTTGCCATCTTTCATAATAAAATCAATGGTATCTATAGTCTCACCGCGCATTTCTTTACGCGTAAATATGACTTCGTGAGCACCTAAAACTGTAATGTCTTCAAGTGGGTTGCCGTCAACTAATATGATATCTGCGTAGGCACCTGCTTCAATAACACCCAATTTTTTAGGGTAAGGGTTATTTTGCCCTGTAGCTAGGGCAAGCTCACCACCCACTGAAGTCATTGCTTTTAATGCATTTAAGTTTCCCATCATGTCAGCGTGCATGTACATAGCATTATCGCGAACCAATCTGGTTACAGGCAGCGTAGATAAAACAATATCGGTATTAAATACCATTTTAGGCTGGTATTTATTCGCTAACTTTGCAAAGCCTTCACCTCTTGATAAAAACTGCATCATTTTAGGGTACTGTGGCCCGTCAGGATTTCCGTAAACAGGGTGGTCTAATACTTCCTGTGAGAATGCCGCAAAATTAGTTGATAAAAAGGCATCTTTTTCAACCAATAGCTTCATTCCTTCATCGTCAATAAAATGTCCATGGTCAATAGACTCTACGCCTAGTCTTAACGCTCTTTTGATATGGTCTGCATGATAAACATGCGCAGCACTATAAGTGTCCCATTGTGAGGCAGACTTTACTACGGCAGAAATTTCTTCATCAGAAAATTGTTCCGAATGCAAAGGGTCTTTTTCAGAGCTTACACCGCCACCAACCATTAGCTTGACAAAAGCTGAGCCATTAGCAAAATTTTCTCGGGTGACTTTTAATACTTCAGGTACGCCATCAGCGAGTGCTGTTATACGTAATTTTTCTGCATTAGAGGTGCCCGCGGGTTGACTACCAATGCGAAAGTCACCGTGCCCTGAGGTTTGAGAAATAAAGGTACCCGCAGCATAAACTCTAGGCCCAGCAGCCATACCACTATCAATTACTTTTTTATAACCAACGCCCATACCACCAAGGTCACGTACGGTGGTAAAACCACTCATTATGTATTCGCGCGCAGACACCATAGCTAAGCCGCCCAGTTGTTCCCAGTTAGCTGCTTCTATGCCTGGTATCCCTCCAGGTATAAGCATCATATTAAAATGAACATGCGAATCAATTAAGCCCGGCATTAAAATACGACCATTACCATCAACTATTTTTGCTTCTTCATGAGCATCACTGGCTGACGCACGTACTTTTTTGATGGTATTGCCTTCTACTAGAACGCTAATTTTTTTAGTGATACCGTCGCTGGTACCATCCCATACATGGACATTTTTAAATAACGTTTGTGGTGGTAAAGGCGCATCAGCAGCGTAACTGTTAGTGGTAAAACCTATTGATATTAACGATGGTGCTATTAGAGAAAGTAAAACTTTATAGTTTTTCATGTGAACCTTAATAATGTTAAATTAAAAAAAAAGCTGTACAAAAACAAAAACAAAAACAAAAAAGACAAACTACAATTGTAAAACTGACGAGTTTTCAGTTATTTAGTTTAGTTTAGTTTTACTATTAAAAAAACATTAAAAGGGATTGTTATGAAAGTATTCGCATTCGTATTTATGGCGCTTGCCTCATCATTTGTTGCTGCATCGGAGTGGCAACCTATAACTGACGAAAAAAAGCTCTCGAGCTTATTTTCTAACACTACCATGAGAACAGTATTAAAAGGAAATAACGAAGCTACGGCACGCTATAACAGTGATGGCACTGGCACGCTTAAAGCATGGGGGGATGAGTTTACACGGCAATGGAAAGTAGAAAACCAGCAAGCCTGTATCTTAATTGATAAAAACTGGCAATGCTTTAACTTCGAACGTAATGACCAGCAGTACCGGGCTACAAATCCTAAGACTAATCAACAAGTCCTATTTACTGTGCAAAGTAATAAAATTAACATTAATGAACCGATAAAAACTTCAAAAGGTGGAGCTTCTACACCTTCCGCAGATGAGATTGCTAAAAAGCTTGCCAACCCGAACACACCACTTGCTACATTAAACTTTAGATTACAGTCTCGTCAGTTTGAAGGTGACTTAAGCAATGCGAGCGATCAAAGTAGCACTACGTTAACTTTTCAACCTTCTATGCCTTTCGGTCTAGAAAATGGTGATATGATATTTTTCAGACCTGCAATTCCTATTGTTGTTAATCAGCCTGTTTTTAATAGTAGTAATGGGCTGTTTGAAGGTGAAAGTGCGTTAGGAGATATCAGTTTTGATCTTGCATACGGCATAACAACTAAAACAGGTTGGGCCGTTGCCGGTGGTGTGGTATCTAGTTTACCTACCGCGACAAAAGAGGGTGTTGGTAGTGATAAATTTACCCTTGGCCCTGAGCTCTTAGTTGCCAAGCTTGGTAAAAACTATGTTCTAGGCGCATACCCGAATCATATGTGGGATGTAGCAGGCTCTGGTACTAAAGAAATTAACTTAACCAGTGCTCAGTTTTTTGGTATCTGGCTACCCGGTGGTGGTTGGAATGTTGGTACAACACCTGTTTTCTCTTATGACCATATAACAAACCAAGCAACTGTTCCTGTGAATTTAACCGTAGGAAAAACCGTTATGTTTGATGGTAGGCCCTGGAAATTTAGTGTTGAATTTAATTATTATGTTGAGCGCTCTGAAACAATATCCCCACAATGGATGTTAGGTTTTAATTTTGGCCCAGTTGTAGAAAACGCTGTAGCTGCTTGGTTTAAGTGATAACTCTTTGGCTATAAAAAATGAATTATATCTTTAAGCATTATTTAGTGTATTGCCTTTGCATTGCCTGCCCATTTGCTTGGGCTGAAATCTCAACAAATGTTGCTAAAAGTGAGCAAGAAGCTCAAATAAAGCATAAATCTGGCTATGCTAAAAGATAACTATAAAACAGGTGTTTTTAGTCAAGCACCAATAACCCAAAACGTTAATAATGGTGGCTGGGGTACATGGGGAACTGGAGTTCGGTGGTCAAATATTGACTTGACCGAACAGCTCATTGAAGGTGGTGATATGGACATATTATCCATGTCAATGAATTGGTGGTTAACTCCTTGCTTTAATGTAAACCTAAATATTAGAAAAATATGGACACACCTTATGGGTCATGATTGTGCTTGAATAATAATTCTAGAGACATCATGAGTAATGTAGATAATTACAATGGGAATAAAACTAAATAAAAGGAAGTGATATGAATAGAGTAAATATCCAAGAGATACAACCAGAAGCATATAATGCAATGTTTGGCTTAGAGGCATATATAGCAACATCGACTATCGATAAAGCACTGCAAGAGATGGTTCGCATCAGAGCTTCTCTGATAAATGGCTGCCAATATTGCATTGGCATGCACAGTGAAGCAGCAAGCAAGCTAGGCATTAATGATGAAAAAATTGCTGAGCTATCTAATTGGAAAGAAAGCGGTTTGTTTTCTGTAAAAGAACAAGCTGTATTTGCAGTAACAGACGCATTAACGCATGTTTCTGTAAATGGTATTCCTGAAGATGTTTATCAAAATGCAGCGGATTATTTTTCAAAAGAAGAAATGGCTCAGTTAGTTATGTTGATTTCACTGATTAATGCTTGGAACAGAATGGGCGTTTCAATGGCAGGATAAGTGGTTAGTGAGAGCTACTTATCCTGCTCATTTTACTTACTATCGACATGATAAAATTAAAATAGGATTTCTCTTAATAAGACTGATAGATTTGTATTAGTTTTCCTTTGGAAGCTCACTAATTTACATTTTTATCTAGTTAAGGGGGCGTTTGCGCCTTAGACTTAATACTCTATATTGATTCAAAACTTAAATAATTCCAATGTCTGCTTTGGGGATTTAAGATCTAACGCCATGCAAAAGTTTTAGTATAATTTTAGTTGTGAATGGATGTGAGTTTTTATATAGAAACGACAACTTTAGGATCCCTGATCTGCCGTTTATAACTCAAAGCTAAGGTCAGCTTATGGCTAGGAGCGGAATATTAATGATCGTCACTGCTAACTTCCGCACTGCGCACAAAGTTATCATTATTAGTTTAAAAATTAATGATTACTTTAGCGTCTATTCCGATCAGGAAAGTACATAAACTTGGTTCATTATGGTGTAGAAGAAACAGTAAAAATTCTAATTTAAATCCCTGTATAAACTTTAAAATAATTATGATTAAAACGATATTAAATACTGTTTGATCTTCTCAGTTTTCCAAATTACTCTATTCATGCAGGCTATTTATTGTAAATAATAAAGACAAACAAGGAATATCATGGATTTTTTCATCTGGTTTATAAGTGCATTAGCTTTATGCTGGTTTATGGCATATCACAAAGCTTCTTTATCAACGTTTACTTTTTCATTCATTGTTTTATTGGCCATTGGCAGCTTTTTAGAAGCGGTTTCACTTATCAGCTGGATACTATTTGCCATCATAGCCCTGCCCCTAAACATTAATGAGTTTAGAAAACAAAATATTAGTAAACCTTTGTTAAAATTATTTAAAAGTATCATGCCAGAAATGTCGTCAACCGAACAAGAAGCATTAGATGCTGGCACCACTTGGTTTGATGCCGACCTATTTAGAGGTGCTCCTGATTGGAAAAAACTTCATAACTACCCTCAACCAAGATTAAGTGTAGATGAGCAAAATTTCATCGATGGCCCAGTTGAACAGTTATGCCAAATGATCAACGATTGGCATATCACTCATGAACGGGCAGATTTACCCCCAGAAGTTTGGCAGTTTTTAAAAGACCATAAATTTTTTGCCATGATCATTAAGAAGCAATATGGCGGTTTAGAGTTTTGTGCTTACGCACAATCTCGTGTATTGCAAAAATTAACCGGGGTAAGTAGCAGCCTTGCCAGTACTGTTGGAGTACCAAATTCATTAGGCCCTGGAGAGTTATTACAGCATTACGGTACAAAAGAGCAACAAGATTATTACTTACCCCGTTTAGCCATTGGTGAAGAGATCCCCTGCTTTGCACTGACAAGCCCCGAAGCCGGCTCTGACGCTGGAGCAATTCCTGACGTCGGTATTGTTTGCAAAGGAGAGTTTGAAGGCGAGGAAGTTTTAGGCATGAGCCTTACTTGGGATAAGCGTTATATTACACTTGCTCCTATTGCTACGGTATTAGGCTTAGCATTCAAATTACAAGACCCAGACAAACTACTAGGCGGTAAGAGTGATTTAGGCATAACCTGTGCTCTTATCCCCACTAACTTAGATGGTATTACCATCGGCAGACGCCACTTCCCATTAAACATCGCTTTTCAAAATGGTCCCACTCAAGGAGATAAAGTATTTGTGCCATTAAGTTTTATTATTGGCGGTGTTGAAATGGCAGGTCAAGGCTGGAGAATGCTGGTTGAATGTTTATCTGTTGGCAGAGCAATCACCCTACCTTCAAACAGTGCTGGTGGAGTTAAATCCATGGCGTTAGCTACCGGTGCTTACAGCCGAATTAGACGTCAATTTAAATTACCAATAGGTAAAATGGAAGGTATTGAAGAGCCATTAGCAAGAATTGGCGGTAACGCCTATTTAATGGACGCTGTTACCACTATGTCTACTGGAGCAATTGATTTAGGGGAAAAACCTTCAGTAATTTCAGCAATTTCTAAGTATCACCTAACAGAAAGAATGCGTTCATCTACCATTGATGCAATGGATATTCATGGTGGAAAAGGTGTTTGCATGGGACCAAGTAACTATTTGGCTAGAGCTTATCAAGGTGCGCCCATTGCTATTACAGTTGAAGGGGCAAATATTCTCACAAGAAACATGATTATTTATGGCCAAGGCGCTATTAGGTGTCATCCTTACGTACTGGCAGAGTTACAGGCAGGAAGCTGTGATGATGAAGTACAAGCATTAAACGATTTTGACCATGCCTTATTTGGCCATATTGGTTTTGCTTTCAGTAATATTTTGCGCTCGTTATGGTTTTCATGCACCGGCGCTAAACTGTTATCAACCCCATTTAAAGATGAAAGCCGACAATATTATCAACGATTAACACAATTTAGCGCCAATTTAGCGATGCTTTCTGATATTGCTATGTTATCTCTTGGTGGCGATTTAAAACGAAAAGAAAGATTATCAGCACGTCTCGGGGATATTTTAAGCTATTTGTATTTGAGTTCAGCAACATTAAAACGCTTTAATGACGAAGGCAGACAAAAAGAAGATTTATCACTAATGCAGTGGGCTGTTGAAGACTGTTTGTTTAAAACCCAGCAAGCGATTGATGAGTTAATTAACAATTTTCCTAATAAATTTATTGCCGCTACTCTTCGCTTAATTATTTTACCTTTTGGTAAAGCGTTAACAAAACCTTCCGATATTCTTGATCATAAAGTGGCGAAACTATTACAAACTCCATCGCAAGCAAGAACAAGGTTAGGTGAAGGCCAGTATTTAACTAGAGAGTCAAATAATACGGTTGGTATGTTAGAACAAACCTTAGAAGACATTATTGCCAGCGAGCCTATTTATGAAAAAATCTGTCGAGCTGTTGGTACTAAATTACCCTTTTATCAACTAGATAAAATTGCTGAAACAGGTTTGATTGCCGGAGCTATTACAGAAAGCGAAGCCGAGCAATTAAGAAAAGCCGAAATTGGCAGAAAAGCCGCAATTGATGTTGATGATTTTGCACCACAAGAGTTAGCGATGAAGCTAAATAGCTAAGGTAAATACCTAAGCTAGCAAGTTATATAATTGAAAGCATGTTAAAAAGAAGTTAAATTAGCTGGGATTGTATAATATAATTCATCTAAGAAACGTTAAAAGGTTTAAGCTATTTTTATGTCTACCATTGAAAAAAGTACGAAAGTAAAACATGGCTCAAAAGGCGAAAAAACTAAACAGCATATATTAAATACCGCTATAGCAGTACTCGCCAATCAAGGAATTAAAGGCACTACCCATAGAGCAATTGCCAAAGAAGCTGATATTCAGTTGTCATTAACAACTTATTACTTTAAAGATATTCAGGAGCTTATTCACCAAGCTTTTCAATTAAATTCAGCGCAAACTATTGCGCTAGCATCTATAACTTGGCAAAACGCATTCAATATCCTTGATAATATCAGTATTGAAGATTTATCAACAACTAAGGTGAAAGAACAACTGTGTGATGATTTTTCAAAAATGGCAAGCGAGTATATTTATCAAAAAATTACTACTCAAGCAAATTCTTTAGCCGTTGAGCAATTATTATTTACTGAGATTCAAATTACGCCTGAACTAAGAACATTAGCCCAACAACATAAATCAGCATTAATATTACCTTTTCTACGATTGTGTCAGCATTTTAATAAACAAGACCCACAAATAGATGCTGACATTATGTTAACGATATTAACCCAATTAGAGTATCGTCATTTAGCTGTACCAATTAATGAAATTAACAAAGAAGAGTTGTACTTAGTTACTAGGCGAATAATTGCTTGGGTGATAGGTGTAAAACCATAATTTTCCAAGTGAAAATACGATTGACAAAACAAAAAAAGAGATGTTATACATCTCTTTTTTCTGTATTAAAGAGCGGTATCGCTAACTCTCTTCAATATCACTACTTTCGATTTTATCCGCAGGTAATGGCTTTTTCTTACGCAAAACTGGCATATCGCCAGCTTCTTTTGCAATAAGAAAAGTTTTATTGTTAGACTTAACTGGTAAAGCCGATTTAGACTTACCTTGATTTGTTCTTTTGTTATCACTCGAGGGCTTGACCTTTTTAGTCTTTTTCGGTTTTATCCCGGTAAATTTTGCTTTTAAGCCTTTAAAAGAATCAAAACTGGTCGTTTGTTGTAACAAGCCTTCAACATTTTTAAAACTTACCCAGTCTTTAGGACCAACAAACGAAATAGCATCACCTTTACTTCCTGCTCGGCCTGTACGTCCAATACGATGAACATATTCTTCAGCATGCTTTGGCATATCAAAGTTAATAACATGCGAAACATTAACAAGATCTAAACCCCGTGAGGCTAAATCGGTAGTAACCAGTACTTTATTTTGCCCTTTACTAAAACTATCCATAATTTGATTACGCTGGCTTTGACTGAGCTCACCACTTAAAGCTGAAGCGCTAATACCGTTTTCGATAAGTACGTTAGCCAAACGGTCGGTATCACTTCGAGTTGCAGTAAAAATGATAACTTGCTGATATGACTCATTTGCTAAAAAGTGTTCGAGCAAGGCTTCTTTATGCGCTAAGTTGTCAGATAAATAAAATCGTTTGGTAATATCTTGATGTTCAGTATAAGCGCTGCCGATGGCAATCCGTTTAGGTTTCTTTAATAGTGCTAAAGCAAAATCATTAACCTGTGCGTGATCAAGTGTCGCGGAAAACATTAAGGTTTGACGTTTTCGATGATCGGCCGCATTATTTATTTGTGTTAACTGTTTAGCAAAACCTAGATCAAGCATACGATCGGCTTCATCAAGAATTAATAGCTCTAAACCATTTAAATAGAAATGACCTTGGGATAAGTGATCGGCTAAACGTCCTGGAGTTGCAACAATAAAATGGGGATCTTTCTCTAAGGTTTTAACCTGATCGTTAAAATTTTCACCACCTAATATCAACACAGCTTTAAATTGTGACGCTGAAGTAAACATACGTAGTTGACTATACACTTGTTTCGCCAACTCGCGTGTTGGCATTAATATCAGTACTCGAGGGTCTTTTTTACTTAGTGCTCTATTTTTTAATAAGCGCTGCATAGCAGGAAGAATAAACGCTAACGTTTTCCCTGAGCCAGTTTTAGAGGAAGCAATAAGGTCGTGACCTGACATAGCAGCAGGTATAGCTTGCTGTTGAATTTCTGTTGGTTCAGTAAAACCTAAATGTTCTACTGTCGACATCAAACCACTTTCTAACCCAAGATCACTAAACTGCAAACTATTCTCCTAAAAAACATTAAATATCACTTGGCATATTATAACCTGTAAACAACTATTTTCGTCTAAAGTATTTACCTGTGATGAAAATAAATATAAAAAGGAGTATACAACTCATAAAACAATAACAAGTGGGAAAAATGAAATCATTTATCAGTCTGATATTTTTAAGCTTTTCGGCTAGCCTTTACGCTAATCAAGACAGTATTACTCCCCCAAAAAGCAATATCGAAAGCCAGCCAGTAGGGGTAACAGAAGTTATAACGCCTATCAATAATATGTTTGATGCAATGAGAGCGAACGATGGTGACAAACTTTTAGCACAATTTATCGATGGTGCGATCCTTGAAAGAGCCAATACCGAAGATAAAATAGAAAATTCTGATCTGAATAAGTTTGCCACAATGGTTTCTAAATCTACAAGAAAGTTTGATGAAAGAATTTTTAATATTACAATTAAGCAAAGCGGTAATTTAGCCAGTGTTTGGACCCCTTTCGCTTTTTATCTCGATGGTAAACTCAGTCACTGCGGCGTTAATAGCTTTCAGTTAATTAAACAACAAAGTCAGTGGAAAATTAGATATTTAATCGATAATGGTTTTGAGGGTGACTGTGAAAAATTCATCGCTAAACATAGATCTAAAGAACTATAATCGTCTATCGTTCTTCACGATTGCAGACACGAAGACACATCTTTAGTTATTGAATATAAAAAGGGCTTTGATCTGGTGATCAAAGCCCTTGAATACTTACTTAGTCAGTTGGAAAAAACTTAACTGTTTGCAATACGCTGTTCGACAACTTCTAAAGCAAAATCGATACGAGCAAGTACTTTGTGTTTATCTAATAAAGCTAATGTTACATCTAACGAAGGTGAATTACCGCCACCTGTTGCAGCAACACGTAATGGCATACCTACTTTGCCCATACCTACTTCTAACTCTTCTGCTGTATCATTAATAGCAGCATGAATTAACTCAGGCTTCCACTCAGGTAATGCCGCAAGTTTAGCTTTTACTACAATTAATGGCTCTTTAACTACCGGACGTAAATGCTTTTTAACCGCCTTTGCATCTAACTCATCAAAGTCTTCATAAAAATAGCGGCTTATTTCGGCCATTTCTTTTAATGTTTTAACTCTGTCTGCTTGAATTTTAACAAGCTCAGCAAGTGCAGGGCCATTTTCAACATTAATGCCCTGCTCTTTCATATGCCATGCTAAATGACTAGCAACATATTCAGGGTCCATGGTTTTCATGTAATGCTGATTAACCCAGATAAGTTTATCGGTATTAAAGCCTGATGGTGCACGGTTACAATCTTTTAAATCAAAAAGCTCAATCATCTCTTCTCTAGAAAAAATTTCTTTATCACCATGTGACCAGCCTAAGCGAACAAGGTAATTTAAAAGCGCTTCTGGTAAATAACCATCATCACGGTATTGCATTACACCAACCGCACCATGGCGTTTAGATAAACGTTTACCGTCATCACCTAAAATCATGGGAATATGAGCATATTCTGGTAACGCGGCACCAAGAGCTTTAAGGATATTAATTTGTTTTGGGGTATTACTAATATGGTCATCACCACGGACCACGTGGCTTACCTTCATATCCCAATCATCAACAACAACAGTTAAGTTGTAAGTTGGTGTACCATCAGAGCGAGCGATAATTAAATCATCAAGCTGCTCATTACTGATGGTAATGTCACCTTTAACCATGTCTTTTATCACGACATCACCACCAATAGGATTTTTAAAACGAATAACAAAAGGTTTATCCACAGGGTAATCTGTACGATCACGCCATAAACCATTGTACTTTTCAATTTCACCTTTGGCTTTTGCTTCTTCACGCATAGCTTCAACTTCTTCTGCTGTACTATAACAACGGTAAGCATTACCACTTTCAAGAAGTTGTTCAATCACTTCTTTATAACGATCAAAACGTTTAGTTTGAAAATAAGGGCCATGGGTCCACTCAAGATTTAACCAGTTCATACCATCCATAATGGCATCTACAGATTCTTGAGTAGAACGTTCAATGTCGGTATCTTCAATGCGAAGAATAAAATCGCCACCATTTTTTTGGGCATATAACCAGCTATATAGAGCAGTACGTGCACCACCAACATGTAAATATCCCGTTGGACTAGGAGCAAAGCGCGTTGTTAAAGTCATAAAAGTCTCATTATCAAAAACATAAAACAATGTAATATTAAATCAATTGTTTATGTTTAAAGTCTATCTCTAAAAATTGGCGCTATTTTATCAGGGTAATTCAATTGATACACCCCTTCTTTATGAGTTATCAGAAAATTATTTGAGATTATCAAAAGAAATTGGATGATAAATCAATCAAGATGTCGGATTTTAAAGCAGTTAAGACCTTTAAGTTAATTTTTTGCAAAAAAGAGCTTGGTTTTGGTTGACAGCTTTTTCGATCTCCCTATAATACGCCCCCATAGAGACGGACGATTAGCTCAGTTGGGAGAGCACCGCCCTTACAAGGCGGGGGTCACTGGTTCAAGCCCAGTATCGTCCACCAT
>ENA-ORXI01001518-ORXI01001518.1-sediment-metagenome-genome-assembly--contig:-NODE-1518-length-17825-cov-16.507212_pt1 | contig 17825 bp, 21 predicted proteins | sample MGYA00237861_ERZ511468 | MGnify/ENA primary metagenome ERZ511468 (study PRJEB26299, sample SAMN06266213) | sediment metagenome | isolation source: Hudson Canyon methane seep mesocosm | place...
AATAGTTTTACGCCAGCGGGTTGATAATTAGACACCGCAATAATTTTGCCATCTTGAGAAATCGCACCGCCAATACTGTTACCTGCTTGAAGAATACGTTTTACAATTTTATCTTGTAGCAGGTCAATTTTGGTTAAACCACCATCACGCCCAAAGATATACGCATAACGAGCATCACGCGAATACACTACCGAAGCATGCGACAAATCACCCAAGCCAGTAATGCGTTTTAAACTGGTTTTATCTGTAGTATTGATGATTTGTACTGCGGCAGGTTCGCGTTCAATCACTACGCCTAAATCACCAGTACCGCGTAAAGGGGTGCAAGCAACTGTGCTAACAACAAGACCAGCAAGCAGAATTTTTGAAAGCATTATTTAGTCCAAGGCATAATTGGCACGGTTGAAATGCTATTTTTGGGTGAGCCATCAATTAATTTACGGCTGATAGCAACATATACAAGGGTATTGCGTTTTTTATCAAATAGTCGGGTGACGCGCGTTTCTTTAAATAAAATAGAAGTATCTGCACTAAAGGCAATTTCTTGTTCAGGGAGGTTTTCTTTAATTACAATTTTACCGACTTGGCGGCAAGCAATTGAGAATTTAGACGGATCTTCAGCGAGTCCAAAAGTACCTTTTAAACCGCCGGTTTTTGCTTGGCTGATATGACAGCTTACCCCGCGAACTTTAGGGTCGTCAAAGGCTTGCACACAGACTTTATGATTGGAGCCAATTAGTTTCCAAGAGGTGGTAATACAGCCAATTTCATCGGCGTAAAGTGTATTGACGCTAGCGAGTAATAAGCCGGTTAGGGCGAGAATTTTTTTCATGATTATCGTAATAAAGTGTGAATAAGCCAGCGAGTTTCCGCTTCGTTAATAAAAGGTTTCCACGGTGGCATCGCCGTGCCTTGGCGACCATTTTGAATGGTATCGATTAAAAAATCAGTGGTTTTATAGCGTAAATCAGCGGCTAATAAAGAAGGCCCTAAACCGCCTTTCAGTGTTAAACCATGACAAGAGCCGCAATCATGTTTAAGTAGATTACGAATGTCAGCTTGTCGTTCAGGATTTGGTTCAGCAAGTAATAAAGGGCTTATAAGCGATAAGCCCAGTAAAAAAAGTCGCATTAAGGTTTTAAACGACTGTAATAAGACGCAATATTATTAATATCACGATCGCTTAAGCCACTGGCAATATTATTCATAATAGCGGAACGGCGGGTTTTATCGCGGTATTGTTTTAATGCCATTTCCATATATTCCTCATTGCGTCCTGCTAAGGGTGGAATCGGTGAGCTTGCATTATGATTACGAATACTATGACACTGCGAACAAACGGCTGCGGCTTTCGCTTTACCGGCATAAATACTGGCGGCATGACTGTTAAAACTAACACTTAATCCGAGCGTTAGTAATGAATAGGCTAATAATTTCATGGCTTACTCCATTTCATCAGGTGATAAACCACGCGTCATATATTTAACCCGTCCGCGTGAAAAAATACCCGCTGGGCTTTCCATTTGAATATTAGCCGTTTTCTTGAGGGTATGTGAATCATAAACAATCACTTCATCCCCTGCATAGCCTGCACTAACATATAAATATTTACCGTCTGCACTGTATTCAGGGAAATACGCATGACCACCGACATCAAGCGTTTTAACGACTTCTAACGATTTTTTATCTATCAATTGGATAGTTCTAGCACGTCTATCTTTGGTGATGATATCCACCGCAACATACGGAGCATTGGCGTGAGCGGCTGGCGATTCTGTACCGCCTGAAACAGGAATTTGTTTAACTACTTTCATGGTGTCTAAATCCCAAACACTAACCACGGTATTATCATCGCAAGTCCCGAAATTAGTACCAAAGCCTAAAGTACGCCCATCGACTTTAACCGCCGCTCCACCACCAACATGAGGCACACAACCGGCAGGGAGTTTTTTAATAATTTTACGTTTTTCTAAGTCAATCGCGGTGACAATGCTGTCATCATACGAGGCAACCATCAATTTTTTACCTTTATGCGTTAAAAACGCATCATGTAAATGGCGGCCGACATTTTTAATTTTGGTAATCGGAAAACCTTTTTTCAAATCTACTACCCAGACTTGTCCCGCATTTTCTAAAGCAATCGCAAAAATATCTGCATACGGGGTACCAATAATCATCCCTGAATCTGAACTCACCATTTTACCGTCAGGGTCGATGCCTTCTAGCTCAAATTGTTTTAACGGTTCTAAGGTGTCTGCATCTAAAATCACGGCATTATGCGGTACAAACGAGCCTGCCATTAAATATTTACCATCGCGTGATATGCCAATTGAAGGGCCATTAAAACCGGTTTTAATACTGCGTGTGGCTTGCATAGTATATAAATCGACTTTATAAATCTCAGCGGCATCGGTTTTTACATACGCCCAACGAGGATTAGCGGGATTAAATTCAATAATATGGGCAGCAGTATTGGTAGGGACTTTGCCAATGACTTTATGCGTTTTACTATTGATAAAAACCGCTTCAGAACCTTGTCCACGACCATATTTTCCACGTGCTGCTACGCCAATAATATCGTCCATGCTGTCTATTTTAAAGGTCGGTTTATTGGGCAATTTAGATTCATCTTTCACGTAGATTTCTAAGGATTTTTTCATTGCCTTCATGGTATACGGCGGATTCGCTTTTTTAGGCGTATTTTGTAAATATTTCACCATATCACGAATTTCACTGTCCGATAAACGGCCGTAAAAAGCGGGCATTAGCGTTTCAAAACTACCGGTCATAATCAAGCTACGCAAAGCCGTTGGACTACGCCCTTTTAATGTTTCTTTATTAATCGCAGGGGCTAAATAACCACCATGATCCGCTCCATGACAACTGGCACAATTTTCTTGATAAAGGGCGTGCGATTTATGCTTACCATCATCTGATTTAGCAAAGGCAGAGGTGCTTAGTAGGAGGGCGATACTGGTGGTTAAAATGGATTGTTTGAGTTTATTTAAAGTTGTCATAAGAGTCCTGGATGCGTAAAAAAACTTATTTGTTAGCTTACCATTCTGCATCAATAGATGCTACAGGCATTAAAAAAATAATAGCGAATCGATAATTGTTTGACAGACAGTGATATTTTAAATATAGTATCGACTCGATATTAAAATAATAAAAATAGGTATAACGATGAGTGAAAATGAACCAGAAAAAGATAGGAGTATGCTTTATATTGCATTAGTAGCGGTCGCTGCAGTGAGTGTCTTGCTCGCGGTTAAAAGTAGTGAGGCTGATAAGTTTGCCCCCATAAAACAACAGTTAAATGAAGAAACACGATTATTGAATGTACGTGTTTTAAGTAACTACTCATAAATATAAAGTGGAGCGTGGTATGAAATTTAATTGTTTACATCTATGTATGATAGTCATTGGTTTTTCGAGTTCGGTATCTGCAACAGAATATATTTACAGAGACTTAATGGCGAATACGATTCCTTCTGTTAAGTGCGAGTCATTAGACCGTGCGAAAAACACCGCAATGAAACCTTATAAGGTTAAACGTTATTCTAAAAAGTTTTGCCAAACTCAGGGTTATGGCTGGCATTTAGACGCGGTGAAAGACAAAGGCAAGGTGATTTGTAATGAGTGTAGTGATAAACAAGGCTTACAACACTGTTATTTGGAAGATGTGGTGGTGAAGTGTAAACGTATTAAGCCGGGTTCAGTGGGTATGTTGCCGGGACAAAATTAGTGATTATTTGAATGTTTAGTGGCTGTGTGGTGATTTATTATTAAGCTCAAAATAGCGTTATTTTGGGCTTTTTTTTGTAATCAAAAGAGGGCAAATTTTTATGCTATGATGTGCCACAGAATGGAGTTGGCATGATTATGAATAAACCAAACGTTTTCGAATTAATAGAACGTATGGCGGCATTAATTCGTTCAGAAGAACGTAAGCGGTGTGCGGAATTAAAATTACAATTAGTACACTTTCAAATATTAGAATATCTAGCAGAATGTAATAAGTATAGCGATACCCCCGCCGCAATTGCTAATTATCTAGGCATGACACGTGGCACTATTTCACAGACATTAATTTTATTAGAGAAAAGAGGTTTGATTGAGAAAAATCAAGATCAACATGATAAACGTGTGTTGCATATTAAATTATTACTCGAAGGCGAGCGACTGTTAAATAAAGCTAAACCCGATTTTTTATTCTCGAAAGCAACGGAATTATTGCCCGATAATTTTGATATGTTGGCGGGAGAAACTGTTTTTACTGAAGCGTTGTTGGCTTTACAAAAGGCAAATAATTCACAATCTTTTGGTATTTGTAAATCGTGTCAAAATTTTAGACAAACATCGAATGGATTTTTTTGTGATTTAACACAAGAAAATTTAACAGAGCAAGATAGTGAGAAAATCTGTCAAGAATATAGTGCCCATTAAAAATCCTTTGTTGAAGATAAATGTTGCTGTAAAAATTCAGGCAGTCGTTGTTCTAGCCAATATTGCGGTTTTAAAGGATTATTTCCTGAAATAAAGCCCACATGGCCGCCTGCTGGTGTGACCTCTAACTGCACCGTTGGCGATAATTCATCAATAGTCGGTAAGACATCGGGAGTCATAAAGGGGTCGTCTTGAGCTTGAATAATCAGCGTAGGCGTGGTGATGGCGCGGAGAAATTGCCGTGAACTCGATTGCTGGTAATAGTCTTCGGCACTGGCAAAATCATACAGAGTAGCAATTACTTGTTGGTCATATTGCCAAAAGGAATTCACCGATGTTAAATCCCCGATATTGGCTAAAATTTCCGCTTCTTTATGGTGTCCAATCTGCTGTAAATAGTCCCGTTTCAGATGAATATAGTCTTTTAATTCGGTTAATAAATTTTTCCGATACACTTTTGAAAATCCCGTATCTAATTTATTGGCACACACACCTAATACCAAGGGAACTGATACGGCCGCCGCTGCAAATAAATCTAAATTATCGTTTTGTTCACCTAACCATTTTAAAAGTACATTACCACCTAATGAAAATCCTATGACCGCGATAGGTGTATCGGGTTCACGTTCTCGTAAAGTGCGATAGAGAAAATCAATATCACCGGTTTCACCTGAATGATAACAGCGTGAACTGTGATTATATTCGCCACTGCAACCGCGAAAATTTAACGCGATACTGCGTAAATTTTGCTTCGCTAATCTGTGTTGTAAGCCTTTAATATAACCCGATTGACTGCTACCTGTTAAACCGTGTAATAAAATAACAATAGGTTGTTGTCCATTTTTTTTACAACCATCAATATCAATAAAATCGCCATCAGGGGTAATTAAACGTTCACGATTTAAGGGAATGGGAGATACTTTACGATATAAATTAGGGTATAAGGTTTGTAGGTGGGGATTGTTAAGCCACCAAGCGGGTTTGAAGTTTGAAGTGATGAGCATGTTTGTTGATAGCCGTTAATATTATTACGTGGTGGTGTGCCGTATTGACATCGTATTTTGTAATAGCTAGACTAAATCTAAATATGTAAGCAATGTTGCCTGAATTATAGGTTAATATCAACTTATTAAGGCATATTTATCTGACATTGAAAAAGACAAGCAAATTTGCTTGAAAACCATGCTAATATCAAGTTGTCAGGGCAAAAGTTCGTGATAATAATATAGTTAGGTGTTCACAGAATTTTTAAGTCGGGGGTTTGCTGTCGCATTGATTAAGCTGTAGCCCTGTATCTCGTAGGTTGGGCTGACGATAGGAAGCCCTGTCCAATCCAATATTATAATTAAAATGTTGGGCTTCGTTATCTCGCTACGCTAAATAAGCTTGTCCACCCTACTTGGCTGTGTGATTTATTTTCATATCGAAAATGATACACTTTTTACTCAAGGCTGCGTAATATCAGTTAATAATTAAAATTGGATTTAAAAATGAGTAAAAATGATGATGAAAAAACTAAACTTGAAAAAGAAGTATTCAAATGTTTTATAGATAAATTAAATAAAATTGATGTTTCTCTAGATAAAATAACTATGGGGGAACATACAAAAAAAGAACCTGATATTTTGTATGAAAATAAGGGGGTAGAATTAGGTGCAATTATTTCTTCTACAAATAAAATTATTGATAACTATGAAGTGGATTTTATAAAGCGTATGAATGAATTATCAAAGGGAAAAATACTAAATAATTATAAAATACCTTTAGTCTTTCAAACAGATAATGAAGATGAAATATATACAGCCTTAGATGAATTTAAAGATTATAAACATATCACAAAATATTTATCAAAACTTTACATTGAAAAATATGATTTAGCTATTGATTATCCATTTTCTTTAGCCCAAAATAATTTGATGCAAGTTCAATTCATGTTTCCAAATATAAAAAAAGATGAGGAATTACTTTTATTTATAGATGAAATTGCTGATTTTTTTAAAGATATAGATAGTTATACTTTTAGTAAATTTCCTTCAGAGAATAATGAATTTTTGAACTTAAGTATTTGGGATAGGAAGTCTAGAGATGAATCAAAAATAAAAGTTCCAGAAGAAGGTGAGATACTTAATAAATATTTCCCAAAGAAAATAATAGAGAAGTTTAAAAAAGATAAATATCAAGGTACTTTTGATGAAAAAATATTATTACTACATAACTATGATAATGTAAATTCACCTATGTCTACAGATGGACATTTTTATAGTCATTACAAAAATCACGTTTTTAACAGAATATTTGATCTTATTCAAGAACATAATTCTTTTTCTATTTACAACAAGATTTATTTTGCTGATTTCAGTAGTAGTTTTGATAAAAGAAATGTGGATATAATTGATTTTTCTACTTATGAAAAGAGAAAAGCAGATGAAATTTTAGAAAACCAGGTACATATAATGGTTAAATTAACGCCTTAAATCTAGCACGGTAGGTCCGATTAGCGTAGTGTAATCGGACGCATAATGTGGATTATATTCATGTAAATCGATTGAAATATGGCTATGTAAAATGAGTTGTAGATTGGTCTTATTCAAATTTTTATCAACATGTCGCCCGTGGAATTTATGTGTCGAATTGGTGTGGTGATATAAATAACTCCGTTGATGCTGATGAATAACATGCGTCCGATTACGCTACGCTAATCGGACCTACTGTACTAAAATTTCTTATTCTTGGTGTATTTTAAATGATTTTTTTGAGAGCAGATAGCCGCTCAATGTGAGTTTTACCTTAAAGATTTATTAAGATAATTTTATTCGTTCAAGGATTATAAATTTCAACTACTGTACCTAAAGGTTCGCAAAAATCAACTCCTGTGCCTACTACTGTGCCTAAAGGTTTACCGCAAGCTATTGGGTAAGCTAAAGAGGTAGATAATATTAGAGACCATTTACCTTGATCACTATACGCTGGCCATATATATGTACCATTAATATTTTCATAATTATCTGAAATAACTCCACTAAAACTAATATTAGTATTATCATCTACGGCAAGTCCAAAAGTAATATTATTCCCATCAATAAATCCTACAACAGTACCTTCTCCTCCCGCTAAGCAATTACCATCTAATCGCCCTAACCCTGTAAGTTCATTACCATTTTGACTTAACACACCAGAAATAACAGCATTACAACCTGAATAGGATTCACTTGTTGCCGATCCAGACCAACTACCATTTATTGTCAAAGTTTTTTCTTCTTGTGCCGGAGGCTCAGGAGTTGCTGATAAAATATCCCAAGTCCCATTTGAATCTAATAATAATTGCACATTATTATATGCATTCTCATTATTTACGGTAACTCTTGGAAAATAAACTATTCCTGTAGATGTATCAAAATTAGGGTCACCGGCAAAAACATTTGTTGAAATTAAAAGGGTAAATATTAAATATTTCATTTTTTTCCTTAATTAAATAAAAATAATTAAGAATTTTAACTGATTTACTTGGATGATTATCTAAGTTTTTAATCTCTTAACGCTTCAGTGACTTATTTAGCCATTAGAGAGATTAATCATAAAAACACCCTTCAGTCTAAAAGCATCTCCTTACACACATCTTTTAATTTAATAAAATCATATGCTTACAGAGTAGTATTTTGTAATGAATTGATTTTAAAGTAATTATTTTAATTTATCTGCCATTTTTACACCATAAACGCAGTCTTGTATTCTTTGAAATCCAACCTAAATACTTTTAGTAATCGGACGCATAATGTGGATTATATTCATGTAAATCGATTGAAATATAGCAATTGATGTCAATAAAAATTGGCGTATTACGTTTGAATTTAGAGGCAGTGATGCGTATATTTTAGATTATGAGGATTATCACTAATGAGTATGTACAATCCCCCGCATCCTGGAGACTTTATTCGTGAGGTTTATCTTAAGCCATTAGGCGTGAGTTATCGCTCGGTTGCGTTGAAATTACAGGTCGCCTCTTCAACGTTTAATCGTCTCATTCAAGGGAAAAGTAATATTAGTTCAGAAATGGCATTAAGGCTTTCAAAAATATTAGGTCGTAGTCCTGAAAGCTGGCTTGCAATGCAAAGTAATTATAACCTTTGGCTGGCGAGACAATCTTTAGATTTGGATAAAGTAGAAAAATTAGCAATCGCTTAATAAAAAACCAACTGAGCCTTGATGATTCGGTTGGTTTAAATAGTTAGAAATATTAAAGCGTCCGTTTTTTTTACAAAATTTTAGTTTACTTTACCCGCATTCCCGCTACAGCTCCGTCATCTGGATGTAATACCCATAAATCTTCACCACCAGGCCCTGCGGCAAGTACCATGCCTTCTGATAGTCCGAATTTCATTTTTCGGGGTTTTAAATTCGCCACCACTACAGTGAGTTTGCCTTCTAAGTCTTCAGGTGCATAAGCGGATTTAATACCCGCAAACACATTTTTAGTGTCATCACCAATATCAACCGTGAGTTGTAGTAATTTATTCGCACCTTTAACGTGTTCGGCTTTAACGATTTTAGCAATGCGTAAATCAATTTTAGCGAAATCATCAAATTCAATTTCAGGGGCAATCGGTTCGAATTTTTTAGCAATAGGCTCGGCTATTTTTTCGAGATTTTCTTGCGAAGCATCAACAATTGCCGCAATTTTAGTGTCTTCAACACGGGTCATTAAGGCTTTGAAGTTATTAATGGCATGGCTTGTTAACGGTTGTGTGTCTGTGGTTATCCACATTTCAGCATCAAGGTTTAAAAATGTTTCGCTGTTTTTGGCTAGTTCAGGTAACACCGGTTTTAAATAGCTGACTAATAAACGGAATAGATTAACACCCATCGAGCAAATATCATGTAGCTCTTGGTCTTTGCCGTCTTCTTTGGCAACTAGCCACGGCTTTTGCTCATCAATATATTGGTTGGCTTTGTCTGCCAATGCCATAATTTCCCGCATCGCTTTAGCATATTCACGTTGTTCGTATAAATCAGCGATGCTGTCGCTTTGGGCAGTAAAGTGAGCAAATAATTCAGGTTCTGAACAGTTTTCAGAAAGTGTACCGTCAAAGCGTTTTTTAATAAAACCACTGCAACGGCTGGCAATATTCACCACTTTACCGACTAAGTCTGAATTTACACGTTGGGTAAAGTCATCAAAATTTAAGTCTAAGTCATCAATACTTGAAGTGAGTTTAGCGGCAAAATAATAGCGTAAATATTCAGGGTTAAGATGTTCTAAATAGGTGCGGGCTTTGATAAAGGTGCCGCGTGATTTTGACATTTTTTCGCCATTAACGGTTAAAAATCCATGTGCAAAAACAGCGGTAGGGGTTCTGAAATTGGCTCCTTCTAACATTGCTGGCCAAAAAAGGGCATGAAAATAAATAATATCTTTACCGATAAAGTGATACAGCTCAGTTTGGCTATCTTTTGCCCAAAATTCATCAAAATTTAATGCTTTTTTGTCACAGAGATTTTTAAAACTTGCCATATAACCAATCGGGGCATCGAGCCACACATAAAAATATTTCCCTGGTGCGTCAGGAATTTCAAAACCAAAATACGGAGCATCACGGGAAATATCCCAATCTTGCAAGCCACTTTCTAGCCATTCAGCGAGTTTATTGCTCACTTCAGATTGCAAATGATCTTCGGTGGTCCATTTTTTTAACATCTCATTAAAATCAGCGAGATTGAAAAAATAATGTACCGAGTCTTTTTCAATGGGCTTTTCACCTGAAACCGCCGAGACGGCATTTTTTAATTCAATCGGTGAATAGGTTGCTCCGCACACTTCACAGTTATCACCGTACTGATCTTTGGCATCGCATTTAGGGCAATCACCTTTAATAAAACGGTCAGGCAAAAACATTTCTTTTTTCGGGTCATAAGCCTGAGTGATACTGCGTGAGCTAATATGCCCACCATCACGTAAACGGGTATAAATTAAGCTGGAAAAATATTTATTTTCTTCGGTATGCGTGCTGTGATAATTATCAAATTCAATGCCAAAATCGGTGAAATCAGCCAAATGTTCTTTACCCACTTGAGCGATTAAGGTTTCAGGGCTAATGCCTTCACGGTCGGCTTTTAGCATAATGGGTGTGCCATGAGTATCATCGGCACAGACGTAATAACACTGGTTGCCACGTTGTTTTTGAAATCGCGACCAAATATCGGTTTGGATATATTCGACTAAATGCCCTAAATGAATCGGGCCATTAGCATAAGGTAAAGCACTGGTAATAAGAATTTTTCGGTTAGACATAGTGGGTTGAGTAATAAATTATAGATTAATGAAAATTAAAGATATTGTTCATAATGTCCACCGATAGCAAAAATATATAGGGCATTATCATCAAACTTATAAATTAAACGATCTTTTTGGCTTAGTCGGCGAGACCAGAATCCTGATAAATTATGTTTTAGGGCTTCGGGCTTTCCTAATCCTTGGCTAGGATCATTGCGTAGCATATCTTTTAAAATTTGACAGAGTGTTTTGTGTAGTTTGGGGTCTTTTTTCCTGAGTATTTCATAGTGTTCCCATGTTTTATCTTCAAAAATTAAGGATCTCATTTAATTGCTCCGTGCTAGGCTGATAACCTTTATTTTGTTGATGACTTAGGCTAGAAAGGGCAATTTGCTGCATTAAAGCGTTATTTTGTAAGATCGCGAGTGTTTCTTGTTCTCGTTGCCAGTCTTCAGCACTTAAAACGATAAAATCTTCACCTTGGCGACGAGTGACTTTTAGGGGTTCGTGATTATTAATTGCGGTTTCAACAAATTGTTTTAGATGATCTCTAAATTGATTAACACTAGTATGATTCATAGTAATAATGCCTATTATGTACGGTATTTCCGTACATAATAAAATGAAAACGATTATTAGGCAATTAAAAATTATTTTTTCAACGCTTTTGCAAACGCATTTTCCATAATAGGAGCTGTTTTTGATTTTTTAGCCGGTTGAGCCGCTTTAACTTTGCTCACTTCATCGGCTTGTTTTTTCATAGATAAGGCAATCCGTTTACGGGCGACATCAATTTCAACCACTTTAACGCTGACCATTTGACCGGTTTTTACAACATCGCGGGGATCTTTAACGAATTTATCAGCGAGTTGAGAAATATGCACTAAGCCATCTTGATGTACGCCAATATCCACAAAAGCCCCAAAATTGGCAACATTAGTGACCACGCCTTCTAATTGCATACCTTCGACTAAATCCGTGATTTTTTCAACACCGGCTTTAAAACTAACACTTTTAAATTCAGGGCGGGGGTCGTGATTGGGTTTGTCGAGTTCAATTAAAATATCATTAACGGTAGGCAGTCCAAAACTGTCATTAATATAATCATTTGGATTTAATGAATGGGCTTTACCGGCTAAATCACGAATCGATAACTTGGTTTTTTGTACAATCGCTTCGACTAAAGGATAGGCCTCAGGGTGTACGCTGGAATTATCCAGTGGATTATCGCCATTGCGAATGCGTAAAAATCCCGCGGCTTGTTCAAAGGCTTTTTCCCCTAAACGAGCCACTTTTTTAAGTTGTTTACGGTTAGTAAACGCCCCCTGTTCATCACGATAATTAATAATATTTTGGCTGATACTTTTTGTGATACCTGAAACTTGATTTAACAGCGGCACCGAGGCGGTATTGACATCAACACCGACGGCATTTACACAGTCTTCGACTACCGCATCAAGACTGCGGGCCAGTTGCACTTGATTAACATCATGCTGATATTGGCCGACACCAATGGCTTTGGCTTCAATTTTTACTAATTCCGCCAGCGGGTCTTGTAAGCGTCGAGCAATCGAAACCGCCCCGCGTAGTGATACATCGAGTTCAGGAAATTCTTTACTGGCTAATTCAGATGCTGAATAAACCGATGCTCCCGCCTCAGACACCATTATTTTATGAAATTTTAAATCAGACTGTTGTTTAAGAATATCGGCAACTAATTGGTCGGTTTCACGCGAGCCAGTGCCATTACCAATGCTGACTAATTCAACGTGATATTTTTTAATGAGTTTTGCCAGTGTGGCGATGGATTCATGCCATTGATTACGTGGGGCATGGGGGTAAATAGTCTCAGTAGCGAGTAATTTTCCAGTGCCATCAACAATCGCCACTTTCACGCCAGTGCGAATACCAGGGTCTAAACCTAGCGTCACTTTTTCACCGGCAGGGGCAGCAAGCAGTAAATCTTTTAAATTTAAGGCAAACACGTTAATGGCTTCGGTTTCAGCGGCTTCGCGTAAACGCTGTTTTAAATCTAAATCGATACGGGTAAATAGTTTTACTTTCCACGCTAAACGGGCGGTATCAGCAAGCCACGCATCAGCAGCTTTAGTGGTGTCAGTAATATTAATATGACGAGCAACGAGTTGGGTGCAGAGTTGATGCTCGGCTTTATCATCCTTTCCGGCTAATAATTGTATGCTGAGTAAACTTTCATGACGACCGCGTAATAACGCCAAGGCTCGATGTGACGGAATTTTTGCTATGGCTTCTTGATAGTCAAAATAGTCTTTAAATTTTTGTGCATCGTGTTCTTTATCTTTAGCAACGGTGACTTTGATAATGCCATGTTGCCAAATACGTTCGCGTAAATTAGTTAATAACGGAGCATCTTCAGCGATTTGTTCCATAATAATATGCCGTGCACCGTCTAATGCGGCTTGCACATTATCAATCTTATGCTCTTTATTAAGATAGTTGCTGGCAAGTTGTTCAGGATTGGCAGTTCTATCGTTGAAAAGTGTATCTGCTAAGAGCTGTAAGCCTGCTTCGCGTGCAATTTGAGCTTTAGTGCGGCGTTTAGTTTTATAAGGTAGGTATAAATCTTCTAATAAGGTTTTTGTTTCTGCCTGTTTAATGGTCTGTTCAAGCGTGGGTGTAAGCTTATTTAAATCAGCAATATTTTTTAAAACAGTTTCGCGGCGGCTATTGAGTTCACGTAAATATAATAGCCGTTCATCTAATAAGCGTAGTTGAATATCATCTAAGCCCCCCGTGATTTCTTTACGGTAACGAGCAATAAACGGTACTGTTGCCCCTTCATCTAAAAGTGAGATAGCCGCATTAACTTGTTGCGGTGAAACAGCGAGTTCATTGGCAATTTTTTGGGTAACGTCCATTAAATAATTTAATTCAGTGACAATAAGTAGGGAGACATTATAACGTTTGAACTTATTTGAAACAGAAATTTATTACCAAATCGTATTACAATAGAGTACGTTTGTAATTTTTATAAGAGCCAATGATGAAATCAGAGATTATTAGTACCCGTATAGAGCCTAATATGAAAGTACAATTTATTGAGATATGCGATGAAATGGGTTTAAGCCCATCGCAAGCGATTAAGTTATTTGCTAAAGCGGTGATTAATACCGGTGGTATACCGTTTGAATTGAGGGCTAAGCAGCCTAACAAGCTAACAATACAGGCAATGCAAGAGTTGGATAGTGGTGGAGGCATTAAAGTGAGTAATGCGACAGAATTATTTAAAGCCTTACAGATTAATTTAGATGATGCTTAGTGTTATTTATACAAATCAGTTTAAGAAAGATTTTAAAAAATTAAGACGTTTGCCACTGGCAGATTTAAAGCTTATTTTTGATGTTATTACACAATTGGAACATAAAAAAATATTGGCTGAAAAATATAAAAATCATTCTTTAATAGGAGAGTGGGCACATTTTCAAGAATGCCATATTAAACCTGATTTATTGTTAATTTATAAAATTCAGGGGAACGAATTGCATTTAGCGCGTTTAGGCTCACATAGTGATTTATTTTAAGGAAAAACCATGAAACAAAGAGAAAATCGTCAAGGTGTGGTATTGGTGCATACGGGTGAAGGTAAAGGCAAATCATCGAGTGCATTGGGCATGGTATTTCGTGCCGCAGGCTGGGGAATGAAGGTCTGCGTAATTCAATATATAAAAGGTAAATGGCAAACAGGTGAAGAAAAAGCCGCTCAAAAATTTGATAATATTGAATGGCATGTTTTAGGCGATGGCTTTACTTGGGATACGAAAAATCCTGAACAAGATATTCAAACTAGCCGTGAAATTTGGCAGTTTAGTCAGGAGAAGATTTTATCGGAAGAATTTGATTTAGTGGTGCTTGATGAAATTAATTATTGTTGTGGCTATGATTGGATTTCTGGGCAGGAAGTTGCTGAGTTTATTACCGAACAAAAACCTTCTTGGATGCATTTGGTATTAACAGGACGTAATGCAGCGGCTGAAGTGATTGAAGTTGCTCATACGGTGACGGAAATGAAGCCGATTAAACACGCGTTTACACAAGGCATTAAAGCAGAGCAAGGAATCGAATTTTAATGAAAGAATGTTGCCCAGAAATAGAACCTTTTTTAATGAAAGCACTGTACCCTGAAATAGAGCCGTTTCAAATTACGATGCTAGAGACTGATAGCCAGCATAAAATTTATGTGGAGCAATCAGGTAATCCTGATGGTATTCCGGTTATCTTTTTACATGGCGGGCCGTGTTCAGGGACGAAACCTAAACACCGCTGTTTTTTTAATCCTGAACTGTATCATATTATTTTATTTGATCAGCGGGGCTGTGGTTTATCAATACCTTTTGGTGAATTAGAGGCGAATACTACGCAAGATTTAATTGCAGATATGGAGCGTATTCGTGAGCATTTAAATATTCAACAATGGTTATTATTTGGTGGTTCATGGGGCAGTACCTTGGCATTATTATATGCCCAGCAATATGCTGAGAATGTCACTGCAATGATTTTACGGGGTACTTTTTTGGCGCGGAGACAGGATTTAAATTGGTTTACCAAAACAGGTGCTCCTGCGTTATACCCTGAACAATATCAAATATTATTGGCTAGTTTACCAGCAAGAAATATTGATGCCTTGTACGATACTTTATGGGGAAATGATGACGAAACGGTGAAATCTGTTACTAAAGCATGGATGCAGTGGGGGGCTCAAGTGGCGTTAGGCAGTTTATATGATGCCAGCATTGAGATGGGTGAGATAACCGCAGACATGATTAAGCAGGTGAAAATGGAATTAAATTATGCACGTCACCATTATTTTATTGAAGAAAACCAAGTGCTGAAAAACTGTGCGAGCTTGCAGACTATTCCGACCACAATTATTCATGGCAAGCTCGATTTTGTGTGTCCGATAGAATCGGGTTTTGCTATCGCAAAAGCCTTACCACAAGCTGATTATATTCAGTTGGAAACCGCAGGGCATATTGCACAAGGTGATGAGATGATTGATGCCTTAGTGTCAGCAACGGACAATATGGCACAGCGGTTATGAGTGTTAAAAAACGTTTAATTATTGCGATGACCGGGGCGACGGGTGCGATTTATGGGGTACGCATGTTACAAGTTTTACAGCAGCAAGCAGAATGGGAATCACATTTAGTCATATCATCTGCAGGCTTAGTGAATTTAAAATATGAACTCAATATGAGTCGTAGTGAGTTATATCAACTCGCGGATGTAACGCATGGAATTGATGATATTGCTTCCTGTATTGCCAGCGGTTCATTTAAAACAGCCGGTATTGTCGTTGCCCCGTGTTCAATGAAAACCTTAGCCGCGATTGCCCAGGGTTTTGGTGATAATTTAATTTCTCGCTCTGCGGATGTTGCCTTAAAAGAACGTCGTCGGGTGGTGATTATGCCCCGAGAAACCCCGTTAAATTTAGCTCATATTCGTAATATGGCGAGTGTCACTGAAATGGGGGCTATTGTGTTTCCACCGATGCCTGCTTTTTATAATAAATCCGATTCAGTCGCTGCAATGGTGGATGAAGGGGTAGGGCGAGTGTTAGATTTTTTTGATGTCGATGTGGAAAATTTAGTGACGGAATGGCAGGGCTTGTAAACATATTTCTGCGTAGTGATTCACAAAATCATAAATTAGTACCTTAGTACACTAGGCAAGCATTTATGAGTCAACTTACAATGACTGCAAAATATAGGCTTATATTAAAGGCTTAATGATGATAAATGAAAATGATAATCAAGCAGACAGCTTAAATCTACAGGATTTATTAGAAGATGATGAAACCGATGTGTTAAGTGAATATCTGTCTTTATCGATTAAAACGGATGGTGAAGATACTAAAGTCAGTGTCACCACGGTGGAAGACAATCCCACTACTTATTCATCCTTATTGGTAGGGGTTTCATGCCATGATTTGCAATCATTGCTTGAGGTTAATATCGATATTTTAAATGAATAAAAAATGTTAACTGCATCACATAAAAGCTAAATTTTCGCTAATTTAGTACCAAAGTACACTACACGGCTTCAGCAAGATATGTGAAAATTCAAACAGTCTTAGTGAAAGCTAATTAAAAGTTAAAATCCTCAGTAGGAGAAATATCATGGCAACTTCAGGCATAGTTCAAGCAATATCAGGCATCGTTACCGCTGTCGCAGCAGATGGAACCGAACGTGTTTTGCAAGTGGGTGATACCGTCCTTCCTGGTGAGCAGATTATAACGGGTAATTCAGGCAGCATCGTTGTCAACTTCGATGATGGTACCAGTTTGGATTTAGGGCGTAATGATCAAATAACGCTGAATGATGAAGAATTAGGCATTGATTCTAATGCTGATACGGTTTCGGATGAAGTTTTAGCAGGCGCCCAAGATGATGTGGCGGCCATGCAGGCAGCATTAGAAAGTGGAGAAGCCTTTGATCCTAATGCATTAGATGCAACAGCAGCTGGAGCAACTGCAGCTGGTGGCGGTGAAGATGGCGGAAGTTCAACCGTTGATGTTGAATTTAATACCAGTGAAACTATACCAGAAAGTGGCTTTAACACGATAGGTGTTAATCAGGCTGCAGGCATTGTGACACCTGTTAACCCTACAGGCACAAATCCTACAGGCACAAATCCTACAGGCACAAATCCTACAGGCACAAATCCTACAGGCACAAATCCTACAGGCACAGAACCTGTCGTACCGACCCCAACAGTTAGTGTTGATTTAGATATTAATGATGATGCGAGTGTTATTAGCTTAACCGGTGATTCAACTAATTCAACTAGTGTGAGTGTTGTTTTAACAGGCACCGATGATAGTACGAGTGCAACTTTACCTGCGACACTAAATGCTGATGGTAGCTGGAGTGTGGATGTAAGTGGTCTAACATTTGATCCGTCAGTGACTTATACGGCAACAGCACGAGCTACAGACGGAACGCGTGCCGCTGTGGCTCAGGATGTAGATGGTTTTGTTTTACCAGAGCCGACAACGCCAGAGCCGACAACGCCAGAGCCGACAACGCCAGAGCCGACAACGCCAGAGCCGACAACGCCAGAGCCGACAACGCC